>ENA-ORXC01000355-ORXC01000355.1-marine-metagenome-genome-assembly--contig:-NODE-355-length-34463-cov-600.318996_pt1 | contig 34463 bp, 19 predicted proteins | sample MGYA00237865_ERZ511478 | MGnify/ENA metagenome assembly ERZ511478
ACACCAATCATACGGTTGATGATGAACTCTAGACGTGCAAGACCGATACCTTCGTTTGGCATTTGGGTAAATGAGAATGCGCGATCTGGGTTACCAACGTTCATCATCACTTTGAATGCTAGCTCTGGCATAGATTCAACAGAGTTGGTCTGAACTTCAAAGTCAATTTGGCTTTCATAAATAAAACCAGTGTCACCTTCAGCACAAGAAGCAGTTACGTCTTGACCATCAACCAATAGCTCAGTTGCGTTGCCACAACCAACGATAGCTGGCACACCTAGCTCACGCGCGATAATCGCAGCGTGACAGGTACGACCACCACGGTTAGTGATGATAGCAGAAGCGCGCTTCATAACTGGTTCCCAATCCGGATCAGTCATATCTGATACAAGCACGTCGCCTTCTTCTACTTTGTCCATCTCGTTTAGGTTGCTAACGATACGCACTTTACCTGAACCGATACGCTGACCGATTGAACGACCTTCACACAATACTTTTGCGCCAGTCGTGTCGATGACATAACGCTCCATCACGTTGCTGTCTTGACGGCTCTTTACAGTCTCAGGACGTGCTTGAACGATAAAGATCTCACCGCTATCGCCATCTTTTGCCCACTCAATATCCATTGCGTGACCATAATGCTGTTCAATCGTTACCGCTTGCTTGGCAAGTGAGGTTAGCTCTTCAGTAGATAAAGAGAACTGCATGCGATCTTGTTTTTCAACATCAACAGTTTTCACTGATTTAGCGGTGCTGCCTTCATCACCATAAACCATTTTCTTATGTTTGCTACCTAGGTTACGGCGGATAACTGATGGCTTACCATTGGCTAGCAATTTTTTAGAGATATAGAATTCATCTGGGTTAACCGCACCCTGTACAACCATTTCACCTAGGCCATAGCTTGATGTGATAAATACCACTTGATCAAAGCCACTTTCGGTATCTAGCGTGAACATAACACCAGCAGCACCAGTCTCTGAACGTACCATACGCTGTACGGCAGCAGATAGTGCAACGCCTTCGTGCTCAAAACCTTTGTGTACACGGTAAGAGATGGCACGGTCGTTATATAAAGAGGCAAATACTTCTTTAATAGCAATTAGGACGTTATCAATACCGCGAATGTTCAAGAAGGTTTCTTGTTGACCGGCAAATGACGCATCTGGCAAATCTTCAGCAGTAGCAGAAGAACGGACAGCAACAGCGATGTCTTCGCCGCCACTCATGGTTTCAAATGATTGACGTACTTCTTGCTCAAGATCTTTTGGCAGTTCTTGTTCAATAATCCAAGTACGAATCTTTTTACCAGTTTCTGCAAGTTTTTTTACATCATCAACATCTAATGTTTTTAGTTCATTGTTGATTTTGTCAAGCAAGCCGGTTTCAGTCAAAAAGCGGTTGAATGCATTTGAAGTGGTGGCAAAGCCGCCTGGAACACTAACGCCTAAATCAGAAAGATGGCTGATCATTTCGCCAAGCGAAGCGTTCTTACCACCAACCATTTCGATGTCGTCTTTTCCTAGCTGATCAAGATTGATTACAAGTGCTGTAGATTGCGCTGCCATGATAACTCCAGAAAATAAGGTTATTTAGTAAAGATTATAACGGTGAATTATACCGCCATATTAGGACAATTTCGAGGGTTTTCACCAAAAAACTTGTTAAAAATATACAAATTGTGGGGTTTGCTACATAAATTAGAGCCAGTCTTATCAGGTTTCGTATTTACTCAAATGAAAAATATCATTATTAGTGACGATGTTATGCGCTTATAAAAGCCAATTACTGCATAAAATAGACGCATTCAAATAAGCCACATTCCAAGTATTTCTATAATTTATGTTTTAATCTTATGTATATGTATAAAAAAAGCATAATAGAGGGTGCCATAGAAACGCCTTAATGAGAGGTAAATGAACTATAACGACAAGATGAAAAACAATGTTGGTGCTAAGTGTATGCCTGTAACATTGATTTCTATTAAGAAGCTAATATGCGTATAATGTAGCGCATAGATAGTTGATGCACATTGCATGATAAATGTGCGGTATAGGTACCGAAAAGGTTGGTTTTAAGAAGGCAGTTATAGAACCTAGTTATACGAATTATAAAGATAACTATAAAAAGCCGAGTAAAAGTCGCGCTATTAATAGTCAATAATAGTCAAAGTAATGCTATTGATAGTTAGTAACTGATAAATGCTGATCAAGTCCGAACTACTACTAAGATTTATACCAAAAACTAAATGAAGGTCACTATTGAGTTTTCAACCGAGGTGTCAACGATATGTACTCAAGCAATCCATCTGAACAAGTTAAGTCCACTATCCAAAATCGCGATGCCCTAAACCTGGATAGTTCACAAGCTATTAGAACGGCATTTTTTATCTCAGATGGCACAGCGATTACGGCTGAGACACTTGGGCGCGCTATTTTGAGTCAGTTTGCCTCGGTTCCTTTTGAGACAAGAGTATTGCCATACGTTGATAGCCTAGAGCGTGCGCAAGATGCGGTTGAGCAAATCAATATGGCGTATCAGCGCGATGGGTCGTTGCCATTGGTGTTCGATACGATTGTCAATCCTGAGATTCGTGAAAAGATCAACTCAGCGCACAGCTGTAACTTAGATATGTATGAAGGTCTGATAGGCCGTGTTGCAGAAGAGACTGGTGTAGAGCCAGATGGTCATTCAGGGCATGCACATGATGATGTCGATTCTGAAACCTATAAAGAACGTATCGATGCAGTGCATTTTGCCTTAGATAATGACGATGGCGCGCGTACTCGTCATTACAATGCAGCCGATATTATTTTGGTGGGTGTGTCGCGCTCTGGTAAAACGCCGACTTCTTTATACTTAGCATTACAATTTGGTATTCGAGCGGCTAACTATCCTTTGACCGAAGATGATTTGTACGACAACCAGCTACCGAAAGCATTACGTGAGCACAAAGACAAGCTATTTGGTTTACTTATCGATACTGATCGCTTGGTAAAAATCCGTCAAGAACGCCGTGCAGGCAGTCGTTATTCTAGCTATCAGCAATGTCAGCAAGAGCAGCGCGCAATTCAGGGTATCTATATCACGCATGGTATCCCAAGCTTAGATGTATCAGAGATGTCTGTTGAAGAGATTGCCACGCGTATTTTGCAAATGACAGGTCTCAAACGCCGTATCGGGTAGGGAATGTCAGCTTAAACAGTATCTGTTCAAACAGTATGAACAAGTGCTCGAGTAGCTTTAATAAATGCGCAAAAAACACTAATTAACATACGTCATTTCATCCTAGATAATTATCATATAGAGAATATTATGATTTCAGCCTATCAATCTATAAAGCCGTCGTTGTTGCTGGCAGGTTTAATCAGTGCAGCGACTTTACTGAGTGCTTGTCAAACATCACCATTTGCAAAGGATCCAGTACCTGAGCCGCGCTATATTCCAAGTATCGTATTGGGAGAAGCGCAGACACTGACTGTTATGCCAAACCGTGTGGCATGTGCTTCAGAATTGCCAATGCAGTGCCTACTTGCTAAGTCTAAAGACGGTAGCGTATTCCAGATTCCTTATGACTGGATCGACGATTTCAAACCAACCCTTGGTACAGAGTATGTCATTAGCGCCCGCCCACAGATTGATGAAGGGCAACAGAGTGCTACTGGTCACTGGACATTGCAAAACATACTGTCACAACGTATGGTAGGCATGCCTTAGTAAGGCGATATTCAGCCATCTACATGATACAAACTCATCTACATATTGATTCATTTATATCTCAAACATCTACTCGATAAATAAATATAAAGAGGACATCATGGTAAGTAAAAGTGCAAGCGACGAGACCAACGATACTGGTAAAGATATTCATACCGAAGTATCAAATAAATCTAGCGGACACGTGCCAAGCCCTGAACATACCGAAGGTAAAAACAAAAAAGAAAAAATAGAGCAGACTCACGAGCAAGTGACTGAGGATGTTATGCATCATCCTGACTTAGTGAATCCGCTCGATGACACACGAATTGATATTAAATCTGGTTTTACCAAAGACTCTCGCCGTCTAAAAAGTGACGACCATGAGTATGAGTACGATGCCGTTGTTTTGGGTGCGGGACCTGCTGGTGAAGCCGCTGCTATGAAATTAACCAAGTCTGGTAAAAGAGTCGTGGTCGTCGATCCGCGTGATCAAGTAGGGGGTAACTCTACTCACGTCGGTACAATTCCAAGTAAAGCATTGCGCCAATCTGTATTTAATTTGATTAACTTTCGCCGCGATCCAATGTTTACCAAGGCGATGGAATATAAGCAAGTACCGCTAAATGAAGTACTCGCCAAAGCGCGTCAAGTCATTCGTCGTCAAGTCAGTACCCATACACGTTTTTATGAGCGCAACCGTATCGAGGTCATTCAAGGCTGGGCAAGTTTTATTGACGCACATACGCTACGTATTGAAGTCGATGAAAATGTTTATGAAACCATCACTTTCAATAAAGCCATCATCACTGTCGGTAGTCGTCCTTACCGTCCTGAGATTTTAGACTTTAACCATCCACGCGTTTTTGACTCTGACAAAATCTTGCAAATGGATTATGTGGTCAAAAAAATCATCATTTATGGTGCAGGGGTTATTGGTTGTGAGTATGCCTCTATCTTTACCGGCCTTGGCTACAAAGTTGATTTGATCAATAACCAAGATCAGCTGCTTAACTATCTAGACAGCGAAATTAGTGATGCTATCGCGCATGACTTTAGACAGTTCGGTGTGCTTATCCGTAGTAATGAAGAGATTGATCATCTTGAGACTCATGATGACTATGTGGTGTTACACTTAAAGAGCGGCAAGCGCATCAAATCTGATGCTATTCTTTGGTCAAATGGTCGCTCAGGTAACACCGAAGGCTTGAACTTAGAAGCCATTGGGCTAAAAGCAAATGGCCGTGGTCAGCTAAAAGTAGATGATACTTACTGTACTGACGTCGACAATATCTATGCTGCGGGCGACGTAATCGGTTGGCCATCACTAGCCTCTGCTGCCTACGACCAAGGTCGCTGTGCCGCTGCCTTTATGGTTGGCGATAGCGATGCTGAGCCAGTATCTAGTGTGCCGACGGGTATCTATACGATTCCTGAAATCTCTTGTATCGGTAAGACAGAGCAAGAGCTCACGGATGAAAAAGTCCCATATGAAGTCGGTCAGGCGTTCTTTAAACATCTGGCACGTGCACAAATCATCGGTGAACGTTCAGGAGTATTAAAAATATTGTTCCATCGTGATACCTTAGAAATTCTAGGCATCCATTGCTACGGCAACCACGCTTCAGAGATTATTCATATCGGTCAAGCAGTGATGAAGTGCAAGAGCAATAACACGCTTGAGTACTTTGTAAATACGACTTTCAACTATCCAACGATGGCAGAAGCGTATCGTGTGGCAGCATTGAATGGTTTGAACCGAGTGTTCTAAACCATTGCCTATTTATATCGTATAAATAAAAAAGCGCCTGCTAATAATAGTAGGCGCTTTTTTATGCTCATATCTTTCATTCATTTGAAGGTTTACAAGTAGGCTTTTCGTTGTGGAATACGCTTGCGTAAAATTAGCAATAAAACAAAATAGAGCAACCACAAGCCAGCCAACGCATAAAATCCTATAGCGACTTGAGAGACACTGGCACCCATTTGATTAAGCTGTACAGAGGTATTAATTGCAGGTGTGGTCGGTACCAGCCAACGTATTACTTGTAATACTTGAGGCAATTGGTCTGCTGGCCAAGGGTAGCCGCTTAAGAAGAATATCGGTAAGGATATAAAAATTAAGATCTGCATACTGCGCTCACGCTGCCGGAACCATAATCCGAGCACGCAGCCGAGGGTCGCGACTGTCGGACAAAATAGTGCTAAAAACAGCAGCGTACCAAGCATGTTTTGTCCACGTGGATAGTGATGTAGCTCAAACGCCCACCCATAGTAAAAGCAGCCAATGATAAAGCTAAGCGAGCTCAAAGCCCCAATACGTCCTAGCCAGCCACGTATACTCGTACTGTGACGGCGCTGCTCATACCATGTGCCAATCAGCATTGCTGTCGCCATTAACAGTGTTTGCTGTAAGATAATCACAGAGACAGCAGGTACGACATAAGCACCATAGCCCTCGGTTTGGTTATATAGTGGCATAATCCGTAATGGTACAGCTTGAGTATTCTGTGCTGCGGTAGGTGCATAAGCGCCTTTCGCAATGCTTTTCTTTACCTTAATACCAGCAGATACCGTACCCACTGCTTGAGAGAACCCCAATTGCACGTTTTTATTTAAAATAAAATAACCGCCATTACCCAGTACGCTGACGTGCGCTTGCTCTCCGGACTGAACTTGTTCTTCAAGACCAGTTGGAATCACCATATAGCCTGCAATTTGATCTGACCATATGGCTTCTTTGGCAGCCTGCTCATTGATGAACCGTTCAGTATCTAGGTATGGACTGGCGCTCACATAACGCACGAGAGTACGCGATAAGTTACTGTTGTCATGATCAATGATACCTACTGGCACATGATTAACCACTTCAGATGAGTAGGGCCAAGGATAGAAGAACCCATAAATAATAGGCGCGATCACCAGCATCAAAAGTACGCCTTTGTCGCCAAAAACGTCTTTAAAGGTTTGTACAAAGCTGTTCCAAAAACTTTGTAAAGCAGGAGTGGTGGTTGGTTTGGTTTTTGAGGGTGTATTGTTTGATTGTGCAGACATTAGCGTGCTCCCCAACGTTCAGGATGCGCCAATGCGCGTTTGGTTAATAGTGCTGCAAGTAGTAACGCTATTATGGCTGCAAGCATTAGACCGTAAAGGATAGGTAGAGAGATGGCGATCGGTGCTTGCATTTGTAACTGTGCAATATGAAGCTTTAGATAATGCGTTAGTGGCAGGGCATTTGACCAATATTGCGCACTATTACTAATCGCAATATATGGAAAAGTAACACCGGCGAAGGCGTAAGAAGGCGCTGAAATAAATCCGGTAGTCGATAGACCCATACGTAATGAAAAAGAATTCAAAGTAAAAATAGCACCTAGCCAAAACGACAATATCATTAGGCACAAAAACCCAGCATAGACTGCCATGAGAGACATGATATTTATATGTTGATTGGACGTTGCCAGCCACAATATCAACGCTGACCACAAGCTATATGCCAGTATTGGCCAAAAGTATTTACCCAATAGACCAAATACCAACACTGATAGGCTGACCGAGTTGGGCACTTTTGCATTCGATGATGTGTTGTCATTGCTGCTATCTTGTTTGGTTGATAGTGAAGATGTTGTTTTTGAAGTTTTAGATAAGGTTAAATTTGGCTTTCCTGTATCAATAAAGCGATACCAGCGACCGATATTCTTATCGCGTAATTCGCGGCCAATCGTAGTTGCGCCAATGACCATTGCCAATATATGTAATAAAGCAGGTATAACAGTCGATGCCAAAAACTGCTGATAATTGGTCGCAGCATTGAATAGGCTAATACGCTGTACACTAATAGGCGCGTAAGCCGTCATCGCTTGTGATGGCGCTACGCCTTGTTTGACCAATCGTTTGATCTCTACACCTGCTGATAGTGTGCTAGCGACTGCTTGGACACCTGCCTGAATAATACCAGAGTGCGTACCGTACTGTGCATTGACTTGTAGAGTCAACGGAGCAGGCTGGCTTGACAATATATTATGAGAAAAGTCCTCTGGGATAATGACAACAGCGTAAATGTCACGCTGTAAGATGGCAGCCTCTGCATCCGCTTGGGAGTAATACAGCTGTCTGACCGTCAAAGTAGGACTGGCCTCTAAGTAACGGACAGCAGTATTGGCAACAGCGCTGTTGTCTTGATCGATGACTCCGATAGGTAAATCGGTGATTTGAGTCTGTGAAAATATCCACCATATTAGCAGCACCGTTGCCAGAGGTATCCATACTACCATGCTAAAGTCCCAGTGATTTTTTGTCAAAAAACGGCGCTCGTAGGCGGCACTGCGTAAAAAAGCCTCACTTAACTTAGTCAAGTGCATAGCCTACTCTTGGTTCTGATTGACAGGAGTAGGGTTGATACGTACGACCACACTCATACCCGAGCGGATACGGGCATCGGGTTCAGAGGGTCGTGCTTTCACCTCAAAAGTACGCACATCAAAACCATCATCGTTATTGGTCGGACGCCAAGTAGCAAAGTCTGATAAGGTCGATGTCGCATAGACGGTAAATTGTTTTGTATAAGGCTTATCCGCTGATGACAGCGCTGGGATAGTACCGGTAAATGTCTGACCAATAGCAAATTGATTTAAATAAGACTCAGTGACGTTAAGTACTACCCATTGGTCATTGGTATCCACCAACGTCAAAAGCGGAACCCCTTGACCGATGACTTCTCCAGCACTCACGATGACATTATCGACGATACCAGCGATAGGACTTCTTAGGTTCGCTTCCTCTTTTGCTACTAGCGCTTCATCGAGTTTTGCATCGACCTGTGCGACTTGTGCAGTAGCCGCTGACTTATCTTCAGTACGTGCGCCTTCTAGTGCCAGATCATACTGCAAGCGGGCTGCTTCGGTTTGGTCTTGAGTAGCAAGATATTGAGCATACGCCTCATCGCGCTTTTGTCGGGCCATCAGTCCTTCTTCGTAAAGGCGATTGACACGCTGATAGGTGTTTTCTGCTAAGTCAGACGCGGCTTTATTAGCTTGCCAAGCGGCTTTTGCTTGGGCGATTTCTTGCGGGCGCACACCATTTTCTGCTTTGTCTAATTGGCTTTGCGCGATTTGCTTACCAGCACGTGCTTGATTAATCTTGGCATTAATCTCAGGCGAATCCATTTCAACCAATTGCTGACCTGCCGTTACCGTATCACCCTCTGTTACCATAATTTGAGCAATGCGCCCTGGTACTTTTGCAGCGATAGACGTTTGCTGCATCTGCATTTGCCCTTGTAGCGTAATAACTTCTGGCTCGCTATGTGCATTACTTTTGTATAAGCCGTACGCAATCGTACCGAGGACAATCAGTATGAATAGTGCAAGTAACGCTTTTTTTATACGCGCAGATTTATCAGTTTTAGAAGCGCTACGATTATAAGCAGGTGTCGGTTGCTCTGGTTCAATATCAGACACGCCTTCTACAGGATCGACTGAATTTTGTGTATTGTGAGAGGTCGCTGACTCGGTTACATCAGCTGATTTATTTGAGTCGTCTGATTCGCGTGGTAATTCTGTCATGACAATGAGATTCCTAAAGCAACAAAGTTGAAAATAAAGGGTTTATTACTAGTACACTCGAAACGCATAAGGTTTGGCATTGTCTATAGTTTCAGAATTAAAAATAGCACCAAGAGCGACGATAAATGCTGAATAGTAGAGCCATAGCATAATGACCACAGCAGCTGAAAGCGCGCCAAACTCAGCACTATAGTTATTAAAATTTTGCACATAAATTGAAAACAAGATGGACAATATAATCCATAAAACCGTTGCCAGCGCAGCGCCCGGCATTAATTTTTTGAGGGCGACGGCATCACGATTTGGGGCTAGACGATAAAGGCCCAAAAAGCTTAAGAATATGATACCTGTCAATATAGGCCATCTGCTCCAAAGCGCAATCGTCTTAGCTATCTGAGGGAAAGGGAAGTAGGCGGCCCCCAGAGGAACAATCGCGATAGAGGAGACAGCAATAATCAATACCACTACGGCAGCAAAGGTCAAACCAACTGCGCGAATCGTGCTTTGTACAAAATTACGTTCCTGCGTAATATGAAACGCAAGGTTAATAAGAATAATTAAAGATTTAATACCTTTAGAGCCAGCATAGAGTGCGAGCATGGACGATATAAGCAGGCTGAAAGTCAGGGTGGACGTAGTCGTAGAAACCAACTCACTTAGACGGGAATTAAGCACTTCATATACTGTATCAGGGATGAACTGACTCAAAAGCGCGATTTGCTCCTGCATCTCAGCAGGAGAAAACGCAAGACCATAAAGCAGCACAAACACAGCCATCACTGGAAAAATTGATAAGAAACCAAAGAAACCTACGCTTGCGCAATGCGCCCAAACATTAGAGTTATTGGCAATCCGCCATGTTTCTAGTAACGTTTGTAGCCAGTTTTTTGTCGATTTAGAGGTCAATTCTTTCATAAAGGCAGGTATTCACAATAGGGTTGGTAATAGTATGTTCGATGTCGACTTTATGGTAATACAAAGCGTTTATCAACAGGGCTGAAGGTTTCTCACATCACGTCATTGTTCAGTGTATAAAGTAGGCAGTTGAATGTCAGCGGCATTGAGGTAAGCATTAAAAGCAAGTGGCGTACCGCAGCTTTGCATGAGCGCAGCCAGTGACTGTACATAGTCATTAGCGGCTTGTGCTTGCTCGGTACGTGCTTTCAGCGATTGCGTCTGTGCTTGCACTACATCAACGGTGGTATTAACACCTTCTTGTAATCCTAAGCGTCGCAATCGCAATACTTCAGCGGCCAAATCAACATTGCTCTGCAATGCCTGATAGCGTGATTGGGCATTATTGACATCGTGCCAGTTTTTTTCTACCAGTAGTAATAAATTGTCACTGACTTCAATCTCAGAGAGGTCAGCCTGACGTATTTTGGCATTACTTGATGCTAATGATGCGTTTTTATCGAGTCCGCCCCATAGTTTCCAACTGGCCGATATACCAGCGACCCAGCTTGGATCCTTTTCCACCTGACTATAACCGTACAATAAGACAGTCGGCTTGTAGCCAGTATCCGATAGCGCGTGCAACTGTTGTGCCTGTGCCCGCTTAGCAGCGACTTTTTGCAGTCCAGGATGGTTATTTAATGCCAAGTCCTGAAAGTAGCTCACATCTGGTAGGGGACGACTCGAAACGAACAAGGGCGTGGTTGGTTTGATACGGTAGTCGGTACGTAGTAGACGCTGTAGCGCAATCATAGCTAGGCGCGCGTCATTATTTGCATTGACGGATTCACTCTTGGCATCCGCAAGAGCCGACTGTGCTTCTAGTCTATCGACGCGTGAGATAAAACCTTCTTCAAACAGACGTTCGGCCATATGATCAGTCTGTTGCAGCGTATCGTAAGCATCTTCTCGCAAGTAAGCAGCGATAATCGCTAGTTGCGCCTTAAAATAACGCTCAATTAACGTGTTATAAAGCTCATTTTTATCCAGTACGCTATCAGCCATCGCTTCTTGCGTACGTGCATCCGAGGCGCCAGTCAGTGCGTCCGTCCGTCCAGCAGTATAAATAGGCCAAACGACGCCAAGGCCTGCGCCTGATGTAGAGCCTGAGCGCTTGAGGTTGTAAGAGTCGGGAATACGCTCGCCGACCAGCTCACCAAAGTCTGGTAAGTCTGCTGTAGGCGGGACTATGTTATCCACGCCATTGTTTACTTCATTGACAATACCACTTCTGAGAGAGGATAAGTCTATATCCTCATCTAAATGATAAGCACTGGCAGATACTCGAGCAAATACAAGCGGATTGTCGATAGTTTTGAGCGCATCAGTTTGGTATTCGCTAGCGGCAATCGCTGCTTGATTGGCAGCAGTTTTAGGTGATACTTGTACCAGCAGCTTCTGCGCTTGCTCTAGGCTCAAAAAGCTTGAGACGTCTAGTGCGTAGCTGTTATCGACGGCTTTATGTGTAATAGGGTCAATAAGCGTAGACAGTGTCTGCGACTCAGTGTTTTGAGGATTTGGTACTGTATGAAAAGGCGCTATAGCTGGTTTATCATTATCAGTCGGTCTATCAGCATCTATAATTTGTGTCACAGCCACTGGTGTAGCACCATCTGACACTTCTATACTGTCGGCATCAGTGCTCGCGTAAGTCATGACAGGCACGCTCATGACTGCAATTGTCATCATAGCAGTCGGTAGCGCTGATAAAATGAATTTCATAAGTCACATAAGCCATTAATTAGAATGTAAAGTATTATAAAATAACGAACAGCACTGATAGATTTCATTGCTCAGAATACAAAGCTGCTGAACTATTATAGACTATTTGCCAGCGAGCGAAAAATAATGCTCAAACATATCATTCATATTCTTAGAAGAATATGTCTATATCAAAAGTGCTAAAAAGCGGACATTCGTTATAAGAGGTACACTGTAGAGCCACAATGGTGACGGGTCAATGCTCAGTATTTTGCAGTTTTCTATTGTGTGACTAGTGGCAGTATGATAGAGGTTTGATTTAATTTTCAAATATCTGTTTACAAGTAACAACATAGCCAATAAGACGTTTTCAATTCAAGCGATTTATCTTCAGTTAGATTTTGTCTTTAATTTTATGGTCAAAGCATTTAGATAGTAATTAACAAAATAAAAATGCTCAATAAGTAGCAATTAATAAGTAGCAGTCAATGAATAGTCACTAAATGGCTAGCAAATAGAACAAATAACATTAGTAGAGGGTGTGTCATGGCAGGTTATATTTTAGCGTTGGATCAAGGGACTACCTCGAGTCGAGCAATATTGTACGATGATCATGCGCGTCCTATCAAAATGGTACAACAGCCAACGACGCTACAAACACCAAGAGCTGGATTCGTTGAACAAGATGCACAGCAGATTTGGCAAACTCAGATCAGCTGTGCACATGATGTTATTAATCGGGCAGGGCTGCTTGCCACCAATGTTACCAGTATCGCGATTACCAATCAGCGTGAGTCGATTGTGATGTGGGATAAGCAAACTGGTAAGCCGCTGGCGCCCGCCATTATTTGGCAAGACAGGCGCACCGCAAATTACTGTAAAACGCTCGCTGCTGAAAGCGCTACCAACAGTATGAATGACCATGTGCATCAGGGCGTTGATATCGTCAACATGGCACATGAAGTTCAGCGTATTACCGGTCTGCGTTTAGACCCATATTTTAGTGCCAGTAAGATTGCTTGGTTACTCGAAAATAACCCGAAGCTGAGTGTACGAGCCAGCAGAGGTGAGATAGCGGTTGGCACGATTGATAGTTGGCTGATTTATAAGCTCACAGGCGGGGAGCATGTCATCGATGTGACCAATGCTTCTCGCACATTGTTATTTGATATCCATAAGCTGGCATGGTCAGAGACACTTTGTGACCGATTTGCTATACCTATGAATATATTGCCTAAAGTACTACCGTCCGACGGCGATTTTGGTAAAACCAAAAAAGGTCTGTTTGCAAAGCAAATACCCATTCAAGCAGTATTGGGTGACCAGCAAGCAGCGCTCTTTGGACAAGGTTGCCTTGATGCAGGTATGGCTAAGAACACTTACGGTACAGGCTGTTTTATGCTGATGAATATTGGTCAACAGCCAAAATTGAGTGAGCATAAGCTGCTAACCACCATCGCGTGGCAACGTAAAACGTCACCAATTCGTCCAGACAATTTATCATTTGATCAAATCGTACAGTCAGGCAAACGTATGCTACAGCCACCCAAAAAGGAAGTCACTTATGCTCTAGAGGGAAGTGTCTTTATGGCAGGAGCTATCGTTCAATGGCTGCGTGATAATTTGGGTATGATTCAGCAGAGTAATGATGTCGAAGACCTAGCCCGTCAAGTAGACAGTAGCGAAGATGTTGTTCTACTACCGGCATTTACTGGACTGGGCGCGCCTTACTGGCGTTCGGATATTAGCGCTAGCATCACTGGTATGAGCCGCGGCACTACCAAGGCACATATTGCCCGCGCCGCATTGGAGGCTGTTGCTTATCAAACCTATGATGTGCTTATCGCTATGCAAAAAGACAGTCCCCATCCTTTGACTGAGCTGAGAGTAGATGGCGGTGCTGCAAATAATGATTTACTTATGCAGTTTCAGGCGGATTTGCTAGGTGTTCCGGTATTACGCCCTAGAGATACAGAGATTACGGCGAAGGGCGCAGCACTCCTCGCAGGTCTGAAAACTGGGCTATATGACGAATCGACTATGAAAGCTTCATGGCAAGTAGATCACGTGTTCGAACCTAGTATGTCGACTGATACTCGTGAACAGCATCTTGCTAAATGGCAACAGGCTATCAAAAGGTCTTTGATGCCGCTATAAGATTGATTTACTTAACAAACATCTTAAGGCCACACATTTACAGTTACTCAAATTATCAGGCTAATGTACACAAATGTGATAAAGATACAGGTTGTAACGCAAGATAATCGCAATACGGACACAGTTTACATAATCGGCCTATCTGTCCTTACCCATGGATTTATATACTTTAGTTGGATTTAGTTAGACCGCTAATGATTAGCAAATAAATAATTCAACAAATAATAAATAATTTAAGGACAATATTATGAGTAACCATGATGCTATCGATCGCAGTGAAGTAAAACATATGTCGAAAGAGACAAAAGAAGATTTAAATGCAGACATTATTACTGGTGAACCAGGCTCACATCCAGTAGGTACCGGTATCGGCGGTGTAGGCGGTGCAGCAGCAGGGGCAGCTATCGGCACAATGGCAGGTCCATTAGGTACGTTAATTGGCGGTGCTATTGGTGCTATCGTTGGTGGCGGCGCAGGTCATGCAGCAGCTGAAGCGATTGACCCAACTCACGAAGAAGCATACTGGCGTGCAGAGTATGCAAACGCTGATTACCATAGAGAAGAATACGATTTCGATCGTGATTTACATCCAGCATATGCGGTCGGCTATGCGAACCGTGCTCGTTATCCAGTAGATGCTCGTTTTGAAGATCATGAGGCAGATTTAGAACGTTCATGGCATGAAGTAAAAGGCGAGTCTCGCATGGAATGGAACGAAGCGCGTCAAGCATCACGCGATGCATGGAACCGCGTATCATAGGAGTGGTTAAAAAATTGATAGAACTGCTAGTTAAACACTTTTACAAACAATACACTTAGTAATTAGCTAATATTACAAATTGCTATATCATTACTTAAAATAGATTAATTGTATGTCCAGTTCTATTAGTAAACCTACTTACCAATATCTATGCTATTTTAAAACTTCCAAGGTTTAGCTTTGGGAGTTTTTTTAGGCATAAAATTTGCAACGTATACATATACGTGAATATTATGTACTATAATAACGAGAACGATGGGGAGTATATGAGTAATAATACTGAAGGCAATAAACAGTTTTATATCGCAACGGCAAATTTGCTGAACTTTGCGAACCCCAATCGAACTTACTATGAAAATGCGCCAGCTTATGATGATAGAGCCTACAAGCATAAGCTGCAAGGCCTTACAGATTTATTGGCTAAAGCACATGCTGACATTATCGCAGTACAAGAAGTTTGGGATAGTGATGCATTAGAAGCGTTGGCTGTTTCATTAGGTTTCAAGCCTGAGCATGCGGTCATTCCACTTGCAAGCAACGATAGCGCCAGTATGTATACTAAAGGCATGGGTGCACAGAATACACCTGCTGTCGGTATTATCACCCGATTTAAGCAGTTAGAAACCAGCTTACTAGAAGATATAGAACCAAAAGCCATTATTGATGTACCTGATATCGGTCCTTATCAACGCTTCAATCGTCCTCCATTAGTATTACGTATTGACGCGTACGGGCAGCCTATTACTATTATTACGGCGCATCTAAAAAGCAAACGTGCTTTTTTCTTACGTGACGAAAACGGTGACTTGTTAGAAGACATGGACGATCCAAATATTCGAGTTCGCGCCAAGCTTCGTAGTTTATGTATGCGCGCGGCAGAAGCGGCCTCTATCCGTATGTCTATCATGAAGCGATTGCACCATACTCGTGAACCGTTGATCTTATTGGGCGATATGAATGATGTCACAGGTAGTGTGACTACTCAGTTGATGACAGAAACTGGAGAAGTCAATTACGATAAAAGTATGCGTGATGTTGCACTTTTTGATGCTGCTCGTATCCAAGCACGATATGGCTGGATGAAAGATGTTGCCTATACCCATATATATCAAGGCATGCCAGAAGTTATCGATCAGTTATTCGTCTCAGAAGAGTTTTTGCCTGATAGTAAGTTTTCACTCGGGCATGTTGAACGGGTCGATTATTTTAATGATCATTTGAAGTGGGACTATGCCGATAGAGTCACTGATCATGGTATTATAAGGGCGAAAATAAAACTCACTAATTAACTTTATAAAATTAAGCGGTTAGCTCTATTAAATTGCTGATCGTAGTATTATTTTTTAACCTATTCATGTCCCTTGCTTGATAATGTACAAGCGTTTATGATGCCTCTGCATTGAATATGGTAGTGACCATGTAGGCTTTATATTTTAGCCAACAGTCAACCATCCTGCATTTAAGGATAATTACAATTCAATGAAGGTTATATTTATAAAATAGGGCGCAACATTAAGAGATTCACAATGAGTGATAACAAAGACGAAAAGATTGAAGATGTGTTGGTAGATTCTGAATTGGCAAAGAAACTTGTACCTAATAAGTTTAAGTTTACTAGCCAACAAGGCCGTGCACGTCGTCAAAAATTATTGGCTGGTGCCAAAAAATTGAGCGAAACACATGCTATTAACGATATTACGCTAGCAGCTGTGTGTGAAGAAGCGGGTATACCAAGAGCTTCTGCTTATCACTTCTTTCCTAACATTGAAGCAATATTTTTAGCATTGCGTTTTTTGAATGCGATTGAAATATTAGAGATGGTAGAGACAGTCGATATTGGTAACTATGACAGATGGCAAGGGTATTTAACGGCGCTTATCGATCATTGTATTACGATATTCCATAACGATAAGACTAAAGCCAAGCTTATCTATGACACCAATACGCCTGATTTTGAAGGTGATAGTTTTGGTGAAGATATGGATCATCAAATCGTTGATCTGGTTTATAAGCGTTTGTCAGAGCGTTATGAGATGCCAAACTTCCATGATATCCAAGATACCTTGCTGATTGCTTATAGCATCGTAAATGCTATCTTTACGTTGTCTTATCGCCGTCATCAGAGTATCACTGAAGAGTATATCCAAGAAGCAAATACAGCATTTATTGCTTATTTACGTTGTTACTTGCCAGAAAAGTTACCACGCAAAAACCGCTAATTGAATTTAAGTTAACCATAAAAAAGCCGACAGAAATGTCGGCTTTTTTGCGTCTGACTTTTAGCATAATATAGAGAGTCATATTTTTAATAAAAAAGCGATTACTCTAACGGTTAGATGTCAAATCTTGTCCACGGCAAATATCATCGTTCGCATCTAAAGGCGAGTACTGCTTATAATAGCTGACTATTGACTTCTCTAGCGCTACATTGGTCTGCGCATCATTGGCATTGACGTAAGCTTCGCGGGCTTGTTCAAGCCAGCGGTCTGCCATGCGAAAATGCATACTAGATTCGCGCCAGCCTCGCGCGCATTGATTGGTCGCAGCCCAAATTAAAGCCACTTCACTAAATGCTATCTCACGTGGTGCTGATGCTATGCCATCACTGTCTTTAAGCGCGCTTAAAGTTGCCCATAGATCAGGACGCATTAGGGCAGAGGTAGACGGAATATCTTGATGCAGGCTCAAGTCTTGCATTGTGTCACTATCTAGCGCTTGTAATATAGGCTCTGCCATTTCTAATGCAACTTGACCCGCAGATGAGCGGCTATTCATACTGTCTTGATGAATGGCATAATTCAACCACGCTTGCGCTTTATAAGCGAAATACTGTTGAGCGGCTGTCTTGTCTTTTTGTTGATAGGGTTTTAATTGCGTGACTATACAATTTAATAGGCGCTGTTGTTCGCTTTGATATCTATAAGAGTGTGCTTGAGTCTGACTATCATCACGGCAGTATTCAGCCATGCTAGTTGAGTGAGTCACTTGAACAGTTTTACTTTCAGCTAAAGCTGGCTGCATAAAGGTTAACGAAAATAAAGCTGATAGTGTAACGCATACTGAGCGCTTGAAAGGTACTACATTGATGGCTGAATCAAACATGGTGTAAACCTTATGTTAAGGTAATAAATGTTGGTATTATTTACCATTACTAGGGCTGACTTAATTGTTTATTGAGTGACAAAATAATTCATTATAAGACAATTATGATACTGTCATAAGATTGTACCTACGACAGTATCATTAGTATCAATCAATTAAAATGCAGAATTGCTGCTTAGACGTTGGTTCTTACGTGGGTCTTCACGTTTGAATAAGTCTTCATCGAACTTAAAGCGCAATCTAAAGTAAGCACCTTGCTGAGTACTGTCGTCATAAGCAATATCTTCATCTTCAAAGCCCATGAAGTTATAACCAAGTGATAACCAAAGATTGGTCATTGGGCTATAACCCACTTCTGCACCAAGCATATAAGCCAAGTCGTTTGCCTGATCATTCCAATAAGTACCTGCTTGCAGTCCAATATCCCAACGCTCACTGACGTCATAAAGACCGCGGCCATAAACAGCGTGAGCCGTGTTATCGCTGGTTATGCTATCTGCTTCGTATTCTGTATACTTGCCAGCATAACGTCCAGACAATGTCAACGGACGCGTAGGATGGTAATTACCATTCCATGACCAAATCATGGTGTCTTTTTGATAAGCGTCATCGCCAGTATTATTATCATCCAAACGATATTCGAATTTTGCAAGCATATCTAACTGATTGCTATCGTAGTCACGATACGCAGCACCTAGCTGAAAACGATTGATAGTGCGATCGCCATCACTATAGTCAGTGCGTGAATAAATGTCTTTGGCTAAGAAGGTAACCTCATCAGTATAGCGATAAGCGATACCAGCACTGCCAAGTAAGCTATCACTTGTTTCGCCCCAGCGTTTTTCAATACGTCCTGATGTTTTGTAGTTCTCTTTAGCGAGGTATTCAACGCCTACACCGACAGCCGTTGCCGTATTGCTTTCTTCACCTTCAAGAGACTCAACACGCTCAACTAGAGTGTTTAAGGTTAAACCTTCTTGAACATACCACTTGTTTTTTAGACCAATCGCGGCTTCTGCCTCACGTGCACTAATGGCGTCACTCATACGGTATTCGCTATAAACCTTACCATCTTTCATGTAAGTCGCGTCAAAACCAAAAACAGTACGTTGACGCTCATCTGTATCATCAAGACCATAAGTACCAGATAGGCTGTTGATCAAATCATGACGAGCGTATAGACGACCCAAGTCCCCAAGTGCTGTCTCACCACCGATAGAAGTTGCATTACGTGAGCTGTTTTCGATATCTTGCTCATACTCTGCAAATACCAAGCTATTATTCAATTTAGGTAGACGAGAGGTAATACGAGCACGAACAGTTGTACCTTCAATATCTTCTTCAGCGTTACTAACACTACTAAGCGCTGACTGATTGATAATGTCATCATTAAACAGTGTATCGTCTGTAATATCTACAACGTCTGTCGCGGCTTGAGTATTGCGTGAGGCTGCAGTCGCGTCTTGTTTGTAATAACGAACCCCAATCTCACCAACGATGTTTTCACTTAGACGGTGCTCAACGCTTGCTTGCACCCCTTCGCGGCTAGCGTCAGTAGTATGCTCTTCTGTACGTATGCCTTCTAACTTAAGAGCAGTCTGCTTATCGTTTATCGTATGAGTGATCTCTACACCAGATTCAGTACGTCCAGCAGTAAGCGGTGATGCACCAGTGACAAAACCTTCGTCAGCATCATTATAGTAAGCTTTAGCAAGCGTATTTTTCTTATTATCAAAATCAAGCTCAATACGTAGTGCGTTGCCTTCAACATCAGTATCAGTCAATTCTGTCGCGTTGATTTGATTACTTGACTGAAAATTTGGGTTCTCAGCTTTGTTCATCGCATATTCTGCGACCAGCTTTAGCTTATCATTGAATTTAATAACACTATTAACACTAGCCAATTCTTCTTTATTCAATGGGTCATCGCTATTCACATAGCTACCACCAATGGCGACTTTATTCGTTAGTTGCTGCTTTGCTGCAATACCACCAACGAAGTAATTCTCACCACCTTCATCAACTTCGACAGTAACACGGATATAGATAGGATTGCCTTCGATATCTTGACTAGCAATCGGTGCCGTCAAGAATAAGCTGCGGCTGATAGGGTCAATCTCATAATCAGCAAAGCGAGTAAGCGTTTCACGATTGACAATGAGCCCAGGGTTGTTGGCGTCACGAGTAATCACTTCAACCGTTTCAGAGTTTTCTAATACCGCATCGAAGTTCTCAGCCAATGGATATGGGCCTGAAATGCCCAAACCGCGAGTCTCATTTACCCGTTGACTAGTACTGGTCTCTGCTAAAAAGGCAGTAACACGAGTGTTGTCATCTTCAAATTGAGCTTTTAGACCAGTTAATGTACGGTTGTATTGACCAAGTTTGATACCTTCATTGTTATCAATCTGAGTTTTCAGATCACCATACATAGCGAACGAACGACCTTTATCAAGGCGTACGTAAAGCTTGCTAGTAGATTGTGCATCGAAGCCTTTGGCTGATGAATCGCCATAGACAGGATAGTATTCCCCCGGCTCGATATCACGGAATAAACGCTCGCCTTTTTTATCACTATCATATGCAAGCGTTAGCAGGTAGTCGCCACGTACTTTACCTTTTAGGAACATCGCGGCACGACCAGAGGCTGTGTAATCATCATTACCAGCAAAGTCATTTAGCTCTTGTTCAAATGCACCTTGAGCATCGGTAATGCTGCTACCGTCAAAGTCTTTTAGTGAAATAGCACCTTCTACGATACCAACAGCCAATAGTGGACGTAGTTGAGCAGTAAACTGTAACGGAATGATTTGTTTGCTGCTACCAGTGTCAATGACTAGCTCACCCTTACCTGGTACGCTAGGTGCAGTTACAGGTATTAACAGCTCACCACCAGAAACAGTTACTTGGGTGCCAGCTTGATCTTTGCTGCTGTCTTCCAAATTGATACGACCGATATTGGTATCAAGTGTAAGAGAAGTAGTACCAATGTAAGGGCGATTGTCACGATCTTTTAGGCTGATGACGACTTGGTATTCACTAATACCGTCAGCTGGTACTAACTGTGCTTGAGTACGGTAATCGATAGCTTGTAAGCTATCAGGAGTTAATACCTTAATCGTCTGCTCAGAGAGGACCTGACCATTTATATCAGTCGCAACACCGCGTAAGGTATTTTTGCCGCGTTGTAAATCAACAGCATAGTAATCGAAAGCCGTTACATTCTGTTTTTCTTGCTCAGCAGTTTTACCTATTTTTTGTTCTGATACAGCTTTGCCGTTGGCATATAGTGTAAACAAAGACCCAAGCGGTGCCTGAACCTGTACCATTTGTTTATAAGTGCTAAGCTGCTGTCCTTCGTTTAGGTTAATAAAGGCAACATCGTTATTCGCCACTTCTTTTAAGTATTCTTCGAGCTCTTTTTCTACTGGCGGAGCAACAGTGGTCACTGTCATATCAACATGGCTATCTGCTGGATTGACCATGTCATTGACGATAGCCGAATCACAGCTATTACCAAGGTCTAAGTCACCATTGATGTTACAGCCACTAGCATCTACATTATCGGTAGTGTCGGTATCATAGTCAGGATCTAAAGTTAGCTCGGTTTTTACCGCTTGTTCTAACGTGTCATTTTTAGCTTCTACTAGCTTGCTACGAGCAATTAATTCAGCGTTTAAGCGCTCAGTGCTATCCGCCATGCCGCCAACGATTGCAAAATCTGCACGATGTAATTCGCCATATTTCAAATCAACAAAACGACTACCGGCATCACCAGCATTGCGATTACTTTGAGTAACCAGTCCAGTCTCTCTAGGTATGGTGGTACGATCGACTTTTAGTACGTGTGTTTTGGCACTGACACCATAGAAGTTATATTTACCTTCAGGATCAGTTACGATGAAGTTGCCGTTCTCCATGTAGATACGTACACCAGCAACGCCAAGCTCGCCGTCTTCTTTTTGCTGAATACCATCGCGGTTGATGTCATGATAGACCTTACCGACGATAATACCATCAGTGTTCATCACGCCACGTTCTACATCAATCTTCCACTGCGCCTCTCTTGAGCCTACGCTTTGACCTTGGTCATTTTTAGCAACTGCGGTGGCACGGTTAATGCCATCGCCGCCTAGCGACGACGCACCGATAAGCACACGATAAGTAACTTTTTTACTTTCGCCAACTGCCATGTTTCCTAAGTTTAATACTTGATATTTCCCATCAGCTTTAAACTCTGTGGTCTGTGCTTGGTTGATATCAACATCAGTCGTTGGGCTAACATTTACGCTATTCTCAACGTAATCAAAACCACGCGGTAAGGCATCTTTTAGTTGCACATCGTAAGCAGTAGATTTGCCGTTGTTAGTAATGTCGATGGTATAGCTGACATAGTCACCAAGCTCTGCAGTTTTGACATCACTTTCTTTAGTGACGACTAGGCTTGCATTATTATCAATGATATTTACTTGAGAGCTCAGATTATCGATACGTGTAGTAAGATCGCTATCATTTGGTAGCTGATCAGCACCTGTGCCAACAGAAGGATCGATACAAGCTGCCAACTCAGCAGTCAACGTATCATTGACTAATGTCTGAATCAGTTTATCATCAATGGCATTGGCATTATTCTGTGTTGGGGCGGATAAACGATACTTACCTGTGTTGTTACCAGTCTCGATTCCTTTAAGAGAGTAGGTGTCACCAGTCATTGGCGACTTAACAGTAATCCATACTTGATCAGGTTTATCAGATTGCACGTTACACTGCGCGTAACTGGCATCAATATAAACGTTGTCACCGATTTGCGAGTCGGCTTTGGTGCCATCGAATTGAGGAGTCGTAAATTTAATTTCAGGTTCGATGATAAGTAGTCTGTCAATTGCTTCAACAGCTGCTATTGATGGATCTTCTAATATGATAGCGCCAATTTTTACGTCAGCGGTATCGCCATCTTCGCCGTTAGCGTCTGAAAGAGCCTGTACGATAAGCTGAATACTCTCACTCTGACCAAGTTTGATCTGAGCGCTCAGGTTATCGAGCATGATTTGTCGATCTTCTGAATCGACTTCTCCGTTATTATTAAGATCTTGATAGACCTTTAAATTAGAGACAGTTGGTGATATAGCAAGTGTCAATTCAACAGTCTGATCACTATAGCTGGTGTTACTCAGTACGTTGACCCAGCTTACCTGTGTATTAGGCATGACTGTGCGTACAGCATGCTGAGTCAAACTAATGCCATATTCAGGTAGATTTGAAGCTTTCACTTGTACTTGGTTTGAGTCAGTGCTGATAGATACATCAGCATCGTTATCAACATTATAACTGGCTTGAGCAGTATTATTGATCAACTGGACCAATGAATCAGTTGCAGCAGATGCGGTATTTGATTGCATAAGCAACATTGCAAATGACAGCGCAGAGATCTTCGCTGTATGCAACGTAGCACGATTAGACAGTGTCATTAAAGATTTAGTCATATGTCGCTTATCCAATAAAATATAAAGGTGTAGGGTAGTAACTCTCCAGCTTGGCTAACCAAAATCAATTAGGTCAAGCTGGAGAGTTAGTCTATAAGCGTCTTGTGAAGCTTATAGACTTTGCAATATTGAATATAAATTAACGAGCGTTTTTAATTTTGATCTTGAAGGTCAAGGTGCCAACGCCGCCAGGAACTAATGTATAGTTAGTACCAAGAACCGCAGTACTGGTAGTACTAGCTGTGCCTGCAGTAGATGACGTAGTAGCAGAAGTAGCAGGTGAATTAGCTACTAAATCCGCACCAGCTGAAAAGTTAGACAACAAATCCGAAATCGTTACACTAGTAAGATTAAAACCTAATGCTGCTGAAGAAGTGTTAGTCGCCTGAATACGATAGATAACACATTGATCAGGGGTTGCATCAATAGCAGTTTGAACAAAGGTGCTTGAAGCAACCGTACCTGAACAAGTCGCATCTAATGATTGAGCCTTCACTAAATTTAAGCCTCTAACATTAGTCGTATCAGTCACTGAAGTCACAGCAGGTGGATTAGTACCAGCTGGGGTCAGAGTTACGATAGTCGTTTCAGTGCTACCGACAGCTGCAGCGTCAGCAACAGTTGTAGGAGTAGTTACATTGCCTGAAGACACATTATAGTTGATCGCTAATGTACCACCAGGTGCAATACCATTTGGAAATTGAGCTGTTGGTAGTGTAAAGCTATTAAGAGTGTACGTATTACCACCAGCAACGGTAGGTTGCAGTGTTATAGTAACCGGGGCTCCACCACCAGGCGGCGTATAAGTAACACTAACAGGACCAGTAACAGGTCTGACAGCCGCATTATTACCACCATCAGCAATAGTGAAAGTCAATGGATTGGTATTAGTACCTTCAGCATCTTGACCGCTGTTAGTAATAAGAGTTGAATGAATAGCTTGATTAGCAGTACCTGAGGCAGGGGCAATCTCTCTAGTCGTTGGATTGCTCACTACAACCGCTCGTCTGGTGAAGTTAGTCACACCAGCAGTATCTATACCAGCGCCGTTAGCTTGATCCGCAGCAGCAGGTACTCTAGTAACATCTATATTGTTATTTGTACTATCCAAAATATTATAGTCAGTACCAAGTACAGGAACAGCAGGTAACGTACCAATCGCACCAACGAACTTATCGTAGACTTCCACGTTGTTCGTTGCTGAACTATTAGCAGTTGTATACTGAGTTTTATCGACATTAACTGTGAAAGTAATTGTGCGACTTGCGCCAACGGCTAAGTTTGCTACGGCAACATCAATAGCTCGTCGACCATTAATAGTAGAAATCGTAGCGGTACCAGCACCACCAGTTACGGTCACGTCTGATGCTGCGCCATTAGGCAAACTTAAACCTACAGGAAGGACATCCCTGATGACAATATCAGTCGCAGCAGCACTATAGTCAGTAGTAGCGTTAGTTACTACGATAGTATAGTTGATCTGCGGATTAGCCACTGTCAAATCGACAGTACTCGTAGCTGCTTTTACAATTTTAAAAGTAGGCAATCTTACAATAGTTTGGTTTTCATTCACCAATGTCGCATTTGCTGGAAGATTAGCAGTAAAGAAAGTACTGGTTGCTGTTAATGTACCTACACCTTTGTCATTACCGTTACGAGCGGCTGGCGTAGCTGCTTCGTAGCTTAGATTAGCTCTAGTACCTGGCTGTAGTTTAATAGTACCACCATTAGCTATAGTGCCTGTCTGTGCTTGACCGTTTAAAGCGTTTAACTGAGCAGTAGTTAAAGGAGTACCATCTGCTTGTACAATAGTAAACGTAACAGACGCAGTACCTAACGCATAGTCTGGAGTAGCCGTTACTAGTGCTGAATCATTACCTGTGGTATTGATGGTATAAGTATCAGTAACGTTACCCGTGTTGGTTAAGTTATGAGTAAAGGTAGTCGTACCACCTGGCGTAGCAGTCTGATTGATAGCAATATCGTCACCAATGCTGCCATCATCAATAGTCGACGTGAGTGAGAAGTTGGCCGTTTCGCTAACGTTGACAGTTACGATGTTTGACGACACGTTTGGCTGAGCGATACCAGCAACACTATAGTTTGCGGTTGCAACGTTATTGATAGCAGCAGCACCTGCACTAACACCACCAGTAGTATTAGGAGTAGCTGCATTAGCACCACCAGAGATACCCATTACTGCGGCAATACCGACAGCAAGCAAGCTATAGTTAAAAGTATTTGATTTCATGTAGTACTCCAAAATGGATAGTAAAAGGCCGAATTAATAATGAAAGGGTGAAAAATAAAGGTTTAACCTTCTGTTAATTAGTTAACAGTAGTGTTTAAAGCCACAGCAGCTGATTTCTTAGCTGGTAACAACTTGATATTCCAGCGTAAGGTACGGTATTCAGAATACGGAACTTTAACCATTTTGCCATCGACCTTGCGCATTAGCGGCATATCAGCATAGTTTTTGCCATCAGTGCTGGCTTGTGCGCTTGCAGGATTTGCCTCACCAGTAAATGTCATGTTTGCAGGGATAGGCAGTGTCACCATCAGATCATTAATGTCTTTATTGATGGTATTGGTATAAGTTGCTTTGTATTGAATGACAGTACCAGCTGGTGCTGTACGTACTGGTGAATATACTGTTTTGCCGTCCGCATTCTTAATGACCTGATTAGCAGTCAGTTCCATTTTTAGAGCGTCGTCAGCATGAGCAGTACCGAGCAAACAAGCAGAGGCAAAAGTTGCTAGCATGACATTATGTAAGAGGTTAAAACGTTTCATATAAAATCCTTTCTTAGAACATGACTATCAGTAAAGAGCGAACGTCGTATATCATGATGGAGGAACGAGTAATCTAATATCATTCGTCGTTTTAAAAGGCATCTATCTCCCTTTCTTCTATTTTCACGTAATTAATACAATTAATCATCACAAAGATGACAACTGGCATTTTGGAGTATACAAACGGTAAAAGCCCTGTCTGGTTAGACAGGGCTTGAGTAAATGTTTAATAAACAGGTGTTTAGTTACTAATGGTAGTACCGTATTTAGTATTAAAACGAATGGCCTGACGGCGAGTAGTGGTGGTGGTACCTAAAGAAAAAGTATTGGTAGTAACTGTACCGTTGTTGCCAATAGATACCGAATTTGTTGCAAATGATGGAATACCACTATTTTCACCAATAGGTGTTGGATTGGCCAAGGTAGAGGTAATCGATGAATTATTAGAGTCATTTTTACTCTGTAGCGTATCCTTAATAACAATATCTGCTAAGGAAACATTACCGCGATTTATAGCTTCAATTCTATAAGCGATACATTGTCCAGGGATAATGTTAGATATCGGTTTTGTACTATACGCACTACTAGCACTACCGTCATAATTAACACCAATTGTGGCAAGGTTATTTAGGCTACAGTCATGGACATACTGACTTTTGATTAATACCAATGCAGCATTTTCTTGAACAACATCACCAAAATCATTGCTAGGGTAGTTGTATTTACTGTTAGTAATGTCTATTTGTAGGACATTGCTCGTAGTATCTACAGAATATGTATAGTTGCTAGGCTCATTTTGAGTAACGCAAAGCCTTGTATAACTACCTACTTGTGCTGCCGTCAAGCTAAAACTATAGGTTCCATCATTACCAATGTTTACCGTCTGAGGTGAGAACGTACCACTATCACCTGTACATTTGTTTAGAGTAATGGTATGACCGGTAGTAAAGGGAATACCAGATTCAGTTGGTGAATCGTATTTACCATTGAAATAAAGGCTATTATTTAGGTATTTGCTAGATATATCATCCTTAGACGGACTTAAGACATTACCGTTATCGTTAAATACTGTACCTGAAAATACATAGTTAGATCTGCCGTTCGTAATTGTACACGTCCAGTTATCTCCGTAAGTCAGCTTGAGGTTTTTTGGGTCTAAAGTGCTAACGGATGTACCATCTGATTTTCTACATGCGTATAGGGCAGTATAGTCTGCTAAATTTGTCGATCCTGAGACTGCTTCTGTCAATGTATAGGTCTTGGTAGGATTAACTTTAAAAGTTCCTGTAGTACCTGTGCCAGTCGTGACAGTATTATTCGTCCCCGTTGTAGTAACGGAAGTAATACCACTCGTAACGACCGAATTATCTGCATTGTCTTTAATCTGAACGGTAAATTGATCCGTATTCGTTTTACGAGAAGTCGAAAGCGCTTTTGTATATGTTAGGCGCGGCTGTGGCAGGTAGCAGTAACCATCAAATACAATGTTGATCAGCTGATCACCAGGGTTACCAACAGTGCCAGTAGTATTATCGTAGTATTCTAGGTTAGGGTTATTGCCATAAGACACATCCACTCTAACGATAGGTTGATTAAAAGCAACGGATACTTTACATCTTTCGTCCACAGAGTCTGTACTACACAAAACGCTACCGGTAGTGGTGGTTTGACGATAGGGTGCCGTAGTCGTTATTCCGGTGCCTCTATATATTAAAGATGGCGTCACACTAGTACCTGCACTAGTAAAACCAGTGATGGTTACTTGGTCGGAAAACTCGAAATACCTAGTATTTAGTGTTGTTCCTCCGTTTCCTGTACCTGTACCTAGATAGTTCACATCTATATCATAAATACTTAAGCTGACATTGGTAAGGGCTTGAGACTCGTTGGTAAAACTGTTTTTAAAAGTATATGAGGCCGTACGAGATGATGCCTTGTTAGTAAAATCCTGAAAAAATTCAAACGATTGAAGGTCGCCCGCTAGCGTTTTAGGTCTATAAAAGTTTGAGCCACCTGCATCTAAACTGCCAGTAGTAATCAAACTGTTAGAAGCAACAGTGTAACTTTCACTTTTAAGACCATTTAAAAGTTGGTTTACACCAAGAATAGGTGGTGATGCTGTCGATCCTAAGTTGCTGTAATCAACGCTTGAAAACTCATCAGAAATGTATCCAGCAGGACATGTTGTTATCGCTGCAAAAGCTAAATAATTAGGTAGTAGTATTAATAAGGATGGTAGAGCTATCCAACGCGTTACTCTTGACTGTAGAGTCGATGGTATAATAGACGGGTTCATAATAGCTCCGAGAACAAGGATAGAATATACATATAATCTTATAATAAGAATAATACTTAAATCACAATTAATATACACAAATGAGACGAATGTCTATTTATAGGGTATGAGTAACAAGAAGTGTATTTTTGATTAGTGTATTTATTAATTAGAAGAGCAGATATCTACCGCTATGGACAGTAAATTTCATCTACCTATTACTAAAATCTTGGTATCAATGGAATAATGGTTAATAATATTTACCTAACAACTAATCATTATTTATTTAAAAAATACTTGCGATTTCTTCATTTCTCTACAGCCATAAACAACCAGCGCGTAAACACTTATAATGGAATGTCATAGTAATTAACGTTTGAATAGAATAGTCGTAGCATTATGACGGTTTGGCAGGTGTGTTGATTTGATGCACTTGTCGATATGAGTAATACTATTTTTATAATTAAGCTGTATATCATCGCACAAAACAATGGAATGCTTGGACGTAGCAAGGATGTCATAAGTAAACCAATCTCTCATCATGCATTTTTCAATGAAGCCCTGCCATTAGGTAGGTATGACTGATATAAAAGGATTAACAAGAATGAATTATTATAAGGATGCTGATAGCACCGAAACTCAGGAATGGCTAGCAGCCTTTGAGTCTGTGGTTAAACACGCAGACAAGGACCGTGCTCAGTTTCTTCTAAAAGCTTTGTATAACATGGCAGTTCAAGAAGGCTTGCCGTTCAACAGACTAGACACTGCTTACGTTAATAGTATTGCGGTCGAAGATGAGCCAATGTACCCAGGCGATCTAGGCATGGAGCGTAAGATACGTGCTTTGATTCGTTATAACGCACTTGCTATGGTCATGCGTGCCAATAAAAATGACGATGATTTGGGTGGTCACTTAGCGACATTCGCTTCTAGTGCGACCCTTTATGAAACAGGTTTTAACCATTTCTTCCGTGCAGCTAGCGATCACTTCGGTGGTGACATGATTTATTATCAAGGTCACTCAGCGCCCGGTATCTATGCGCGCTCTTATTTAGAAGGTCGTTTGACCGAAGATCAGCTTGATAATTTCCGCCGTGAAGTAGGCGGCAAAGGTCTGTCAAGCTATCCGCATCCCTATCTAATGCCAGATTACTGGCAGTTCCCAACGGTATCGATGGGACTTGGTCCAATCATGTCTATCTATCACGCCCATGTACATCGCTATATGGAAAACCGTGGCTTGCTAGAAAAAGAAGGTCGTAAGATTTGGACATTCTTAGGTGATGGTGAGACTGATGAGCCAGAAAGCTTGGGTGCTATTTCTCTCGCTGGTCGTGAGAAGTTGGACAATCTAATATGGGTAGTCAACTGTAACTTGCAGCGTCTTGATGGTCCAGTCCGTGGTAACGGCAAAATCATTCAAGAGCTAGAGTCAGTATTCCGCGGCGCAGGCTGGCGTGTGATTAAAGTAATCTGGGGCGGCAACTGGGATTCATTACTTGGTAAAGATCATACGGGTGTTCTTAAACAACGTATGGAAGAAGTGGTGGATGGTGAGTACCAGCTATATGAAGCGCGTACGCCTGAATTTACCCGTAAAGAATTCTTTGGTAAATATCCAGAGCTAGAAGAGATGGCAGATGCGCTGACTGACGAAGAAATCTCACGTCTGAACCGTGGTGGTCATGATCCAGTTAAAGTTTATGCTGCCTTTAGTGAAGCTATGAAAACCAAAGGCCAACCGACGGTTATTTTGGTTAAAACTGTCAAAGGCTACGGCTTGTCTGCCCAAACGCAAGCAGTCAACAAATCGCATCAGGTTAAGAAGCTTGATCAAGAAGCATTGATGTATTTCCGTGATCGTTTTGATTTGCCATTTACTGATGAGCAGTTAGAGACTCTACCATTCTACCGCCCTGAAGAGGGTTCGGCGGAAATGAAGTATCTCAAAGGTCGTCGTGAGTCGTTAGGTGGTCATCTGCCAAACCGCCGCAGTGGTCATATTCCATTGAATATCCCTGAATTATCAATGTTCGATCGGGTATTAAAAGGTAGCAATGGTAAAGAGCAGTCTACGACGATGGTATTTGTACGCTTACTATCTGCGATGCTTAAAAACAAAGACATCCAAGATCGCGTTGTACCAATCGTACCTGACGAAGCGCGTACGTTTGGTCTAGAAGGTATGTTCCGTCAATTGGGTATCTACTCGGCTGTTGGCCAAAAATATACACCAGAAGACAGTGAAGCGTTGATGGGCTACAAAGAAGCCATCGATGGTCATATGTTAGAAGAAGGTATCAACGAAGCGGGCGCAATGAGTACTTGGATTGCATTGGCAACCAGCTATTCTGTGAACGCGCTACCGATGATTCCGATGTACATCTATTACTCAATGTTCGGTTTCCAACGTGTGGGCGATCTGGCTTGGGCGGCAGGTGATTGTCAAGCACAAGGCTTCTTATTAGGTGCTACTGCTGGTCGTACGACACTTAATGGCGAAGGCTTGCAGCATCAAGATGGTCATTCACAGATACTATTTAACACTGTACCAAACTGTGTCAGCTATGACCCTTGCTTTGGTTATGAGCTAGCCGTGGTCATGCATGATGGCTTGCGTCGTATGTATGGTGAAGGCGAGCGCGTCTATTACTACTTGACGTTGATGAATGAAAACTACGAGCAACCTGAGATGCCAAAAGGTGCCGAGGAAGGTATCAAACGTGGTATGTATTTGTTAGAGGACAATGGCTCAGCACAAGTACAACTATTGGGCTCAGGTGTTATTTTACGCGAAGTACAGAAGGCATCACAGATCCTAAAAGACGAGTTCAATATTACGTCTAACGTCTGGAGTGTAACCAGCTTTAACGAGCTGACTCGTGACGGTATGGTTTGTGACGATTACAACCGTCTACATCCAATGGATGAAGAGAAAGTGCCTTGGGTAACTGAGCAGTTAGCACCGCACGAAGGTATCGTGGTTGCAGCGACAGATTATATGCGTAACTACTCGGAGCAAATCCGTGCTTGGTTACCAGACAACCGTCCTTACACAACTCTGGGTACTGATGGTTATGGCCGTTCTGATACGCGTGAAAACCTACGTAGCTTCTTCAACGTTGATGCGGCGCATATCGTTGTTGCAACGCTCAAACGCCTAGCTGACGAAGGCGAAGTTGAAATGCGTTTGGTTAAAGATGCTATCTCAAGCTTAGGTATTGATGTGGATCAGCCACCAGCATGGCAACAGCAATCTTATTCTGATCACTCTCCAGACGCACCAGCACCAGGGAACGTAAATCCAAATCCTGTACCTGAGTTTATCGCTGAAGACGATGATGAAATCAGTGATGAAGGTCGTGCTGAAGATAAAGCAGATGCAAATGTACTTGATGATAAAGATGTCAAATAATAACAACCATAAGACGAGGAAATAAATCATGGACATTAAAGCCCCCGATTTAGGTGTGGATAGCGCCGAAGTCAGCGAGATTATGGTAGAAGTTGGTGATGTCATCGCAAAAGACGACAACATCGTATTATTAGAATCTGACAAAGCATCAGTTGAGGTACCAAGCTCTGCTGCTGGTAAAGTGACTAAGATTAGTGTTGCTATCGGTGACCAAGTCAGCGAAGGCATGGTGCTAATTGAGCTTGAAAGCACAGACAACAGTGCAGAAAGCAGTGATGACAATGCTGCTGAAGAGCAAAAAGAAAACAGCTCAGAAGATACTGATGCCGAGCCAGAATCAAAACCTGAACCTGCTACAACTGAATCGAAGCAATCAGAGTCTGCTGCCAAGCCAGCCGCTAATGCTGGTAAAGCAACTACTCATGCATTACCTGACTTAGGTGTTGATGAGGCACAAGTTTCTGAAATCATGGTGAGCGTTGGTGATACTGTCAGTGCTGAGCAGTCGATTTTGCTCATTGAATCAGATAAAGCTTCGGTTGAAGTACCAGCGCCAGTTGCCGGTAAGATTGAGAAAATCTTGGTCGAAGCAGGTGATATGGTTGCTAATGGTCAGGACTTTATCGTTATTATGGCGAGTGGTACAGATGATGATAGTGATAGTGAATCTGAGGCGCCTAAGTCACAAGAGTCAGCACCAGCCAAAGCAAAAGATAAACCAGCTGCTAAAACTACTGGTGAGCCAAAACAAGCTGCCAAACCGACCCATACTGATACAGCTGCTAGTAAAACAGAGGGTAAGTTAACTGAAGCACAGGTCAATGAAAAATTGGTTGATGTATACGCAGGTCCTGCCGTCCGTAAACTAGCGCGTCAGTTGGGTGTTGATATTACACAAGTGAATGGTTCAGCTCTAAACGATCGCATTCTAAAAGAAGACTTGTTTGCACATGTTAAAAACAGTCTAACCAAGCAGAAAGCGGCACCTGTGAGCAGTAATCCTGTTAGCTCAGGTCTACCGAAGCTGCCTGACATGAGTAATGCTGAGATCTGGGGTGAGACAGAAACGCAAGACCTCAGCCGCTTGCAAAAAGTCTCGATACCACAGCTCAACTACAATACTTTGCTACCGCAAGTAACGCAGTTTGATCTGTCTGATATCACTGAGACTGAAAAGCTACGCGGTGAGCTAAAAGGTGGGATGAAAGCTGAAGGTATTGGCTTTACTATCTTGGCATTCGTGGTTAAAGCAACTGCTTACGCGTTGACCCAGCACCCACGATTCAATAGTCATTTGAGCGATGACAATACTCAGGTCATATTGCGCAAAAGTGTCAATATGGGTATCGCAGTGGCAACAGATGATGGTCTTATCGTACCGGTTATCAAAAACGTACAAGATAAAGGCCTGAAGCAAATCGCAATTGAGATCGGCGAGCTTGCAGTAAAAGCTCGTGATAAGAAGCTCAGTACCAAAGATTTGCAAGGGGCAAGCTTTACCATATCTAGCCAAGGAAACTTGGGCGGTACAGCATTTACGCCACTAGTTAATTGGCCACAAGTTGGTATCTTAGGTGTCTCTGAAGCAAGTATGCAGCCACGTTGGGATGCGAAGACACAAAGCTTTGAGCCACGTTTGATGCTGCCACTGTCTTTGTCTTATGATCACCGTGTGATCAATGGCGCAGACGCTGCTGTATTCACTCGTTATATCGCAACGCTACTAGCGGACCCACGTCGTATCTTGATCTAAAGCTAGCTAGCAATTAAAAAAGACTGCCCAAGGGTGGTCTTTTTTTATGGAGATTATTTATTCTTATAGGTTATTAGCTATTTTTATAAGTAATTGCTTAGTAGTTAGAGTAGACAGACGGTAGTAACCATAATTAATAGCCAAAAAAAAGCCAGCTATCAAGCTGGCTCTTATTACGCATTATATTTTACTAATTTAGAACTGTTTAACGAATGCTACGCCATATACCCAAGGGCTGATATCAACTTCACCAATATCAGTACCGTTTAGGCTTGCATCTGTTTTGATGTCCATATAACGGGCATCAATACGGAAAGCTTCGGTAGGAGCAAAAGGAATATCAAGACCAATATGGCCAGCTACACCGACGCTGTCATCAAGCTCTAAATCATTACCATTACCAAGGTAGATTCTTTCTTTGAAGAAAGTTGTGTAGTTCACACCAACGCCAACAAAAGGCTTCACATTCATAGGCAGATCATAGCCGTCGAAGTGATACTGTACAGATAGAGTAGGTGGTAGGTGCTGTGTTTCTGCATCAATTTCGTTACCAGCATTATCTGTTAAGGTAATGTCATGATGAAACGGAATAGCAGCTAGCAGTTCGATGCCAACGTTGTTAGCGATAAAGTACTCACCACTGATAGTTGGACGAATGTCGTCGTCAACTTCTACAGCTAAAGTGCCATTAGCTAATTGACCATTATCACTTTTTGGATCAACCATGTGCGCACCAGCAGCAACAGACCAAGTACCAGCAGGGACTGCAAAAGCAGTTGTCATTGTAAGTGCAGCAGCAGTTGCTAAAAC
>ENA-ORXC01000356-ORXC01000356.1-marine-metagenome-genome-assembly--contig:-NODE-356-length-34314-cov-64.571750_pt1 | contig 34314 bp, 20 predicted proteins | sample MGYA00237865_ERZ511478 | MGnify/ENA metagenome assembly ERZ511478
CAACACTCTAAGGTGTTGACTTACTCTTTTTCTTAACAAGCATTCTTTTTATCTCGTTAAGTTTCATAAGCGCCTCTACCGGTGTAAGCGTATCAATATCTATATGCAATATCTCCTCTTTAATTTCTTCTAGTAATGGATCATCTAGATTAAAGAAGCTAAGCTGCATTTCTTCCTCTGCAGCATCTTTTAAGGTACCCGTAAGCTCTTCACTACCGTGAGACTTTTCTAGCTTACCCATCATCTTAGTAGCGCGACGCAGTACTTGCTGTGGCATTCCCGCCATTTTTGCTACGTGTATACCAAAACTATGCGCACTTCCTCCTGGCACCAGTTTACGTAAGAATAAGACATTGTCTTTAAGTTCTTTTACAGAGACATTATAGTTCTTAATACGCTCAAAGGTTTCACACATCTCATTAAGCTCGTGATAGTGTGTGGCAAAAAGCGTTTTTGGCCTACCAGGGTGCTCGTGTAGGTACTCACTTATTGCCCAGGCTATAGATATACCATCATAAGTACTTGTCCCCCTACCTATCTCATCTAGTAAAACCAGGCTGCGGTCGCTCAAATTATTAAGTATACTAGCTGTCTCATTCATCTCTACCATAAAGGTACTCTCACCCATAGATATATTATCACTAGCTCCTACTCTAGTAAAAATCTTATCTACTAGGCCTATGTGAGCCGCTTGGGCTGGCACAAAACTTCCCATTTGAGCAAGCAGCACTATTAACGCTGTTTGCCTTAAAATAGCACTCTTACCAGACATATTAGGCCCCGTGATCATAATCATTTGTTGATCTGCACTATCTAGATATACATCATTTGTAACATATGCCTCACCTAGTGGCAGTTGCTTTTCTATAACAGGGTGACGCCCTTCCTTTATGTCTATTACTTGAGACTCATCTAGGGTGGGTCTCACATAATTATTTTCTCTTGCAAGTTGTGTAAAACCTAGCAAACAATCGAGCTGTGCAATTTGTGTTGCATTAGCCTGTACCTGAGGGATAAAACCACCCACCCAACTCACCAGCTCAGCAAATAGTTGCTGCTCTATACCTTGTATACGTTCTTCTGCCCCAAGTATTTTACCCTCATACTCCTTAAGCTCATCTGTAATGTAACGCTCAGCATTAACAAGAGTTTGTTTTCTGATCCACTCCTCAGGCACCTTATCTTTATGTGTATTTCTTACTTCTATATAATACCCAAAAACGTTATTTGAAGCAATTTTTAAAGAAGTAATACCAGTGCGCTCTGTCTCGCGCTCCAGCATCTTTTCTAAGTAATCCTTACCACCTTGTGATAATGCTCTTAAATCATCTAGTTCTTTATGAAAACCAGGAGCAATTGCTCCACCTTTTACTATAGAGACAGGAGCTTCTTCTCTTAGGGTTTCTTTTATTTTAGAACGGAGTACTTCACAGTTTTGCAACTGCTCACCTATAATTTTAAGCGATTCATTATCTGTACCAGATGCTAGGGCTTTAATAGGCACAATAGCCTCTAGCGAGTTTTTGAGTTGTATCACCTCGCGAGGGCTAATCTTAGCCGTGGCAACCTTGCTTATTAAACGCTCAAGGTCTCCTATCTGCTTGATATGACCCTGCATTTTATCAAAAATATCGCCGTTATCTGATAAAAATGACACCACCTCGTGACGGCGTTTTATCTCATCCAGTCTTTTAAGTGGCAATGCGAGCCATCTTTTAAGAAGGCGCCCACCCATTGCAGAGGTAGTTTTATCTATTATATCTATTAAGGTAATAGCCTTTACACCAGAAGCAGAGTTATATAGCTCTAGGTTACGTATGGTAAAGCGATCCATCCACACATAATCATCTGCAGCAATACGACTTATGCTTGTGATATGCTGTAGCTTATGGTGCTGGGTTTCTCCTAAATAATGTAAAGCAGCCCCAGCAGCTATAATACCTGCCATAAGATGCTCAACACCAAAACCTTTAAGAGACTTCACATTGAAGTGCTTATGCAATGATTCTCTCGCATAATCTATTTGAAAAACCCAATCTTCTTGATAAAAAGTGTGATAATCTGGCCCATACGATTCTATGAATTTCTTTTTTTGAGCCTTAGAAACAAGTAATTCACTAGGTGCAAAATTCTGGAGCAACTTATCTACATAAGCAACATCTCCTTGAGCCGTAAGGTACTCTCCTGTTGACACATCTAAAAAGGAAACACCCACCTTATCTTTTTCAAAATATACAGCTCCCAGAAAGTTATTTGTCTTTGCAGAGAGTATATCATCATTCATCGCAACACCAGGCGTAACAAGCTCTGTAACACCACGTTTAACGATTTTTTTTGTTTGTTTTGGGTCCTCAAGTTGATCACAAATAGCGACACGACAGCCCGCTTTTACCAGCTTAGGCAAGTATGTATTAAGCGAGTGATGCGGGAAACCCGCAAGCTCAGTGCGCTCTCCACCATTATTACGATTAGTTAACGTGATATTGAGAATGGCAGCAGCTTTTACCGCATCTTCACCAAATGTCTCGTAAAAATCGCCAACTCTAAAGAGCAACAAAGCATCAGGATATTTTGCCTTGATACCATTGTATTGTTGCATTAATGGGGTCACTTTCTTCTTTGCCAAACTGTAATTTTTAAGGAAAATAAAAATACGCCATTCTTTTGTGTTGACATTAATGACCTAAGGAATGTTATCCCCAGTTTTACACATTTTTTTAGTCCGCTTTCGCGAAAGCGTAAAATAAAGCGTTTTAAGGATGTTTTAAACCGTAGAACACAAAACCATAAGCTGTGAAAAATAAAATCGATTTAAAACAGCTTAAAACAATCAATTTATTATAGATAAAAACTATTTTTTTATTTTAACAATAATACTAGGCTATCAAAAATCACACTTCTGCCTAAATTATTGTGAGAAAAATCACTATTAATAACAAAATGATGAATTATTCGCAAAAAACATATATTATTACCTAAAATCTTATCAAATGCCTAGCATTTAGTGATTTATGTTAGATATTATTTATAATTTGGATTTAAACTTTAAAATCCAAACTTAAATGAAACAAAACCATCCATTACTCAAAATGGTGTTCTTGCTATTATTTTCAATTCCTTGCACATTACTAGCTCAGTCTGTAGTTACGGGAGTTATAAGTGATAGCGGAAACAACCCAATTCCTTTTGTAAATGTTATAGAAAAAGGAACATCAAACGGAACTACATCAGATTTTGACGGAAATTATTCCATAACATTATCTGGCGACTCTGGAACATTAGAATTTACCTATTTAGGCTACGCAACTCAAGAAATTGCAGTTACTAGCTCACAAACACTTAATGTAACTCTTGAAGAATCTTCTGAATCACTAGATGAAGTTGTAATTTCTGGACTTGCATCTTCTGTGAAGAGATCTAACGCGGCAAATGCTGTTGCATCAATCTCTGCCGAACAAATTACAGGTACAACACCACCACCTACACTAGACGGTGCACTTTATGGAAAATTTGCCGGAGCGCTAGTGAGTCAAAACTCTGGAGCACCTGGTGGAGGACTTTCTATAAAATTACGTGGAGCAACTTCTATACAAGGTAACACACAGCCATTATATATTATAGATGGTGTATATGTAGACAACTCTTCTATCTCTGCGGGTCTTAATGCAGTATCGGCAGCATCGGCTGGAGGTAGTGCTTCAAACCAAGACAACCCAACAAACAGAATAGCAGATATTAACCCAGATGACATACAAAACATCGAGATATTAAAAGGAGCTTCTGCTGCTGCTATTTACGGGTCTCGTGCCGCAGCTGGGGTAGTTATTATTACCACAAAAAAGGGTAAAGCTGGAGAAACACAGTTTAAATTTGGTCAATCCTTCGGATGGACTCAAGTGACTAAACTCTTAGGATTACGTAACTACAACGAGCAGCGTGTAGAAGATAGTTTTGGTCCAGATGCTGTGCCACTTTTTATAGCAGCTAGAGATGAAGGTCGCCTAGTAGATTATGAAGAAGAAATTTTTGGCGAGAAAGGTCTTATAAGTAAAACCAACTTTAGTATGAGTGGTGGTGATACCAAAACTAGATTTTATGCTGGAGTTACACATAGTAATGAAAATGGTATCGTAAAAAATACTGGATATGAAAAAACCTCTCTTAGATTAAATTTAGACCACAGAGCTACAGATTTCTTAAAAGTATCTCTTAATACAAACTACATCAATTCAAAATCTGATCGTGGTTTCTTTAACAATGACAACTCAGGAACAACAATAGGGGTGACTTTAACAGGAACAACACCTTGGCTGGAATTATTTCCAGATGAAAATGGTGTGTATCCAGACAACCCAGCTGGTGCGTCTAACCCTTTACAGACACGCGATAGAGTTACAAATAGAGAAACAGTAGATAGATTTATCATAGGAGCATCTGCAAATCTTGATATTTTTAAGGCTGAAAAGTCAAGTCTAGAATTAATAATGCGCGGTGGACTTGATACTTATGGACAGAAGTCAAGAGCAATCTTCCCTAAAGATTTACAATTTCAACGACCTGAAAATGGTGGTCAAAATGGTGTTGCCGTACAAGGAGACACTCAAAATAGAAACTACAACCTAGCAGCATTTTTAGTTCATAATTATAGAACAGATAATGATCTATCTTTTAGAACTCAAGCAGGTGTTACAAGAGAATATTTTGACAGAAATACACAGCTTATTACGGCTAGTGGACTTGTCGCTTCAGAAACTAATGTTGACCAAGCTGCAAATACAGGTACTAACCAGTTTAGATTACTTCAGGAAGATGCAGGTTTTTTTGTTCAAGAAGAGGTTAACTATCAAGACAAGCTTATAGGAGCTATAGGTCTTAGAGGTGATAAGTCTTCAAATAATGGAGATGCAAATAAGTTAAACTATTACCCAAAAGCTTCCCTTGCTGCAAATATCAACAAGTTTGATTTTTGGAAAGAAGATGGCTTTATAAACAAACTTAAGCTTAGAACGGCTTATGGAGAAGCTGGTAACTTTGCTCCTTTTGGTGCATTATTTACCTCATATACTTCATTTTCATCAGACGGGTTACTAGGCATAAGTCTAGTAGGTGTGCGTGGAGATGCTGGATTAAGCCCAGAACGCCAGAAGGAACTTGAATTTGGTACAGATATTACTTTCTTTAATAATAAGATAGATTTTTCTGCAACTTACTATATCAAAACCGTAGATGATTTAATTCTTAACTCTGCTCTCTCACCTTCTTCAGGTTTTACTAGCGAGTTTGTTAATGCAGGTGAATTACAAAATAAAGGTATTGAGCTATCTCTTAACAGTACTATTATCGAGTCAGAAAACTTTATTTGGGATGCTAGCGTAAACTGGTTTAAGAACACTTCAAAAATCACTCGTCTTGATGTAGATCCTTTTAACGTAGGAGCTTTTGGAGCAACATTAGGAACCTTTAGAATCGAGGAAGGGTCAAGTGCTACGCAAATTGTAGGTATAGGTCCTAACCCTGGAGCAAATGGATTCCAAAAGTTTGGAGATTCTGAGCCAGATTTTCAAATGGCGCTTAACAACAGCCTTCAATACAAAGATTTTCAATTATCATTTTTATGGCAATGGAAGAAAGGTGGAGATAACATTAACTTAACCACACTTCTATCTGATCTTAATGGTACAAGTGCAGATTATGACGACTCTGGTTTAGATCCAACTGGTACGCTTGCAAATGGACCATATAGAGTAAGTCAACTAGGATCATCTGCAGATGTTTTTGTAGAGGATGCATCTTACCTGAGATTACGTGAGGTAGGTTTCTACTACACGCTTCCTTCTGCTACTCTAGAAAACTTTTTAGGCGGTAATATAGACAACATTAAAGTTGGCTTCTCAGGTACCAACCTAATTAACATATTTGACTATAACAGTTATGACCCAGAAGTATCAAACTTTGGTGGTGGCGGTATCTTTACCGGTGTAGAGGTTACACCTTTCCCATCTTCTAAGCGATTCTTATTTAACCTAGCTGTAAACTTTTAATATAAAAAGATGAAAAAATATTTTATAAAAAGCCTACTCGCATTAAGTATTTGCGCCGGGTTTTATTCTTGTGAAGTTCAAGAATATTCAGACTTAAATAACCCTGAGGTTGATGCTTTTGCAGAAAACCTAACAAGAGGTGACCTACAAGATCTCGTAGGAGGGATTTTATACAGCTCAAGAGTTGGGCTTGGCACCTATTATGACGACTGTGGAGTTATAGGAAGAGAATACTATAGATTCTCAAGTTCTGACCCACGTTTTACTAGTGATTTACTAGGTGGTGAGAACTCTGTGCTAGACAATAACACGTTTTATATCACAACACCTTGGTCAGCCCGCTATAGAACTGTAAAAAATGCAAATTTAATATTAGGTTTTCTCGATGCACAAGATCTCTCTGCCATATTTACAGACGAAGAGCTTAGCGCTACAAGAGGGTTTCTTAATACAATGATTGCTCACGAGCTACTGCTCAACCTTAATCTTACAGACGAAGGTGGTATACGCATAGATGTAGCAGATGAGACTAACCTAGGACCTATTGTTTCAAAAAGTGAAGCGTTAAGCTTTATAAAATCAACACTAGATGCTGCTGCCTTAGACCTGAGTGCTGGTGGTGATGCCTTTCCATTTGTACTTTCTTCTGGCTTTGGAGATTTTGATACTCCAGCAAGCTTTAGCCAAGTAAGTAATGCGCTTGCGGCACGTGTAGCTGCATATCAAGGCGATTTTGCTGGTGTACTATCATCTCTTGAAGATTCATTTTTAACACTAGATAATAATGAATTAGATTTAGGTGTTTATCACAACTTCACTCAAGACCAGACAGATATTCTTAACCCTATGTTTTTTGCTCTCAACTCATCTACTGCTGGCGCGCGTATCGCACAACCATCATTTATTACAGATGCTGAGACAGATGACCAACGTCTTGACAAAGTTGTGCTTAGAGAATCTGCTCTTACTCTAGATGGTCTTACTGGAGAGTATGATGTATTTAGATATACAAGTAACGTAGACCCTATTCCAATCATACGTAAAGAAGAACTACTCTTATTATACGCAGAGGCAAACATTACAATCAATCCTATGGAAGCAGTAACAGCTTTAGATATCATACGTGATAGCGCTGGACTGGACCCTTATGCTGGAGCTATGGACGCTGCTTCTCTTACAGATGAGATGCTTACACAACGTAGGTACTCACTCTATGCAGAAGGACACAGATGGATTGATGTACGTCGTTATAATCGTCTTGACGAGCTCCCTATAGACAGAGCAAATGATGATGTATTCTCTCAATTTCCAATACCGCTTACAGAACTTTAATATAAAGTTATTGAGCAATTCTAAAACACCCTACGTATAGGGTGTTTTTTTATGCTTTCGCGAAAGCGTAATTACCCACAAAAAAAAGCGCATTCAGCTTATTGCCGAATGCGCTTTTCTACACTAACTAACTAATCACTTATGCTGCTTCTGGCAGCTCTTTTTCTTCTTCTACGGTTTCTTTACCTCCTCGTATTTTGAACTTAATACGATATACTATGTAATATAGCAATGGTACGATAATAAGAGTAAGGAAGGTAGCTATGATTAATCCGTAGATTACTGTCCACGCAAGTGGCCCCCAGAAAATCACGTTATCACCTCCTACATAAATCCCTGCATCAAACTCTTGGAACAATCCAAAGAAGTCTATGTTAATACCTATTGCAAGCGGTATTAGACCAAGAACGGTTGTGATGGCAGTAAGCAATACTGGGCGTAAACGCGCTCTACCTCCTTCTATAATCAATTCTTGCATTGTCTTTTTATCAAGTAATTGCTTGTCCTCAAGACCTAGCGCCACCTCTTTTCTGTCTACTAGCAACTGCGTGTAGTCCAGAAGTACCACCCCATTATTTACTACAATACCAGCAAGTGATATAATACCCATCATAGTCATTATAATCACGAACGGAGCTCCACTTATAATAATACCTCCAAAAACTCCTATAAAGCTCAAGAAGATTGCAATCATAATAATGACTGGTTTTGATATAGAGCTAAACTGGAAAATAAGTAAGAAGAAAATTAACGCAAGACCTCCAAAGAAGGCACTTACTAAGAAGTTCATTTCTTTAGCTTGTTCTTCAATTTGCCCTGTGTAGTTTACCTTGATATCCTTAGGTACACCATCAAAGTTTTTCATCTCTTCTTGGATGGCTGCAACTACCACACCCGCATCTGTAAATCCAGCAGCAAGGTTAGAATATACCGTTACTACACGTTTTGAATCTCTGTGCTTGATCGCGCTAAAAGATGATGTGTTTTTTGTAGTAGTAACAGCACTCACTGGCACTTCTTTTACTTGCCCAGTTGCTGGGTCTCTAAACGTGATATTCTGATTAAATAAAGCAGATTTGTCATAACGCTGCTCTTCATTAAAGCGCACGTAGATGTCATAATCTTCTCCGTCTTTCTTATATACTCCAGCCTTATCACCAAAGATAGAACGACGCAGCTGCATACCCACTTGACCTGTTGCCACACCTAGCTCTCCAGCCTTCTGGCGATCTACAATGACCTCTGTACCTGGTTTACCTCTATTTACATTAATCTTAAGCTCATCTACACCTGGCACGTTACGGCTGTTGATATAGTTACGCATTTGCTCTGCTGCGATAATGAGTTCTTGGTAATCTTTACCTTCTAGCTCGATGTTAATAGGGTATCCTTGTGGTGGTCCTGCAGCATCTTTTTCTACTGTAATCACCACTCCTGGGTACACACCTCTCACGGCATCTTGCACTTTAAAGCGCAGCTCTTCACTATCTGCCTCGTTACGGTACTTGTACTCACGCATTGTTGCCGTAATTTTTGCTTTATGCGGCATCTCGGCAGCACTACCGCCATCTGTTTGAGGATTACCTGCACCTTCACCTACTTGTGATACAGAAGTTTCTACAAGAGCGTTGTAATCTTCGCCCTCTAGATATGCTTCGTCATTAAATACTTTAAAGACGCGCTGCTCTATTTCTTTAGTAATGGCATTTGTTTTCTCGATGGCTGTTCCTTCTGGATACTCGACATACACCGTAATCTGGTTAGGCTTATTATCTGGGAAGAACTCTATAGCGGTACGACCTGCACCTATAGAACCTCCAAATGCCATAAAAGTTAAAATTAACAATAGAAAAATACCTCCTACAAATGCAATAGGTCTGTAGCCTTTAATAGACCACCCTAAGAAGTTTTTATACACCTTCTCAAGCCACGTAAGGAATCGCTGCTGAAAAACATCGGCGGCACCTTTAAGTAGGTATTTGTAGATCCACATAAAGATAATAGTCGCTAGCACTAGACTTCCTAGACCGCGTATGCTTCCACCTAAAAATAATATCATTAACCCAATAGGCAACATAATGAGTGATGTGCGTATGAGAAATTTTCGCGAAAGCGCCTTCTCCTCTGTATTCATAAACTGTGATACGAGCATCGAGTTTATAAATATTGCCACAAATAATGATGAACCTAGTACCACAGATAATGTGATAGGGAAGTAAATCATAAACTGTCCCATAATACCTGGCCATAATCCTAACGGTACAAATGCTGCTACGGTTGTAAGTGTAGAAATGATAATAGGGAAAGCAATCTCTCCGATACCTTTTTTGGCCGCTTCTATGCGTCCCATACCTTCTTCATCCATAAGGCGGTATACGTTTTCTACTACCACAATCCCGTTATCTACAAGCATACCTAGACCCATAATGAGGGCAAAAAGTATCATTGTATTCATCGTATAACCCATTAAATTAAGGATCATAAAACTCATAAACATAGACATAGGGATCGCAAAACCTACAAAGAGTGCATTTTTAAACCCTAAGAAAAACATAAGTACACCTACCACAAGTATAATCCCGAAGATGATATTGTTTACTAGGTCATTTACTTGGTTTTCTGTTTTGGCACTCTGGTCATTTGCTGTACGTACGACTACATCTGGAGGAAAGACCTCTGCTGTGGCGTTTTCGATAATCTCGTTGATTTGCTCAACAGCTTCAATCATATTTTCGCCAGAACGTTTCTTTACATCTAGCATTACTACTGTCTCGCTTATCTCCTCATCATCTACGGTGTCTCCATCATAAAGCGTAAGGTCACGCGCATAAGTAGTTTTATCTTCTTCTGTAAATGATACCGTTGCGATATCCTTTAGGTATATCGCTCCATTTTCTGATTTAATCACAAAGTCTTCAAGCTCTTCTGGGCTTTGAATCTCTCCTATAACGCGTATGTTACGACGCTGCCCACTGCTTATAAGGTTACCTGCAGAGAGGGTCATATTCTCATTGCCTATAGAAGCAAGTATGTCGTTAAAACTTACTTGTGCAGCAATCATTTTATATACATCTACTGCTACTTCTACCTCGCGTTCTTGAGCACCACGTATGGTAGCCTCCTTGATTTCTTTAAGGCTCTCAATCTCGTCTTGCAGGTACTCTGCATACTCCTTGAGCTTTATAGTAGGGTAGTTACCAGATACGTTTACATTAAGAATAGGTGTCTCTTCTGAGATACTTAGGTCAAAAACATTAGGCTCTACCTTTGCGTTGTTAAACGTAGGCCAGTCCTCATTTGCAGTTTCTGAGTCTACCTCATCCTTAACACGTTGCTTTGCAACTTGTACATCTACGCCTTCTTTAAACTCTACTGTGATGATCGCATAATCTTCTTGTGAGGTAGATAATACTTCTACCACGTCAGAAAGATTCTGCAGTTTATCTTCTAGAGGATCTACTATGAGACGTTCTATATCTTCGGCAGTGTTACCTGGGTAAGGTGCAGAGATATAAATTTTAGTCTCATTAATTTCTGGAAAGTTCTCACGAGCCATCCCTAGGTAGGCTCCCATCCCTAAGGCAAGAAACAGCGCCATAAGAACGTAAATAATCGTAGGATTATCTATCGCCCAACTTGAAATCGCAAACTCCTTGTTTACATTTTTCTTTTTCTTATCTGTCATCGCTTAGTATGTTAAGATTTTTACTGGCTGGTTATCTTTTACAGATCTCGCACCTTCTACAATGATTTTATCTCCTACTTCTAGACCAGATAGTACTTCTATGTTAGGTCCTTGTGATTTACCTGTAGTGATGATTTTTTGCTGTGCTACCATTTCGTCCGCTTTCGCGAAAGCGGTATACACAAATTGCTCACCAGCTGCATTTTCATTAATCACATTGAGAGGGATTAAAATTGCACTTTCTGCCGTGTAATCGTTGATAGAAAGTCTCGCTGTAAGATTAGGTTTTACCTTTCCATCCTTATTAGGAACATCTACTTCTATAGCAAAACTTCTGTTTGATGGCTTGATATAATTACCCGTCTGGCGCACGGTAGTCTCTACAGACTCTCCTAGTACTGGAAACTCTACTTTTACCTTTTTACCAGCAGTTACTGTAGGTAGGTAGCTTTCTGGAATCTCTGCCGCTACATACATATTATCAAGATTTACGATTCTGAATAATGCCATACCTGGAGCAACCACTGTACCTTGGTCTGTAATCACCTCATCTATTACTCCAGAAAATGGAGCTGTAACCGTTGTTTTACCCAGCTGACTTCTAATCTGGCTCACCATATTTTGTGATGACTCATATTGTGTTTTTGCCTGTAGGTATTGTATTTCTGACCCTATTTTTTGATCCCAAAGACGTTGCTGGCGCTCAAAAGTAGTTTTTGCTAGTGCTAGTTGAGATTCCATTTGTGCTACTTGACTGCTTAGACCACCGTCATCTATACGAGCCAGTGTTTGCCCTTTACGCACGCGCTGTCCTTCTTTTACAACTACACGAGATAAGGTACCTTGATACTCTGGGTAGATAAGTACATTTTGCTTAGTCTCTACATTACCTTGCACCTCTATAAAGTGATTAAACAAGGTGTCTTTTACCGTCATTGTGGTGATAAGAACCTCTTTTTTCTCTCTAGGATTCTTTTCTTCTAGCACCTTTTCTATTTGTGCTAGTTGATCATTAGTAGCCGTGATCTCTTCCTTAAGTGCTTTTTGTTTTGCCTGTAACTCCTCTACAGATCCAGACTCTAGAAGGGCCTCTACAGATTTTCCGTTACTGTCTCCACCGCAAGAAGCTAGCGCGATACTTAAGATGGCAAGTGTGATATATTTTTTCATCATTGTAATATTACTGATTGGTACTATTTGGATTCTCTTTTTAAAAACTAGTTGTTTGTATAGTTAGGCACATTAAGAATAGTCTCAAGCTCTGCTTTTGTGGTTACAATTTGTAGCATTGCCTGTATTAATTCCTGCTGCACTTGGTAAAGCTGTGTTTGTGCTTGTCTTAAATCAAAACTCGTACTAAGCCCTTCTCTAAACTTTACTTGGTTTTTATTTTCAATGCGCTCTGCAAGTTTGATATTCTTCAGCGCAGTGTTGTAGTTATCTATCGCAAGCTCGTGATCACTTTTTGCAGATGCATAAGCAAGTTTTATCTGTTGCTCTGTCTCCTCTCTTTGTGTTGCTGCTTGATCTAGCGCAATCTCTGCCTGCGCTGTTCTTGCATTACGCATACCAGAACTAAAAATAGGGATGTTAAGCTGGAACCCAGTAATAGACTGTGCAAACCACTTCTCATCACTATCAAAAAAGTTAAACTCGTTACGCCCTGCAAAGGTACCTACGTTTATAAATGCTCCTAGTGTAGGTAAGGCCTTGCTCTTTTCTAGCTTGAGCTCTAGTGCTCTTTGCTCATTAAGATTATTTACAATCTTATAGTCTACATTTTGCTCAATGTTTACCGTATCATTAAGTAATCCTAGTGCTGGTACAGCAAGTGACTCTAGGCTATCTTTAAGAACCGTCTCCTCATCTACCCCTACACCTATTGCGAGGTTAAACATTTGCTTTGCAATCACCACCATACGCTTTGCATTTGCACGCTGGTTTTGAAGCGACAAATAAGTGATTTGTAGCTGCTCTACATCTTCCTCTTCTGCAAAACCATTTTCAAAAATGAGTTTTGTTTCCTTAAGGTTATCTTCTAGGTTTGCAATGTTTCGATCTAAAATTGCTACACTTTCTTGTGCAAGTAGCACACCGCCGTAAGCATTTATGACTCCTTTGCGTACTTCGAGTTGAGTTTTTTCATTTGCATTTTTAGAATAGTCTAGAAAGGTCTTTGCTGCTTGTAGACCTACAAGGTATGAACCATCAAAAATAAGCTGACTCAATGTAGCGGTGGCAGTAGCATTTTGCTGTGTTCCAAAAACTACAGGTATAAAAGTACCAGGCTCTCCTCCAGTAAACTCGGCTGGTATAAGCTGTGTAGGCTGCTTGATTTGATAATTATAATCTAGACTTGCGCTTACCTGTGGTAACCCACTCGCTGTGGTCTCCCATTTTTGCTTTATAGCCTTTGCGATATCACGACGGCTATTTATTGCTGTGTAGTTGCTATCTAGAGCAAAAGTCACAGCCTCTTCTACAGTAAAACTTCTGGTCTGTGCGGTCACACCTACACTAGCAAGAAGCATTACAGCTATATATAATCTCTGTATCATTAGTTATGGTTAGATTTAATAAGTTTATTTAAAATTTTTCTGCCCTTAGGGGTTACAATACCGCGTATGTGATACTCTAGATACATATCGTGTAAGTCTCCTACAGGAAAAGCAGATCTAGGGAAAATCGTCTCATCTTTAATACCTGTCATACCGGTGAAGTAAATGTTTACCACAAACGGCACACTTATTTCACTAATAAAAAGTCCTTGCTCTATACCTCTAAGCACATTTCTAGTCACACAGCTCTGCATATAGTCGTACTGACTCTTTCTAAGGGTCTGGTGTATCTTAGGGTAATATTTTTGAAGTTGATACATAGAAGAAGTACGCTCTCCGTTTATATGCTCAAGTACATATTTCTTTATGTCGTGTAACTCTTCAATAGGATTTAATTCTTCATCAAGTATCCCATCTATACCTCCACACACAGAATTAAACATATTAAGTGCGCAGGCAGAGACAATAGCCTCCTTATTAGCATAATAACTGTACACCGTCTTTTTAGACATCCCCATCTCACGGGCAATATCATCCATAGTAATGCTCTTAAATCCTTGATTTAAAAACAGTTCGGTGGCGGTTTTTAATAATTGTTCTTTCATAGTCAAGGTGCGAAGATACGCAGGAAACTTTTTAAGTTTTTAAAGTTTCCGTTAACTTTAGTTAAAATTTAACAACTGTAAGTTTTTACTGTGCGCTTTCGCGAAAGCGTAATAGGGCATAATCTCCTTTTATCACTTATTTTTACAAAAAATTGCCATTTATGCACAGCATACCAGAATACACATCTATATTTTTAGAATATCTCAACAAGCACGCGCTAGAGAAGGAACCTAAAAATCTTTATGAGCCTATTAATTACATCTTACAGCTAGGTGGTAAAAGATTGCGTCCGGTACTTACACTTATGGCGTGTGAGCTTTTTGAAAAAGACTATAAAGATGCACTAGATGCAGCGCTGGCAGTAGAAATTTTTCATAACTTCTCTCTAGTGCACGATGATATTATGGATGATGCACCCTTGAGACGCGGGGAAGAAACGGTGCACGAGAAGTGGGATATCAATACGGGTATTCTTTCTGGTGATGCAATGCTTATACGTGCCTACCAGCTTTTTGAAAATTATGAGGGAGCCACCTTTAAGGAGCTGGCAAAACTGTTTTCAAAAACAGCAATAGAGGTTTGTGAGGGACAACAGTATGATGTAGATTTTGAGACGCGTGACGATGTGACCATCCCAGAATATATGAAGATGATTGAGTATAAAACCGCTGTTCTCGTAGGTGCTGCACTTAAAATGGGAGCTATTGTAGCTGGCGCATCAAAGAGTTGTCAAGAAGGTATTTATAACTACGGGCGTGATCTTGGACTGGCTTTTCAACTACAAGATGATTATTTAGATGCCTTTGGCGATCCAGAGAGTTTTGGAAAGCAAGTAGGTGGTGATATTATAGAAAACAAAAAAACATTTTTATACCTCACTGCCCTAGCAAATTCAAACAAGGATGATGCACAACAGCTAGAGCACTTTTTCTCTATTTCACCGGCAGACCCTACAGATAAAATAGAGACAGTAAAGCAACAATTTCTGGACTCAGGTGCCGCAAAAGCAACCGAAGAAGAAATAGCTAAGTATACTCAAAAGGCATTTACCGCACTTGATAATGTAGATATATCAGAAGATAAAAAGGAAACGCTTAGGCTTTTTGGGCAAGGGCTTATGAAGCGCACATACTAGCGAGCACACACCTTTTACAAGCAGTCCCCACGTAAACTTTTAACTAAGAGTTTATTATGGCACTCCGTTTGCTTAAATTTACGAGAACTAATTAATGTTACTCGTGAAGTACTTTCTATTTATTTTATTTGCCGCAATGAGCTTGTCTAGCTGTGCTCAAACTACCTGGCATAGTGAGCAACTTGCTATAGATGACTCGTTACAGATTGCCGTCATACAGATACCAGAAAATAGAAAGCTATCACAAACAGAGGTTTTCTCACTGGGTAATAATTCATACACGCTTACCCTACATAGCACAGACTCCATATACAGCACAACTCACACCCTCAAGCTTAATAACAACACCTATAAAGCTTACATAACATCCCTACCGCTTATTACTATAAACGCCTCGCAAGAAATTGTAAATGAGCCTAAACGTATGAGTCGCATTGGGTATGCAGATGAGGAAATCACATTTACAAGTTATGCCGGTATTGAGCTACGAGGTAGTAGTTCGCTTGTTTTTAAGAAGAAAACCTATGACCTCAACTTTTACAAAGACAGTCTAGGTTTTGAAAACCAAGACTACAAGCTGGCTGGAATGCGCTCTGATGATGACTGGATTCTGGATGGACTTTATAACGAGCCCTTACGTATGCGCTCTTTTATCTCACTTAATCTCTGGAATGATATCTACACACCACATTATCTAGATAAGGAACCTAAAGCAAAGGCTGGTGCGACCGCTGCTTATAGTGAGGTATTTATAAATGGTCGCTACAAAGGTCTTTTCTTACTTCAGGAGCAGGTAGATCGCAAGTTAGTTAAGATAAAGAAAAACAAGGGTGATACCGTGCGCGGTGAGATCTTTCAAGGGGCACGCTACCTAGGTGCCAGTTCCTTTGACTCTATACCTCCTGCAAAGAATTTTTTAGCCAGTTGGGGTGGTTATGACATAAAGTACCCATCGCCTACTAACGCGCCTTGGGACAATGTATATCCTTTTACAGACTTTGTGATTAATAGTAATGATGACGCTTTCGCGAAAGCGATCTCAAAACAATTTGTACTTGATAATGCTATAGATTACTTCTTATATATAAATGCCCTACGAGCACCAGATAATCTAGGAAAAAATCTCTACCTAATACGTTATGATGCAGGAGCGCCCTACTTTTATGCTCCTTGGGATCTGGACGGAACACTAGGCACCATCTACAGCGGAAAGCGTATAAATACCACAAATGACTTTTTAAGCAACGGACTATTAAGAAGGCTTATCGCCACAGATGCAGATGATTTTATTGCACGTTTTCAAGCGCGATGGCTCACCTTACGACAAGGGGTTTTAAGCGAAGAGCAGTTGCTCAAAAAACAAATGGACACTTATAACTCACTAAAAGAGCAGAAGGTTTACGAGAGAGAAGCGCTCATATGGGACACGTTTATTTATGAGGAAGAAGGTATTACGTATATGCAAGAATGGACAAAAAAGCGCCTTGCCTTTTTGGACAAATACATTAGTGATTTAAAATAACAAGCGACTGTAAAACTAAGCAGTAAAAGAGTTAATCACCTTCAAAAAGTCTTCGCGGTTTTTTACAAAATCAAGATCTGAGATGTCTATAATCTTTACATTAAGATTATGCTGTCCCTTTATAAAATCTAAATACCCTTGATTGATTTTTTCTAGATACTCTGGAGCAATACTTTTCTCATAACTACGGCCACGCTTCTTTATATTTTTAAGCAAACGCTCCGTGTTTTGATATAAATACACATACAAGTCTGGTTGTGGCATATCTTTATACATCATCTCGTGGAGACGCTTGTACAGCACATACTCTTCTTCTTGTAATGTAACTTGTGCAAAGATGAGCGATTTATATCGATCATAATCTGCACACATAAAGTCTTTAAACAAATCAAACTGACCAATATCATCAAGCAATTGCTGATAGCGATCTGCCAGAAAAGACATTTCTAGAGGGAAGGCAAACCTATCTGGGTCTTTGTAAAATTTAGGTAAAAATGCATTGTCTTTAAATCGCTCTAAAATGAGCTTTGCATTAAACTCCTCAGAGATCATTGTAGCGAGACTTGTTTTACCAGCGCCTATATTACCTTCTATCGCTATATAATTGTAACCACCTAGATCTATACTGTCTTGTGGCTTCTTGAGCCACTTTGCTTGCTTTGTTAATGAGCTATCATCTTCACAGGCTTCTAGCAACTCTGCAAAAGACTTATTAAAAACAGGAGCTACATCTTCTGCACTTATATCTACGAGCGGCTGCAATACAAAACGACGCTTGAGCATATGCTCGTGCGGTATGGTTAATCGCTCTGTTTGCTTAACAACATCGTCATATAGTAATATGTCTATATCGATATATCGTGATTGATATCCTTCTCCCTCTATTTTATCTCTGCCTAGTAACTTTTCTATAGCTTGCGTTGCATCTAAGAGCTTACTTGCAGATAGTGATGTTTCCATCTTTACAGCACAGTTATGAAAATCTGCTCCCTCAAAACCCCAAGCTGGGCTTTGATACACTGGTGAGATTTTGCGCACACGACCTACACGCTCAAAAAGCAATTGAATTGCATTATTGAGTGCCTCGTACGTATTACCTTGATTACTGCCTAATGATAAGTATATAGTATGCAATGAGATAGCTGTTCTAAGTTGGGCTTAAGATTTCACAACAAATTAAGGAAATCAAAATCACAATGCCCTAATTTTGAAATTGAAGTTATTAAGAAAATGAATCAAATCTCTAGTCACTTAAATTCAAAGGACTTACAACTAGCCTATCGCATCTATTTTACACTAGGTGCTCTTTTTATATGTGCCCTGGTGGTATCTAACCTTATATTTCAAAAATTCTTTAGCTGGGACTTTTTTGGCATTTATACTTTTGAGATTTCTGTAGGGATACTTCCCTACCCTATCACCTTTCTTATTACCGATATTGTAAGTGAGATTTACGGAAGAAAAAAAGCAAACCAGATGGTCACTGCTGGCATTTTTGCCTCTCTATTTTCGTTACTCATCGTTTATGTGGCAAAAGTAGTTCCTGCTACTAGCTGGTCGCCTGTAAGTGATAGTCTCTTTACCACCGTATTTGGCGCTACGGCGCTGGCGGTTTTTGCAAGTATGATGGCATACTTACTTGCACAATATGTAGATATACACATTTATCATTTTTGGAAACGAGTAACTAAGGGCAAACACCTCTGGCTCAGAAATAACTTCTCCACCTTTTTATCACAATTTATAGATACGGCAAGTGTGCTTTTGCTCTTGTGCGCTTTTGGGTTAATAGAATGGAATTTATTTGGCGGACTATTATTAGGTGGATTCTTATTTAAAATTCTCGTAGCGGCATTCGACACACCGTTCCTTTATCTAGGTGTATGGTTATTTAAGAAACGTTTTAACCTTGAAGAAGGAGAAGAAATTAAGCTCCCTGTATAAACAAGTATATTCACACTAAGGCAGATTGTAAAAGACAACATTAGAAAACAACAAATGAAAAAGATATTTAAAATTATAGGCATTGTAGTTCTTGTACTTGTTATCGTGCTGGCTGCTTCTCCATTTTTGTTTAGAGGAAAACTAGAAGACCTCCTCAAGGAAACCATAAACAATAACCTCAACGCTCAAGTAGAATGGTCTTCTCTGGATTTAAGCCTCTTTAGAAGTTTTCCTGATGCTACGGTTATAGTAAATGATTTTACGGTAGTAAACAACGCACCATTTGCTGGTGACACACTTGCGAGTGGTAAAGAAATACGCATTGAGATGGGCGTTACCCAGCTCTTTAAAAACACCGCAGATGAGCCTATTGCTATAGATGCACTATCACTTCTAGAAGCAAACGTACACGTACAAGTAGACTCCTTAGGTAATGCAAATTATGATATTGTAAAAGAGACACCGACTACAGAGACTACTACTGAGGAGAGCTCAGAACCTTTTGTTTTTAACTTACAAGAGTACAGCCTCGTAGACTCAAAAATAATTTATGACGATCGCTCTACACAAACCCACTTAGAACTTACAGAGGTAAACCATACTGGTTCTGGAGATTTTTCGGCTATTGAGAGTGAACTTGATACGAAGACACACGCTGTAGTATCTTTTGATTATGGCGGCACACATTACTTAGACGGGCACGACCTAGACCTCGAGGCTGTAATCCAAATGGAGCTAGAAAAACAGAAATATACTTTTAAGGAAAACCTAGCCAAAATAAACGAACTCCCACTAGAGTTTAATGGTTTTATAGAGCTTCTAGAAGATGGCAATCTTATGGACTTATCATTTAAAACACCTTCATCAGATTTTAAGAACTTTCTAGCTCTAATCCCTAAGGAATACAGAGCAAATCTCGATGGGGTGGAAACGAGTGGCGATTTTCGCGTAAGCGGAATTATAAAAGGGAAAACAACGGAGACTAACATCCCAAATCTTGATATTGAGATTGTGTCTAACAATGCTTCTTTTAAGTATCCAGATCTCCCTAAAAGAATGAATAACATCAATATAGATGTAAAGATTAAAAATGATACTGGCATTACAGAACTTACTTATATCGAGATAAATGACTTACGTTTTAAGATTGACCAAGACACCTTTACAGCAAAGGGAACACTTAAAAACTTGATGGGTAATATGCTTGTTAATCTTGACCTAGATGGTGCGCTAGACTTAGGTAACATTGACAAGGTGTATCCTCTTAACCTAGACCAGCCACTGCAAGGTAGACTGGTTGCAGATGTGGTGACGAGTTTTGATATGAACGCTGTCGAGAAGCAACAGTATCAAAATATAAAAAGCTCTGGTAATGCTACACTTAGTGACTTCACTTATAGCACTCCAGAACTGCCTAATCCCATTGCTATACAAAATGCAGATGTAAGTTTTAAGACCGGCAATATTGCACTTAACTCATTTGCCGCAACAAGTGGAACTTCAGATATAAATGCAACGGGATCTATAGAAAATCTCATCCCTTTTGTGATGTCTAAGGAAGATTTAAAAGGACGTTTTGATGTGACCTCAAAGGTGTTTAATCTAGATGATTTTGCAACCAGCACTGCAACCACAACTGGCACTTCACCAGCTAGTACAGGCGAGAGTGATACCGCTGTACAAATTCCAGATTTTCTAGATGCCTCTGTAAACTTTAATGCCGCAAAGGTAATTTATGATGGGCTAGAACTTAGTAATACAAAAGGTAGCGTGACCATTGCAAATGAGCAGGCATCATTAAGCAATCTTAACTCTGGCATCTTTGGCGGTGCAGCAGGACTCTCTGGATCTGTCACCACACGCGATGGTGCTCCTACTTTTAATATGACTGTAGACTTGAGCAGTATAGACATAGACCGCTCATTTAAGGAGCTAGAGATGCTGCAAGGACTTGCTCCTATTGCAAAGGCACTACAAGGCGCGCTCAATACCAAAATACAATTGCAGGGACAGCTGGATGACAACTTCAGCCCTATCCTTAGTACCATTTCTGGAGATGCCTTTGCAGAGATTTTGACCGCAGATGTAGATGCAGATAAAATGCCGCTTCTTAATCTCCTATCGCAAAAACTTGATTTTATAAACCTTGACGACCTTAAACTAGACAATCTCAAAACAAGCCTTACATTTAATGATGGTCAGGTGGCTGTAAAGCCTTTTGATTTTAACGTAAAAGGAATTAATGTACAGGTAAGCGGTGGACATAGCTTTACAAATGAGATGAACTACACCCTCAACCTTGATCTCCCTGCAAAATATCTAGGTGGAGACGTGAGCGGCTTACTCTCAAAACTCACAGATGCCGAAAAAGAGAACATCCATATAGACGTTCCTGTTTCCCTTTCGGGAAATTTTACTGCGCCTAAAGTAGACCTTAACTTAAAAGCAGCGACCACAGCGCTTACTAACCAGATTATAGAGATCCAGAAGCAACGCGCAAAAGACAAAGTAGAAGATAAACTTACTGATGTATTAGGAGGTCTATTAGGAGGAAACAAAACAACACCAAACACTACTGCGACAGATAGCACAACGACTGACACACAGACTCCTCAAAACACCACCACAACCCCAAAAGCCGAAGATGCCATTAAAGATGTTGCCACGGGAATATTAGGTGGTCTCTTTGGAAAAAAGAAAACAACAAAAGAAACAGTGAAGGATACGGTTAATTAATTAACCGTTTTTATCACGCTCATTTTCTAACCTATTTTCGAGACTATTATATTCCTTAGGAGTTTCTGCACTCTCTATAACTTGAACACTAGATTGCTCTACTGTCTCTGGTGGGGCTACATATCCAGGAGCTCTTTTTACAAAGGTTTCCTTTACTCGTTCTGACATAATAAAGTACGGAATCCAAACAGCACACCTAAAAATAGCCTTAATAATTTCTTTAAGCGACTCTTGATTCTCTTCTGGAGTAAACATATCTGAAGCAAGTGCATTTGCTGCAACACTATCTAAAATTAAGAAAGTAAGTGTGCCAGCATATAGAATAATCATTAACCTAGGAACAATTGTCCTTCTCTTAAAGAACAATATAATTACCACAAAACTATATACGATAAGCGCTACATTAACAATCATCTCTATGGCGATGAGTATAATCATTGGCTTTCCTGTTAAGCCTTCAGAATTCCATAGAGCAGACCAAGTATAGGCATCAAAATAACCGTCTTCAGAAAGTATTTGCACTAAAATAACGATAGGAGTAAAAACAAGACCTATTGCAATAAGTATGAGCCAGCCTCCTATATTTTTCCCTTGTGTATCCTTAACCTGAGCGGGAACATCATATTCGTAATAAAGTCTATAAGCTCCATACCCAAACAACATCAAGCTAATTACTAGTAGGAAAATAGCGATATAACTTAATCCTGAGGTTTCCATCGCAGAGGCTGCTTCTAGGTCATAAGTAATAAAATAAGAAAGATCATCTTGAATCTTACTATGATCAGATATGTACTTACGCACGTCACCAGCCTCAACAAAATCTTTCTTTCTAGAGTAATTATGAGTTACTAGTAGTTTGTTTCCAAAATGGCTTGCTTGCTGTTCATACTTAAAATATGAGCTTTCGATCGTATTTTTATAATCTTCAAATTCCCAAGGCTCCGGTAAGTTGACTGTGATATTAAACTCAATATCTAATGGATAGTTTATAGCATATGGCGCCGTGCGCTCTGGTGATGTAGTAGGGTTTACATAACTCTCTAATAATAACGGATAGGTCTCAATATATATAAGCTGCTCATTGTCTGGTGACTTTGCCCAGATAGAATCTATAACGTAAGACTCTCTTACTATAAACTCATTACGAGTATTTCTTAAATCCTCTACCTCGAGGTCATCTCCCTTTTTTATATTAGGATATAATGTACTGTAAAATCGCAGGTAGTCTTTTTGAATTGAAGCATTACTACGCTGGTCAAAATCTGCACGTAATCTATCTGCATCACTCCCTTTATATGTAGTTACAACGGTTAATGCTCCAGACCCATTAATCTCATCTACATCATATATCTCACTTATAGCAACCCCTCCTGTTGGCTTAAAATCAATTTGAGTCAGCCCTTTTTCTCCAGGTTTTAAAACGAGCCCCTTCTCATAATTTGGAAAAAATTTACCCTTTGCTCCTGTACCCTGATTTGAGATTGTGGGATCGATATAATAATCTTCACCGTCTAGATTATAGGTAACAACACAATGGTCAAAGAGATTAGGCGTTGGGAGTTTATCACCTATACTCTTTCCTGCGGTACTGTTTACCAGCATAGGGTATGCCTCAATGCCATTTGCTTGCAGTAACTCACTTAGTAAAAATGACTTCCCTTTACAATCTCCAAATCGTTGCTCAAGCACCTTAAGTGGTGACTCTGGTTTATGAGAATTCATCCCGTTTTCGAAACCAAAATACCTCACATCATCTTGTACAAAATCTATAAGAGTATTTGCAATCTCCTCCTTAGAAGGAGCAAGATCTTTGGTCTCACTTTTTATATTTTGATCTGACAGTCGTTTTAATCGTTTTTTATCTGCGGCACTTAATGTGTAGATCTCTTTATACTGATTTACAATACTCTCCCACGATTCATAATTTACAAATTGCACAAAACCATAATCATCATACCACATAGGCTCGTTAGTATCATAAAACTTAGGTGCAACATCTTCTAGCGTCCATTCGTAAACCTTGCTATTACCTGAAATACTTTCTGCTGGCTTAGGCGCATTATTGAAGTATTTAAACTTAAAAGAGTCATTATTAGGCACAGTCACCGTAAAGTGTAGTTTACCTACAGGGGCTGCATATTGAAAATAAAGACTGCTACTATATCCTCCTTCATAAATAGGGTTCTCTCCTGCTATAGAGTAAGCATAGTCTATCACATCACCCTCTCGCACATCTGTAAGATTTACAAGACTTGTAAGTCTCCCGTCATATAGATTCTTTTCTAGATTAGACTCTCTTTGTATAGTCTCAATCTTATTAAGATTAAGTTGAGAGATACGCTCCCCATCACGTACGATATCGATTTTATGAAAAATGAGCTTCTCGTAAGATGGGTCAAATTCAAACGTTAGATTAGACATTTGAGTTATGCCCTCTCCATTTATAATTTTAACTACAGAGTTACTATATCTAGTTTTATTTAGAGCATTAAGCTGCTTATCATATAGAAGATAGTAGTAGCCACTTTCTGCTTCTTCATTTTCAATATTCTCCTTGTAGTCAACTTTATTTACCCACGATGGGATTTGTTTTATACTAGGATTTTGAGAATAGAGTGTTGTAAAAAAAAGAACGAATAGTAAACGTAAAATATGCTTCAAAGCTTGATTGATTTGTGGGTAAAAGACTACAATATAAGCTGTTCCAACTTAATTAGCAACGTATAAACTCTCAAAAATATTTCCGCTTTCGCGAAAGCGGGATACTACCCCTCATCATCTACCTTAATCTCGTTGAGCTCTTCGTTTTTATACTTGGCATAGTCAAAACCACTCTTCCACCAGATTTTCATTTTTTCTTTATTAAAAATAAGTGAGTTTGTAGTGAGCACCGTCGGTGTATAATAGAAGTTAATTATCGCCTCTTTTTGGTTGGCAGCATATTTACCTATGGTGATATTTTGCTTTTCTATACGGTCCATCATAAAGCCGTGTAGATTGCTCAACAGGGAGAACACGTTAGTAGAAGGGAGATTGTTATAATAAGTAACTTCTGTTTCTAATATGATTACATCAATTTCGGTTGCGCCGCGTTCTACAGCCTCCTTGATGGGTACTAGTGCGCCAAAACCTCCATCTGCATACTCGCATCCATTTTTTGACGCAAGACTCATAAAAGGGATATAATTGCACGACATCCATACCCAGTCACAAAAATCTTCGTAGGTCTCTTCCTTACTGGATTTATATTCCGTTTTATGAAGTGAGAGATTAGAAACTGTGACTAGTACTTCTTTACCACTAGCCTGTAGCTGTTCATAATTTTCACGCGTAAAGGTTTTTTCTATAAGCTTGCGTAGCTTCTTACTTTCTCCAAAGGTTTTAGAGCCTTTTAAAAAATTGCGCAGTACGCTCCAGTGATCTATAGCAATAGATTGCTCGCCAAATTTATCTTTCTTTATTACAAAAGGACATACATTAAAAATGGCATTTTGATTTACAGAGGTGTATACCTCTTTTATCTTTTCGATATTTTGAAGTGCAAGATGAGGCACTAAAAGACTTCCTGTAGAGGTGCCTACAAGCATATCATACTCTTTGCCCATTTCTTGCATAAGGTACTGAGCAACACCGCCGCCAAAAGCGCCTTTACTTCCTCCTCCTGAAATGACTAATGCTCGCATACCTCGTTTTAACTAATAGCTAGTCGAAAATAAGGTTTTTAAATTACAAATAGTTTTACGCTTTCGCGAAAGCGTCTAAAAGAACATTATCCCACCATTATCTGTCTCGCCTTTTTTACCTAGCGTGTTAAACTTCCAGCTCAAGCTAAGCATAAAATACTGTTGCAATACCGTACTCTGTACGTCTTGTATAAAGTTTGCATTTGCCGTACGACGGGCGTTTGTATTTTGATCAAGCACGTCATACACCTTAAGTGTAGCTGTTGCTCTTTCTTTGGCAAAAGAGTATGCTAGTGTCGAGTTCCAGAACAAAGCACTTTGCTGAAAGTCACTTGCAATATTAGGGTTATAGTTATAGTTTATCTCATTACGCCATTCCCAGTTTTTTGGCACAAAAAGAGCCGTACTCAAGCGCACTGTGTGCGAGATAAACTCTTGATCATCAAATGCATCTAGACCAAACTCTGTTTTTGAAAATGAGATGTTATAACTAGGGCGCACCTCAAAGAGGTCTTTCCAAGTAAAAGTCACATTTACTCTTGGGGTGAGTGATCTTGTTTTACTTGCATACTTCACATCATTATTGAAGTTTACATTACGGCCAAAGTTCCCGTAAATACCTCCACCATATTTTATGGTTCTTAGTGAATCTATCTTGAGCGTTTTATTATAACCACCACCAGCGCCTACGTTATAATTCCCATCTACATTCTCATAAGTAGTGGTGCGCACAAGGTTTTCATCTATGGTAGTTTTATTTACCACGGCATCATTTGTAACACTACCATTACCGTTTAAGTACCAACCACCACCTTTCTGGAAGTCAAAATTATTAAACCCTCCATAAAAATTATAGACATTAGAAGGTGATAAATCTGGATTACCCACAGTGATATTAAGTGGGTCTGACACATCTACAAAAGGATTGAGCTGTTGCACATCTGGCGGACTATTACTCTTACTCACACTGGCATATAAAGATGCCTTTGGACTAAAACGATAGTTGATATAAGAGTCTAGTTCTAGCGCTTCAAAATTTTCCTTTACGTTAAGTTCTGGACGCAGGTTATCTGTATTTTCTAGTGTTCTAAAGACATAACCTGCTCCAAAGTTTATATTAAACTTTTCTGTGTTATAATTAAGTCCCAGCTTAGGTGTTGTGCGCATATTGCGCCCCTCAAAGTCTGTGCTTAACGCCTCATTAAGTGTACTGTACTGCTGGGTATTTTCATCAAAATCAAAAGTGGTTCTTGATCGCTTTCGGCTATCATCACGATGCCCAAAATCTGCATCTAGAAATAACTTTTTTGCAATAAGTGGTATGCGGTATGTAAAGTTAAGATTGTATCCATCCAGCTTAGTCTCACCATCTGTAAACTGGTTGCGCTCTATAAGCTCTGGAGCATCTCCTAGTATGGCAGTATTAGAGACTATAAAATCTTCACTCTCTTGTCTGTTTATTTCGTTCTGAAGACGAGCACGCACGTAGGCTCCTTTGTCACCCCACTTTTTTGTAATACTCAATGTGTTTTCAAAGTTCTTCCCTTGATCTTTTATAAAGTTTGCATTATCAGACTGGTTTATAAGATCCCCATTTTCATCAAGAGACTCTTCATCACGAGTATAGCGCGTCTCACTCTTTGCATAAGAAAACTTAGGGCGTATGTTTATGAGAATAGTAGAATCCTTCTTAATATTTATAGTTGCATTTGCACTATGATTATCAGAGTTTGAGTCACTTCTTGAGTTACTATTTGTAAAAAAACGACGATCTGGCAAGATGTTCTCACGCTCGATACGTGTCTCGTCAAAAGAGTTTGCTGCAGAGTAGAAGTAATCCATACTCGCATCAAAACCTTTTGCATACTCATCTGTATAATTTGTCCCGATGCTGCGACTGTTTGTAATACCCTGGCCACCACCAAAACTGCGCCCGTCTATACCAAAACTTCCATTACCGTTAAAGTAAACACTTCTCCCACCGCCAAACATCTTGCGTATCTCCCCAAAGCTAAAACCAGCCTCGTTTATATTATTACCTCCAGCAAGTACACTTATGCGCCTGTCATTATCAAAAGCATTTACAATACCGGCATACTCAAAGCGCTCATCTGTACCTGCACCAGCAGCTACACGGCCAAAAACGCCCTTGTTCTTCTCTTCAGAAATGGTCAGATTTATGGTTTTATTCTCTTGGTCACCATCTTCACCAGCAAAGGCCTCATCATCTGTTTTTGTATCTACCACTTGTATCTTTTCTACCATCTCCTTAGTAAGGTTACGTGTAGCTACCGTAGGGTCATCGCCAAAAAAGGGTTTCCCATTTACAAGTATCTGGTTAACTTCCTTACCATTTACTAAGATTTTACCATCTTCATCTACCTCAACACCTGGCAGCTCCTTGAGAAGGTCCTCTATATTTGCATCCTTTTTTGTTTTGAAAGAGGATACGTTAAACTCTAAAGTATCTTTTTTTACAGTAATGGGGGCCCTACTTTTTACCACAACCTCTCCCAGTGTGTTAGTCGCAAGTCCCACTTCTATAACACCTAAAGAAATATCACCCGCACTAAGGTCTACTTGCTTGCTATAATTTTCATACCCTAAAAAAGATATATTAACTCGAGCATCCTTTTCTTGGGCTCTTCCTTCTAGGGTAAAAGCTCCATTTTGATTTGTGATGGTGTAAGTGATGAGCGTACTATCTTTTACGGTTTCAAGAAAAACGGTAGCAGCCTCAAGTGGCTCTTTTGATTCCTTGTCTGTAAGTGTACCTGTAACTGAGAAGTTTTGCGCTTTCGCGAAAGCTGAAACTAATAGAAGTCCAACTAAGATTACTAAATGACGTAATTGCATTATACTGATTGATTGATGAGTACGTAAATAACTAACCTTTTAGTGAGAAGTTTTAGGAGGATCTTGTTTTTAATATAATTTTAACAATGTGAGGTGCTCCTTAAAAAAGATCTTCTGAGTGATTCTTTCTATACACGCTTTCGCGAAAGCGTAAAAAACCTACAACTGAAACTAAAACAAAAAAAGCGACCTATAGAGGTCGCTTTTTTTATATATAAAAGTGGTTTTACTTCTTTCTAAAGTAAATAGAAATAGGGACTCCAGAGAAGTCGTAAGCTGCTCGAAGTTTATTTTCTAAAAATCTTCTGTAGCCTTCTTTAAGGTATTGCGGCAGGTTACAGAACAACGCAAACTGTGGTTGTGGTGTAGGTAGCTGCATACAGTATTTGATTTTTACATATTTACCCTTAATAGCCGGTGGAGGGAATGCCTCTACTAGCGGTAAGAAAAACTCATTAAGCTCACTGGTCTTGATACGTTTTGTTTTACTCTCGTAAACTTTTACGGCAGTCTCAATAGCTTTAAAAATACGCTGTTTCTCAAGCACAGAGATAAATACAATAGGCACATCTGTAAATGGCTCTATTTGCTGTCTTATGTGCTTTTCAAATTCTTTCATTGTGTTAGTCTTCTTTTCTACAAGGTCCCACTTGTTTACTAAGATTACTATTCCTTTTCTGTTGCGTTCTGCAAGCCAGAATATATTTTGCACCTGGCCGTCAAAGCCTCTTGTTGCATCTACTACAAGTAGTACAACATCTGCGTGCTCAATAGCACGTACAGACCTCATCACAGAGTAAAACTCAAGATCTTCTTTTACCTTAGCCTTACGACGTATACCTGCCGTGTCTACAAGGTTAAATTCAAAACCGTAGCGATTATACTTTGTATCCATCGCATCACGAGTGGTTCCTGCAATATCTGTTACGATATAACGCTCCTCACCTATTAATGCATTTATAAAAGAAGATTTACCTGCATTAGGACGACCTACTACGGCAAAGCGTGGTAGCTCATCTTCTTCGTTTTCTTCTTCTTTTTCTGGTAATGCCTCAACTACAGCATCCAGAAGATCTCCTGTACCACTACCATTTGTAGCAGCAATGGTATAAAAATCACCAAGACCAAGATTATAAAACTCTACAGCATCTGCTGCGCGCTTATTATTATCTACTTTATTTACAGCAAGAAAAATAGGCTTCTTAGATCTACGTAGTAAGTTTGCAACCTCTTCATCCATCCCAGTGATACCGTGCTCTACATCTACCATAAAGATGATAGCATCTGCCTCATCTATGGCAAGCTCTACTTGCTTGTCTATCTCTGCTTCAAAAATGTCGTCACTTCCCACAACATATCCACCAGTATCTATGACTGTAAACTCACGTCCATTCCAATCTGTTTTTCCGTAGTGGCGATCTCTAGTCACACCACTCACGGCATCAACAATTGCCTCACGACGTTGCACTAACCGATTAAAAAAAGTGGATTTCCCTACATTAGGGCGCCCCACAATAGCTACTATGGTACTCATTGTAAAATTTTTAGGTCTGCAAAGATAGGCTTTTAAAAAGGACAAAGACATTGTATACAACGCAAATACACTGCAACGCAATAGGCTAGATATTACTTAAAATGCTAATGATATGATAAACTTAATGAGTACTAGGTATGTATAATTTAATTTTACATCCTTATAAAGCACTTTAATTGATTTTACTTTTATTACTTCTTGGTTTTGGGATTGCCTTAATAGCTACTATTATACCTAGTGCGACTAATTTACTAGTGCTTAAAAAAGCCACAGGCGGTAGTATTTTTAAAGCAATGTTTGTTGCTTATGGAGCAGCCCTAGGAGAAACTATTGTAGCAGGGTTTGCCATAAGTTTTGGTTTTTTGGTAAAAAAGCTCTACCAAGATTATTTATGGATACAGATTGCTTTTGTAGTATTAATGCTCTTAGCTGGCATCTTGCTTATTTTAAAAAAATCAAGCTCACAAACTTCAGAAGATGAAGCGCATCAAAACTTTGGCACTGGTTTCTTACTTGGCTTTTTAAACATCCCTATGTTTATTTTTTGGGTAGCCGTGCTGTCTTCTATTTCGAGCTATGTGTTTATAGGCAAAAACTCTCCTTGGAGTGTTATACTCTCTTTTCTTTCGGGAGTTCTAATAGGAAAAGTTGTGATGCTTTATGCATATGCAAGACTGAGTGATTTTTTTTCAAAGAAGTTTTCTAATCTTGAAAATAAGATGAATATAGTGATAGGTATTGTACTTATAAGTGCTGCTGTCTTTCAATCCATAAAGCTTATTACTGCATAAATAAGCGCAGATAGCGTAAGTTTTACCGTAAGGCAACTACTAATGCTTTATGATTATTCTTGCTTTCATCATAGGCTTTACAGCCACAGTTATAGGTGCACTGCCACCAGGAGCATCAAACCTTGCAGTGATTAAGGCACGAGTAAAAGGGTCTTATCAAGATGCTGCAAAATTGAGCTATGGCGCTGGCCTAGGTGAGGCATTACTTGCGCTTACTGCTTTAAGCTTTGGGATGGTTGTGCAAGAGTTTATCTCTATGAACTACTGGGTGCAATATCTCGTTGCATTTCTACTTGCTCTTGTAGGCGTCTATTTTATAGTAAAGAAGCATTCTCAAAAAAATCCAAAACCAAGAAAACAATCTCAATACTTTGTAGGCTTTATTTTGAGCCTTATAAATCCTCCTGTTTTAATCTATTGGGTAGTTGTGTTTTCACTACTAAGTAAATGGATGCTCACCGCCGGATCCCATTCTTATGTATGGACCATTTTATTACTTGCAGGCGTGTTCTTAGGTAAAATAGCCACACTCTTGATGTACAGCAAGTTTGGCTCTCATATCAAACAAAGGTCTACCTCTAGCCCTAATTCTCTTAATCGTTATATAGGGATTACACTTATTGTTCTCTCGGTGATACAGCTCGTAAAACTAGTAGTTAGTTAAGGATCTCTAGTCGCACCACATAACCTTCCCAGCTACGTACATTAAAAACAGTGTCGTCTTCAAAAATGAGGTATTGCCCCTTTATGCCTTTAAGAGTTCCCTCGTATGCAGGTGTTTTATCTAAGTTAAGTGTCTTAAGTTTTTCTGGATAACGCTCTACAGGAAAGTGCACGTGCGTTTCCTCATTAGTAGGGATAAAATATTGCTTTGCTTCTTCTGGTATATATTGTTTTAATATTTCTCGATGCTCCTTAAGATCTACATCTTCTATGTCATTTTTGAGCATTTTACGCCAGTTTGTTTTGTCAGAAACGTGTTCCTTTAACGCAAGCTCTGTAATACCTGCAAGGTAGCGGTTAGGTACTTCTACAATTTCTATAGCCTCGTGAGCACCTTGATCTATCCATCTTGTAGGCACTTGGGTTTTACGAGTTACTCCTACTTTTACATTACTAGAATTTGCTAGATAAACAATGTGCGGTTGTAGTTGGACACTTTGCTCATAAGCGAGATCTCTATCCTCTTCACCTAAGTGGGCTTTAGACAGTTCTGGTTTCATAATCCACTCTGCAGCTTGGGGTACTTTATAAAAATCATCATAGCAATATCCTTGTCTAAAAATCTTCTTATTCTCCCCACAGGCAAGGCACTCATATTTTACAAACTCGATATGCAGTCTCTTATTAAGCAACTGATTCACCTGTATAAAATCACCTTCCATCACGAGGTAATAATTTATAGGATCTGTATGCTCCGTTTGCATTTTCTTGAGGACACCTTGGTATTGCATTTATAAGTATTTTGATTACTGCATTGTATAAAAAAGGGTAAATTAGCTTTCGCGAAAGCAAAAAAACAACCCATCACACACGTGTAAATATACCAACTTTATGCCGATCCCTTTAGTGCATTCTATTGCTTCTTGGTTCTTAAAAAAGCGCATTCACCAGATGGAGCTTTTTATGAAATACCCAGCCGAGGTACAGGAGGAATTGCGTGCAAAACTTATCGATAAAGCAAAGGATACCGAGATAGGTAAAAAGTATGACTTTAGATCCATACGTAGTTACAATGACTTTGCCCAGACGATCCCCATCACCTCTTATGAGGAGAATCAAGCTTATATAGAAAGAAGTCGTAAAGGAGAGTCTAATATCTTATGGCCTACCCCTATAAAATGGTTTGCACAGAGTAGCGGTACAACAAATGCACGAAGTAAGTATATACCCGTAAGTCCAGAGTCGCTAGAAGATTGTCATTATGCAGCAAGTAAAGATTTACTGTGTATGTATCTCAATAATAATGAAGGTTCGCATTTATTTTCTGGTAAAGGTTTACGTCTAGGAGGCAGCAAGCAACTATATCAAGACAATGGCACTGTATATGGTGACCTTTCTGCAATACTTATAGATAATATGCCTTTCTGGGCAGAATTTAGTAGTACTCCTAATCACGACATCTCACTGTTAAGTGACTGGGAGGTAAAAATGCAAGCTATCGTAGATGAGACCATACAGCAAGATGTAACCAGCCTTGCAGGTGTCCCATCGTGGATGCTTGTGCTACTCAATAATGTACTAGAAACCACGGGAAAAGACAGTATACTAGACATCTGGCCTAACCTAGAAGTTTACTTTCACGGAGGGGTAAATTTTGACCCTTATCTTAATCAATACCAGAAAATCATTCCATCAGATTCTTTTAAGTATTATGAGATTTATAATGCCTCTGAAGGATTTTTTGCCATACAAGGGCAGAATGACTCAAAAGAGTTGCTTCTTATGCTAGATTACGGGATATTTTATGAGTTTATCCCTATGAACACCTACGGAACTTTAGATCAAAAAATCATCCCTCTAAGTGAGGTAGAAGCTGGTGTAAACTATGCAATTGTTATTACGACAAACGCAGGTTTATGGAGATATAAAATAGGTGACACAGTGCGCTTTACTTCTACCAGTCCATATAAAATTAAGGTAACTGGTAGGACGAAACATCACATTAACGTTTTTGGCGAAGAGCTTATCATAGAAAATGCAGAACAGGCTCTTAAAAAAGCCACACAAGAGACTGGCTGTGAAATAAAGGATTATACAGCTGCACCCATATTTATGGACGGCAAAGAAAAAGGTGCACACGAGTGGGTTATAGAATTTAAAAAGCCTCCAAGAGATATGAGCACCTTTAACGCACGCCTTGACCTTGCACTACAAGAGGTAAATAGCGACTACCAGGCAAAGCGTTTTAATAACACCACGCTTAATGCTCCAAAAATACACGCAGCACGAGAAAACCTCTTTTATGACTGGTTGCGAGAAAACAACAAACTAGGAGGACAACATAAAGTCCCTAGACTGTCAAATAAACGTGACTTTATAGAAGCCCTACTTAATAACAATTAAGCATAAAACATCTAGCTAGATGTGTCTTAATTGATAATTTACAGTCGCTCATCGGCAAAACATATCTTCTTATCTAAAAGTCAGGCTTTTACTTTATTGTTAACTAGATCACTCTTAATTTAGGGCAATGCGATTCCCCAGAATCATAATTAAGAAGATGAAAATAACCCTATCTTATTTTACAATTACAGCTTTATTGCTTTGCACATTTACAGCACTAGGTCAAGACCAATTAACCTATACTGCTCTTGCAAATAATACGGAAAATTACACTACCAAAGAGAAGCCATTTTATGGAGATAATGGCTTCAAGTTTAAAACCTTTAATACAGGTATAAACTCAAAATATTCTGACTACGGCATAGGCTTCTTTAGAGAGAAATTTATTTCTTTTTCTGCTCGTAAAATAGGTGGTCTTGCAAAAAAAGATCCCATATCAAAAGAACCGTATACTAAGTTATATTGCTCAGACATTACCTATGATTATGACTTAAAAAGACCCTTATTATTCTCGTCTATTTTAAATCGGAATGACAACCTAGGCACCCTTGCCTTTTCTCAAGACGGCAACACCTTATATTTTACACAAAGCAAAGAAGATCACACACAGAGCTTTGAACTCTATCGTGCAGAGATGAACCCAGAGCGTGAAGGCGAGTGGATAAACATCACAACACTATCTGTAAATGGAGACTACTCTGTTGAAAATCCTCATTTGAGCAGAAGTGGCGAGTGGCTTTACTTCTCATCAAATAAACCAGAAGCTATAGGAGGTTTTGACATTTTTAGAATTGCAGTAAAAGACAATGAACTTATAGGAAAAGC
>ENA-ORXC01000357-ORXC01000357.1-marine-metagenome-genome-assembly--contig:-NODE-357-length-34313-cov-59.522695_pt1 | contig 34313 bp, 25 predicted proteins | sample MGYA00237865_ERZ511478 | MGnify/ENA metagenome assembly ERZ511478
GCAACGTTATCTTCGGCATAACCTACACCTTGATCAATATTTGCACTGTTACCTAACCCAAACTGAGCAACCCCAGCTAGGTTACGATCTCCTAGTTGAGATATAGTAGATGTACTAGCTCCTACCTGCAGTACTCCTGCAATGTTACTATCTCCTCCAGCCGTAGCTCCAGAGTTTAATCCACCTTGTGTGATTGTAGAGGTGTTACTTCCTAATTGTAAGGTAAGTTGTCCATTTGTTGTTCCTGTCTGGCTTACTGTACTAGTATTTTGTCCAAAAGCAACAGAACAAATAGCTAGTGCAGCAGCGCTCATTAGTAATTTTTTCATAATAAAAAAGTTATTGATTAATATATAAATGGTTAATAAAAACACGTCAATATAGGCCAACAACAGAAACGTCATCATCATCAAAAATGTGAAAGCCAAAACTTGATATTACGGGGGAAAAAATACTCTAAGGAGGAAATTATAATCGAGTATAGGTGCAAGTTAACTTGCTTAAAATGATTTTACACTATAACAAACACAGTTTTCGACAAAGTGTAAAATACTCATAATCAGAGCACACAGAAACCCTAGTAAAAAGGAGGTGTCACAAAAAGACAACTACCTATTACCGAATAATAAATCTAAAATAGATTTGAAAAATCTTACAGAAAACTGTAATTAATTTACAAAAAGAAGCTCTCTATATTTTGGCAAAGGCCATAAATCGTCTTCTACAAGTAATTCTAACTTATCACATTGTTTCCTTATAAGTTCAAAATAAGGCTTTACTTTATCTGCATAATCACCTGCTTTTTTCTCTAATTCAAGACCATTAGATTTTTTGCGCACATCTATCATTTCTGTGATAAGTGTATTAATACTAGCGATGTGATTTGATAAGGATTTTATGATGGTTGTTTGCGCTTTCGCGAAAGCGGTATAATCATCACCATAGATATCTTTTAGACCTCGCACATTATCTATAAGTACATTTTGATATCGTAAGGCTGTAGGGATGATATGATTACGAGCAACATCTCCAAGAACACGACTCTCTATCTGTATACGTTTTACATACTCCTCGAGCTCTATCTCATAACGTGCCTGTATCTCTACAGTATTCATAATCTGTAATGAGTCAAAAAGCGCTACACTAGCTTTACTTACTCTAGCCTTTAGAGCCTCTACTGTTGTTCTGTTATTACTAAGCTTACGTTTTTTTGCTTCTTTTTCCCAAGAGTCACCATATCCATCACCTTCAAATCGTATCTTCTTGCTGTCTTTAATATACTCTCGCAGTACGTTAAAGATGGCATCATCCTTTTTCATATCCTTGGTATCCACTAGCGTGTCTACTTCTTTCTTAAAGGCTATGAGTTGCTGGGCAACAATGGCGTTAAGAACGGTCATAGGGTTTGCACAGTTTGCAGTTGCTCCTACTGCTCTAAACTCAAACTTATTACCAGTGAAGGCAAAGGGTGATGTACGGTTGCGATCTGTATTATCAAGTAAAATCTCTGGTATTTTACCTATAACATTGAGCTTAAGGTCTGTTTTTTCTTGTGGTGACAGCTTTCCATCTGTTACCTTCTCAAGTTCATCTAGTACTCTAGTAAGCTGTGATCCTATAAAGACAGAGATGATTGCTGGTGGCGCCTCGTTTGCTCCCAGTCTATAATCATTACCCGCACTAGCAATAGATGCTCGTAGTAGTGCCTCGTGCTCATAAACAGCTTTTATGGTATTTACAAAGAAGGTTAAAAACTGTAAATTCTTCATAGGTGTGCTACCTGGACTTAATAGGTTGACACCTGTATCTGTAGCTAGCGACCAGTTATTATGTTTACCACTACCGTTTATACCATCAAAAGGCTTCTCGTGAAAGAGCACCTTAAAATGGTGACGCTGGGCGACCTTTTGCATAATATCCATAAGTAGGGCATTATGATCTACCGCAAGATTTGCCTCTTCATATACTGGAGCCATCTCAAACTGATTTGGCGCTACCTCATTATGTCTTGTTTTTACCGGTATTCCTAGCAAGAGACATTCTTGCTCTAGCTCTTTTAAGTATGCTAGCACACGAATAGGAATAGAACCAAAGTAATGATCATCCAGCTGCTGTCCTTTTGCCGCAGCGTGACCTAGAAGCGTTCTCCCTGTAAGTGTTAAGTCTGGTCTCGCAGCAGCGAGTGATGCATCTACAAGAAAAAACTCTTGCTCCCACCCTAATGTTGCAGTTACCTTATTTACATTTTTATTAAAATAGCGAGCAACATCTGTCGCGGCCTCATCTATTACATTAAGCGCTTTGAGTAGCGGTGTCTTAAAGTCAAGAGCCTCTCCAGTATAAGCTACAAAAACTGTAGGTATACAAAGTGTGTTATCATATATAAATGCAGGCGACGTAGGGTCCCAGGCGGTATAACCACGTGCTTCAAAAGTATTACGTATCCCTCCGTGAGGAAAACTTGAAGCATCTGGTTCTTGTTGTGCGAGCTGTGCGCCGTCAAATTTATCTATGACGTGACCCTCTGGGGTAACTTCAAAAAAAGCATCGTGCTTTTCTGCAGTAGCACCAGTAAGCGGTTGAAACCAGTGTGTGTAATGGGTTGCTCCTTTTTCTAGCGCCCAAGATTTCATACCTGTCGCTATAGCATCTGCAGTGATGCGATCTATATTATCACCTTTACGTATGGCCGTTTGCACACTATCAAACGTAGATTTTGACAAATACTGTCGCATAGCTTGCTCCCCAAAGACACTAGACTTATATAAAGACGATGGTCGTCCTAGTGATTCAAAAGTAACTGCAGGTCTATGTTGCACATCGTGCAGTGCTTGAAAACGTAATTTTGACATAAATATAGAATGCTGTATGATAGTGACTCTCTTGATAACAGCGCACTATCGTGTTTGATATAATCTTCTTTTGCGATAAGGAAACTCCTTATACATAGTAAAGGTGTTTATTAATTTCTTTATTTCTCACCTTATATACATTGCAAATATAAGAGATTTACAAAAAAATGTCACATTTTTTACACACCCCCTAAATTTTGAGGGGTTGTTAATAAGATGATATAATTTTTAATAAATCAACCCCATAATTGATACTGCATTTCAAAATTATTTTATCTTTGCCCTCGTTAACTAAAAACATAAATGCTATTATGAGCAAGTCAAAATTAGAATACATTTGGTTAGACGGGTATACACCGACGCAAAATATGAGAAGTAAAACTAAGGTTGTAAACGACTTTAGTGGTAAACTAGAAGACTGTCCAGTATGGTCTTTTGATGGTTCTTCTACAAAGCAAGCTTCTGGTGGAGCTTCAGACTGTCTTTTAAAGCCAGTTGCTATCTACCCAGATCCACAACGTGCAAATGGATTTTTAGTAATGACTGAGGTTTTAAGTGCAGATGGTACTCCGCACGAGTCAAACCATAGAGCAAAAATAGATGATAATGATAATGACTTCTGGTTCGGTTTTGAGCAAGAGTATTTCATTATGGATACAGAAACACAACTACCATTAGGATTCCCAATAGGTGGATACCCTGGACCACAAGGTATGTATTACTGTTCTGTAGGTGGTAAAAACACTCACGGTCGTGACTTTGTAGAAGAGCACGCAGATCTTTGTATAGAAGCTGGTCTTAACTTTGAAGGAATTAACCAAGAGGTTGCTTCTGGACAGTGGGAATTCCAACTTTTTGCAAAAGGAGCAAAGAAAGCAGGAGATGAGATCTGGATTGCTCGTTACCTACTAGATCGTCTTACTGAGCAGTACGGATGGTACATAGATTATCACCCAAAACCAATAAAAGGAGACTGGAACGGTTCTGGAATGCACGCAAACTTCTCAAACACAACATTGAGAACGTGTGGATCTGAAGAGACTTACAATACAATATGTGAGGCTTTCCGTCCATTTACAAAAGAACACATCAAAGCATACGGAGCTCACAATGAGCAACGTCTTACAGGAGATCACGAGACTGCATCTATAAATGACTTCTCTTACGGAGTATCAGATAGAGGAGCATCTATACGTATCCCTATTATCACTGTAGAGCAAGGATGGAAAGGATGGCTAGAAGACCGTCGTCCAGCTTCAAACGCAGATCCATACAGAGTAGCAGGTCGTATTATCGAGACTGTAAAAACAGCAAAGGTTTAATTCTGATTTAATTATATTGTGAAAAATGCTCAACTTAGGTTGGGCATTTTTTTTGCGCTTTCGCGAAAGCGTAAACACGTCTCATATAATAAAACAAGTAAATTCATCATATCTATAGACAGTATACGATGACTTAAAATTGCCTATAGAAGACAACCTACATTCCTTGCAATTAAATAATTGAGAAGCCTAGATATTTATTTTATAAACGAGGTCAAGAAACTAAGCCGCAAATGCAAGCGCAATAAATAAGATATAGGCACCTACAAGAAATAAGCCCTTAAAACGACCTATCTGCAATGTTTTTGGTATAAATGCTAGTGGTAAGAGTACAATAGCAAAGCCTAGCATCCAGTAAATATTAGTCCCTAAAATAGCATCATCTACAACGTTTATATCCTTTATAAGCGATGTAAAGCCTAGCACAGAGGCAATATTAAAAATATTAGAACCTATAAGATTACCTAGTGAGATTGCTTTTTCCTTTTTGAGCGCAGCGATGACAGAAGCCGCAAGTTCTGGCACACTCGTACCTATGGCAATCACTGTAACAGAGATTGCATACTCACTTATACCTACTGCTGTAGCAAGATCTTTTGCTCCAGAGACTAGCCATTCTGACCCAAAATATAGCGCAAGTGCACCTATAAATAACCATATAAATATTTTAAAATAAGATGCTTGTCCTAGCCCCTCATCTACACCATCTGCATCTTCTTCTTCTCTACTTTTACGAGCGCGACGTATTAAGAAAAACAAGTACACACCCAGCGCCGCAAGTAGACCACCACCCTCTACTGCTGTAAGCTTACCATCGTTAGAAAGTAAGAAGTAAAGCGCAAGTGAAAATAGTACCATCACCGGCCAGTTAAATCTGTAAAAATCTCGGTCTATGGCCAGGGCAGATATTACTGCCGTTATACCTAACACAAGCCCTATGTTTGCAATATTAGACCCTATTACATTACCAAGTGCAATGTCTGAGCTCCCATCTAGCGCTGCCTGCACGCTTACCAGTAGTTCTGGAGCAGAGGTTGCAAATGATACAACTGTAAGCCCTATCACCATTTTAGACAGGTTGAGTTTAAAAGATAACCCCACAGATGCTCGTACCAAAAACTCCCCTCCTACTACTAACAGTACTAATCCAACTAGGATAAAAAATATGCTCATATAATGTTTTTTATTACGGCGAAGATAATAATTATACTCGCTCAGTATGCTGTGATTTATAAGTAGGTGATGTGGTATTATTGTTACGCTTTCGCGAAAGCGTAAAAAAGAAACTTTAATAGAATTCTCTATTTATAGACATTTTCTAAAACAGCTTAAGATGTCTTAAAAATATGTTGTTCATAAAGTAGAATTTGGTACATTTAATATATCATATGGAGTTAACCGCAGAATTTATAGAAGCAGAAAATAAAGAGCTGACAAGACAGTACAAAAAGCTCTTGCGCATAAGTTATCAAACCTTGACCGATGAGGACAAGAAGATGATAAGAAAAGCGTTTGAGGTTGCGGTAGATGCGCATAAATCGCAACGTCGCAAGTCTGGGGAGGCTTACATCTTCCACCCTCTTGCTGTGGCTCAAATAGTTGCAAGTGAGATAGGACTTGATGCTACCTCTATAGCGAGTGCATTACTACACGATGTGGTAGAAGACACAGAGTATACCCTTGCAGATCTTGAGCAAATGTTTGGCGAGACGGTTGCCCGTATAGTAGATGGCCTTACAAAAATATCAAGTCTAAAAAAGGACAGAGACGTATCGCTGCAAGCAGAAAACTTTAGAAAAATGCTACTCACTATTAATGATGACCCACGTGTGATCATCATTAAGATAGCAGATAGATTGCACAATATGCAAACTATGGATGCTATGCGTGCAGATAAGCAGTCTAAAATTGCCAGCGAAACACTTTATATCTATGCTCCACTTGCTCACAGAATGGGCTTGTATAATATCAAGACTGAGCTAGAAGACCTTAGTCTTAAATATACAGAGCCAGATGTATATAAAGATATCTCTAGTAAGATTACAGAAAGTAAAGCCCAGCAAGATCAATATATAAAGGACTTTAAGAAGGTAATAGAAGACTCACTAGATGAAGAAGGACTTACTTATGAGATAAAAGGTAGACCAAAATCTATATACAGCATACGACGCAAAATTCTTGCTCAGGGTGTAACCTTTGACGAGGTGTATGACAAGTTTGCCATACGTATCATCTATAAAAGTGATAAGGCAAATGAAAAATTCCTTGCTTGGAAAATTTATTCTATCGTAACAGATCACTTTAGACCTAACCCTACGAGACTACGCGACTGGATTTCTTCACCAAAATCTACGGGATATGAGGCCTTACACATTACTGTAATGGGGCTTAAAGGCAGATGGGTTGAAGTACAGATACGCTCTGACCGTATGAATGAAATTGCTGAAAAAGGATATGCGGCTCACTATAAATACAAGGAAGGTAAAGAAGGAGAATCTAGCCTTGATGAGTGGATAAACAGGCTGCAAGAAGCACTAGAAAATCCAGACCAGAATGCGGTAGACTTTGTAGAAAACTTTAAACTCAACTTATATAATAAAGAGATATTTGTCTTTACACCTCAGGGAGAGCTTAAATCGCTACCTAAGGGTGCGACACCGCTTGATTTTGCATTTAGCGTGCATACGGAGGTTGGTTTGCATACGCGTGGCTCTAGAGTAAATGGTAAACTTGTACCTCTTAGCCACACGCTCAAAAGTGGTGATCAAGTTGAGATTATAACCTCTGAGTCTGCACACCCTACAAATAACTGGTTAGACTATGCGACTACAGCACGTGCAAGAGCCAAAATAAAATCTTCACTCAAAGACGAGAAAAAAGAACTAGCAGATGATGGTAAGGCAATACTTGCCAGAAAACTGAAGTCGCAGAAAATACCTCTTAATGAAAAAACGATAAACGAGCTTGTATCCTATTTTAAACTCAACACAAGCTTAGATCTCTTTTACCGTGTGGGTAATGGAACGATTGATAATAAAATGATAAAGGAATTTGCCGCACAACGCAGCAATGCCTTAATGAGTTTTATTAAAAGTAAGATTAGAAAACCTAACAGTCCGCCAGATATACATAAGGACGAGATTACAAATAATTTTGACTCCCTTGTTTTTGGCCCTGAAGATCAAAAGCTAGATTACACCTTTGCAAAATGTTGTAGCCCTATACCGGGTGATGCTGTTTTTGGGTTTACAACCATAAAAGATGGTATAAAAGTTCACAAAAATAATTGCCCTAATGCCATTGCTATGCGTAGCAACTACGCCTACAGAATTATTAAAGCAAAATGGGTAGACTCCTCAGACACAGGGTATCAAACAGACATTAAACTTACAGGAATTGATAACTTAGGTCTTGTAAACACGGTAACAGCAGAGATATCAAACCATCTTAATGTAGATATAAAAGGACTGAGTTTTACCACTCAAGGAGGGATTTTTAAAGGCAACATAACCGTTGTGGTAAGAAACAATGCATTGTTGAAAACCTTAATAGAAAATCTCAAAAAAATAGATGGTATCGACCAAGTGACTCGAGTTTAAATCCGTAAATTCGTCCTTTATTATAAACGATGCCACTAAAAGCTACTATCAATAAGGATCAAGACGTTGTAAAAGGCGTTTTTACAGCCTATCTAGAAGAAAAAGGCCACCGCAAGACGCCAGAGCGCTTTGCTATACTACACGAAATATACAGCAATGAAGAGCACTTTGATATAGAAGCGCTTTACATTAGTATGAAAAATAAGAACTATCGTGTAAGCCGTGCAACGCTATACAACACAATAGAACTTTTATTAGAATGTGGACTCGTGCGTAAGCACCAGTTTGGTAACAACCAAGCGCAGTATGAGAAATCATATTTTGACAAGCAGCACGATCACGTAATTCTTACAGATACTGGAGAGGTTATAGAATTTTGTGACCCTCGCATACAGTCTATAAAAAAAACCATAGAAGAGGTTTTTGATATTACTATAGACAAGCACTCCCTATACTTTTACGGAAAGAAAAACACGACTAACTAATATAACAATGGCAGTAGATTTACTACTAGGCCTCCAATGGGGCGACGAAGGAAAAGGAAAAATTGTAGATGTCCTTACAAAAGACTACGATATCATTGCACGTTTTCAAGGAGGACCTAACGCTGGTCACACACTTGAGTTTGATGGTATAAAACACGTACTACATACGATTCCTTCTGGAATTTTTCACGACAATGCTATGAATGTCATAGGTAATGGTGTGGTGATAGATCCAGTTATTTTTAAGAAAGAGCTACAAAACTTAGACAAGTTTGAAGGTCTTGACTATAAAGCAAAAATGGTAATCTCGCGTAAAGCTCACCTTATACTTCCTACCCACCGCTTACTTGATGCTGCTTCTGAAGCCTCAAAAGGAAAAGCAAAAATAGGATCTACTCTTAAAGGAATAGGACCTACTTATATGGATAAAACAGGTCGTAACGGTATACGTGTAGGTGATCTAGAACTTGCAGACTGGAAAGATCGTTATGCAACTCTTAGAGATAAGCATATCTCTATGATAGACTTTTATGATGCAAAAATTGAGTACGACCTAGAAGAACTAGAATCAGAATTTTTTGCAGCAATAAAGACGCTTAAGACCTTACAATTTATAGACTCAGAAGAGTACCTATACCAAGCTCAAAAAGGCGGTAAATCTATACTTGCAGAGGGAGCACAAGGATCACTTCTAGATATTGATTTTGGTACGTATCCTTTTGTAACTTCTTCAAACACGACTGCGGCTGGTGCTTGTACTGGTCTTGGAGTTCCTCCTAATCAAATAGGTGAAGTATTCGGGATATTTAAAGCATACACAACACGTGTAGGCTCTGGACCATTTCCTACAGAACTTTTTGATGAGGATGGTGAGACTATGGGACGTGTAGGTAACGAGTTTGGAGCAACTACGGGTAGAGCGCGTCGTTGTGGATGGCTCGATCTAGTAGCACTCAAGTATGCTGTGCGCGTTAATGGTGTAACACAACTTATGATGATGAAGGGTGATGTACTTTCTGGTTTTAAAACCTTAAAAGTATGTACGGCTTATAAATATAAAGGAGAGACTATTGAGCACCTTCCATATAACATAGAGCCAGAAAACGTAGAAGTTGTATATAAAGATATGCCAGGATGGTCTGAAGACCTTACAGGTATGACTAAGGCAGAGCAACTACCTAAAGAGCTTAACGACTACATAGACTATCTAGAAAAAGAGCTAGAGACTCCTATCAAGATAGTATCTGTAGGTCCAGATAGAACACAAACTATCCTTAGATAGTAAGTATCTACAATACGTAAAGAGCCTTCAGACACAAGTCTGAAGGCTCTTTTTATATATAGACACATCGCTACATACGCTTTGGCATATAGCAACGTTTTAGTGTTTACAAACTATATTTTGATAATGCGCTAACAGTTAAGGCTAGCAATTTGATTATTTTTGAAATTAATGAACTACAAGTACTACATCTTACTAGCTGGGATTATATTTTTTTCCGCTTTCGCGAAAGCGCAAGAACAACCCTCAAAGCTCATCTATATAGAATCTCCCATAGAGCGTATAAATGAAGAGGAGTTTCCTGGAGCAATCCTTTTACAGAAAAACAATAACGAGCAAGTTTACATAGAGCACGAAGGTGCAGAGATGTGGTGTGATCTTGCCTTTTTTTACAAAGAAGAAAACTTTGTAAAAGCTTACCGAAATGTAAGACTCAAACAAGGCGACTCTGTCTCTATGCGCAGTAAATACATCGAGTATAATGGTAAAACAAAGTTTGCCTATGCCGCTGGTGACGTATTTCTAAAAAAGGATACGACCACCGTCACTACAGATACGATGTACTTTAATCGTACCACACAGCAGGCTTATTACAGAACTGGTGGTGTTGTAACCTCCCCTAATAGTAAGATTACAAGCCGTGTGGGCCGTTATTATATAGAGCAAGATAAAATCTCATTTATAAGTGATGTGGTGGTAAAAAACCCTGAGTACACTATAAACAGTGAGCAATTAGATTTTTATAGTGTGCCAGAACACGCTTATCTATACGGCCCAACAACGATTACAAGTAAGACTTCTAAGGTGTATTGTGAACGTGGGTTTTATGATACCGCAAATGATTATGGCTATTTTGTAAAAAACTCTCGTATAGATTATGATAACAGGCAAGTATATGGGGATAGTCTTTATTTTGATAGAAATCGCAATTTTGCCAGCGCTACTAATAATATAAAAGTACTTGACACCCTTAATAGAAGTCTGGTAAAAGGGCATTATGCAGAGGTTTATAGAGCAAAAGACTCCGTACTTATAACGCAAAGAGCCGTTGCTATTACTGTAGAAGATAATGACTCTGTATATGTGCACGGAGATAAATTAATGCTTACTGGTAAGCCAGAGAATCGTATAATGCGTGCTTATAAAAATGTAAAGCTCTACAAGAGTAATATGAGTGGTAAGAGTGACTCGCTACACAGCAACCAGCGCACAGGTCTTACACAGATGATATACAAGCCCATTTTATGGAGTGAAGAAAGCCAGATCACGGGTGATAGCATACACCTCATAAGCAATACAGAGACAGAAAAAATAGATTCGCTCAAAGTTTTTAATAATGCTTTTATCGCTCAAAAGGATACCATCTCTGGGTTTAACCAGATTAAGGGTCAAAAGCTGTATGGTTTTTTTGATGATAATAATGCGCTTAAGCAAGTAGACATTATAAACAATGCCGAGACCATAATGTATATGCGTGAAGATAATGGAGATCTCACCGGCATAGATAGAGGGAAATCTGCAAGAATAGAGATTACATTTTTTGAGAACACTATAGATGAGATTAATAAAATAAAGAGCCCTGGAGGGAATATTTTTCCTGAGTCTCAATTTCTAGAAGAGCCACAAACCTTTGAAGGGTTTAACTGGCGTGGCGATGAGCGACTACTAAGCAAAGAAGATATTTTTAAAGGTGAGGCACCTTTTACACTTACAAAAATACAGGGAATACCTCTTCCAGAAATAGATGAAGGTTTCTTCAGCACACCAGATGATGGTGAGAAACCTCCACTTTCAGAAAACTCAGATATAAGTGAGGGCACGTTACAAAATAGAGAAGAAAATAAACCACAATACGGTACTGAATCTTCTGATGATGAAAGCACAAAACAAAGAGAGTCATTAATTGAACGTAATGAAAAAGCCGCTCAACAGAGAGCTACTGCACCTACATCAATCCCCACTAAACCAAAAGTAATCCCAGTTATTAAAAAAAGTGGAAATAACTAAGGATACTTATAAATATCATATTCTTAATAAAAATAGATTTTACAAGATATTTGTTATAAATAAGGGTGATAAAATGTCAAAAACAAGCATTTCGACCTAATTTTCAAGTGCTTGGACGAAAAAATTTCTTTTTTAGATCTTACTCGCATACCTTGTTAGTATAAAGGTATGATTATGGGAAGATTATTACTTACACTCCTTCTTACTGCACACATTACACTATCGGCTCAAAACTCTCAACTGTTTTTTTCTGATGTGCTAGACACGCACCTACCTGCCTATCTTTTACAAGCCGAAGACGCTATTAGAAATTTAGAACAAGATAAAGTCAAAGTACTTTTTGATAATCTTGTCGAAGATAAAATCACAGGGTCTCTAATGGACAATTTTACGGTGACTAAACTTTCTAAAAAAGCGGTAGCACTTAATGAGTATACAAAACCAGTAATGCTACTCACCTACTCTAGCTGGCGTATAAATTGTAAAGGAGAACAAGCGGCTCTTAATGAACTAGCAGCCCAGTATGGAGATGACGTATCTATTATATTACTGCACTGGGGAAACAATAAGGAAGTAAAAAAACTAGCAAAAGGATATCATCGTAATATTGATGTGCTTTACGTAGATGACTCAGATAACAAGTACACACAGATTATTAAAAATCTTAAGCACTCCTTAGGTCTACCTCTTGCTTATACCATCACATCAGACAAGACAATTATTAATATAAAAAGAAGACTCTCAAATAAAATGGCAAAAGATGAAAAAGATGCCGCCCTTGAGAATTATGATCTTTATAAAAATTTACTCACGGAGCTTCTTTTTAAACAAGAAACATTGAGCGAGGCTCCCATCGTGATAAACAAATAATACCTTCATTATATCTTGAATAATAGAAAAAGCCTGACAGTAATACTTCTGTCAGGCTTTTCATTTACAACGATGTGTTGTTACATTATTATCTCCCTAAAGAGTATGCTCCTTGTTTAGGTATCTCTATATAATATTTCTTTCTTGAGCTGTTATTGAGCTTAGGCTCTCTCAACCAAGGGTTATGTATTTTTAAAATCTTATAATTAATCCCAAAACGCTCAGCAAATTTTACAAAATCTGTGACTGCTGTATCAACTTCTACCTTGTATGTAGGCACAGCGGTATACAAGTCTTCTGTTCTATAATTAAATCCATACTTTTTTGGGTTATTAAGAATCTCCTTAAGTGCGATAATTCTAAAGACATATCTCCCAGTCTCTTCACCTAGAAGTAGGTCATAATAATCATTTACATTTTGCTCTTCAAAGCGACGTGAGACACCATAGTTACCTGCATTATATGCAGCAGCAGCAGCCGTCCAGTTTCCAAAACGTTCTTTAGATTTCTTTAAGTACTGGCAAGCAGCCCTTGTAGACTTCTCTATGTGGTAACGCTCATCTACATTGCTGTTTACTTCTAGACCGTACTCTTTACCCGTTTCTTTCATAATTTGCCAGAAACCTGTGGCTCTTGCAGGTGATACCGCCTGTGTAAGACCACTCTCAATAACTGCAAGGTATTTAAGATCATCTGGCACGCCCTCTTCTGCAAGTATAGGCTCTATGATAGGAAAGTATTTATGCGCTCTTTTAAAAAGCAATAACGCATTAGACTGCCAGTAGGTATTTACCAGAAGTTCTCGATCCATACGTTCCTTAATATCTGGATTTTGTACAGGCACTTCCTCTCCAGCAAAGTTGAGTCCATCTGGCATAGGGATGGCATATACATTATAGTCATTTATAAGCTTTTCGGTTTGTACTTTTTCATCTTGTACGGGTACTTGTTCTTCCTCTTGCTCTTGTGGAGCCTTTGCAGAGTTTATAACAAGACCGGCAACTGCGACTATCGCCACACCTGCAAAAATTTTCTTCATCATTATCATAGTCTTTTCAATTTTAAATCAATTTACTCATTTTCAATGAGTTTTGGCAAATGTTCATTAAACCATTTTGCTCGAGTTATCACCATTATATGTGTTCCATCTTGAACCTCTATACAGTTTTTTATATACTTGACTGGAAACACCTTATCTGCCGTACCGTGTATATGTATCGCATTTTCTGTAGGGGTTTCTTGATCCCAGCACACCATTTCTTTTACCGCCCACTTCATATATCTTCTATCATTCATAGATAGATATTTCTGGTACAAATCTACGCGGTTTTTTATGGTTTCTCCAAAGGCATATTTTGCAAGTTTATCAACATCTTCTATAAGACTGGCTGGAAGTGCTTTGTAGAGTTTTAGCTTTCGCGAAAGCTTCATTCTCCTGGGTAATTCATACTTACTTTTTACAGTGCTTACTAGTATGAGCTTGCGTACCTTGATATGCTTTGCCATCTCTTGTACGAGCACACCACCAAAGCTCACACCTAGCAACACAATATCATCGTGCTTTATAAACTGTGTCATACGTAGGGCATACTGTGACAGTGACTCGCCAGGTTCTGGCAGCTGCCACTCTAGTAAGTGCGTAGTGTAAGAAGCACTCGGTAAGCTTATGTTTTCAAATATAGAAGGATTTGCAGCCATACCAGGCATCAAATACACGTGTATCATCTTACTTAGGAATAAGGGTTTAACATAGAAGCTGTGGCCTATTTCGGGAATTTTTTGTAAATTTGCAACACTTTCTTATTAAGAAATTCATATGTTTTAAAAATATTCTCAAATACTAGCGTTTACAGCGCATAAAACTAAAGAGTGATTTCTTATTACGTGTTAATTATATTACAAATACTAAATATTTTTCAAAATTTATGGAGGCTACAACAGCAATTGAATTGACAGACAATGAGTTTCTAAGACAATTCGAAACTACCTTTGACGGAAAGCTTGCAAAAATGGAATATTCCTTACAAGAACGTAAGATCTTCCTCACTAAAATATTTATGCCAGAAGGCACAGAAGACCATATGAACGAGTTTATAGTTGCCGTTTTTAAGGAAGTAGCAGATAGAGAGATTAACCTCGTCCCTACAAGCCCAGAAATTGCAAAATTTATGCGCTCTAACCGCCGTAAGTACAAAAAGCTACTACCAGTAGGTATTAACATATAAATTGCTCTCAAAGCAATCTAAAACCACTCTATCGAGTGGTTTTTTTTATGCCTTATTACTAACAAGATTCTACAAGCTTTTCTACTTTTATCACCTATGGAAGAAAATAGTATAACCTACACGCATACTAATACGTATACCACACTTAATGATGTAACCTCACAGACTAAAAATGTATGGGTAGCACTACACGGTATGGGATATTTATCAAAATATTTTATCAAGTACTTTAAGGCTCTAGATACTACCGAAAATTATATCATAGCACCACAGGCGCCTAGTAAGTACTATCAAGATAAACGTTTTAAATACATAGGTGCAAGCTGGCTCACTAGAGAAAATATAGAAACCGAGAAGGAAAATCTCTTTGCCTATCTAGATGCAATGTGGAGCAAAGAACTTGAGAAAATAGGAAATCAAGAAGTACGCTTTATCTTTATGGGTTACTCGCAAGGAGTCTCTATACTCACCCGCTGGATGGCACACAGAGCGCTATCTTGTGATTATCTACTGCTACACTCTGGTGCGATACCTCAAGAACTCGAAGCAACAGACTTTAATTATTTACCACAAAGCACTACAGTAACTTATCTCTATGGAGATGAGGATGAGTACATCACAGAAGCCCGTAAGACAGAGCAACAGCTCAAAGGTTCGGCGCTTTTTGGTAATAGATTAAATGTGCAGGTGTTTAAAGGAAAGCACGAGGTGCACGTCCCGTTTATAAATGAGATAAGTACTAAACTTATGTAAGTACTGGTTATGAGTACGCTTTCGCGAAAGCGTAAACCCCAAAAAAAAGCAACATAGACTGTTGCTTTTTTTATGAATGATTATATCTCTAGTAACCTGTTATCTCAAACTCACTACGCCTGTTGAGCTGGTGCTCCTCTTCTGTACATTGCCCCGCTGGACAATCTACTACTGGCTGGCTGTTACCATAACCTTGATACTGTATGCGAGTAGGGTCTATTCCTTTTTCTACAAGATAATCAAAGGTCGCTTTTGCTCTGTTTTGTGATAACGGAACATTATATGCCTCTGGCCCACGACTATCTGTATGAGATTGTATTTTCATTTTGATACGTTTATACTTTATAAGCTTTGCAGCAAGCTCATCGAGTACAACTTGAGAATCTTCTCTTATACTGTATAGGTCAAAATCAAAGTAAATAGGAGCTACATCTATAAATAGCTTACCTTCTTTTTCTACCACTTGTGGCGACTGTGTGTCTGTGAGCAACTCAAAACGACTAGGGTCTTTATCCTTAAGATCTTTTGCAAGATTCTTTTGTTTCATCATCGTGAGTTCTGACTCGGTAAATATGCGATTTACTTTAATCACATAGGGAGCCTCTTGCACGCCTCTTATCTGGAAGTCTAAGCTACCTTGCTCGTGGTTATCTCCAGAACCTATAAATGTATAATCATCTACAGTAAGTGGCACGGTAAAAGTGCCCGTAGCGGCTTGTGTCTTGCTGTAAATTTCTTTTCCTTGATATCCTATAATCTTTATAGTTGCATCACTTATTAACTCATTTGTTACAGCATCTCTTATTTCAAATCGTGAGTTAAACTTTCTAGTAATAAGCTCACCTGTCTGGACAAAACTATAAATATCATCATCTTTTCCACTTCTGCTCGTTGCAAAAAGACCTTCGTTTTGAGAGTAGTATGTAAGACTAAAGTCATCATAAGGCGAGTTTACAGGTGCGCCTAGATTAATAGGTTCTGTAAATCCTTTTACGGTAAGTGGGGCTACAAAGATGTCTAATAATCCTAGTCCTAATCTTCCGTCTGTAGCAAAGTATAAGTCCCCACTGTCTGACACATAAGGAAATTGCTCTCTGTGAACTGTATTTATGGTAGGTCCTAAATTTACGGGTATACCATAAGAGCCATCAAGGTGTACCGTGACATAATAAATATCATAACCACCTAGACCGCCATCCATATCTGAAGCAAAGTAAAGTCGCTTACCATCTTTAGTGAGGGTAGGGTGCATATATGAAAATTGTTCTTTTACAAAAGGTAATCGCTCTGCCTCTCTCCAAACCTCATCTATGCGCACACTTTTATATAAGTGAACACGGTTAGTCCCTTCTTCATCAAAAATTCTTTTTGAATCACTTTTTTCATAGGCGCTACGCGAGATGTACATCTCATCACCTGCAGCGTTAAAGCTTATGTTACCATCGTGCAATGAAGAATTTACACCTTGACCTAAACGGACGGCTTCACCAGCTAGTTCATTTTTATCATTTACTCGGACTCCATAAATATCGAGAAAAGGTCTTTGCGTAGACTTAAAACGTTTTGCAAATAATGTTCTAAAAACCTCATCATTGAGACGGTCTGAGGTAAAGAACACACTATCACCTACACGTACAGGTCCAAAATCATCTGCCTCAGAGCTTATGTTACTCTTTGTAGCATCAAATTTAGGATTACTGCTAGATAAGGCTTTGACTGTTTCTAGCGCTTTAGTTTTATCAAAATCTTCTCCTTTGTTTTTATAATAAGCTTCTAGGTAGTTTAATGCTTCTACGCCCTCACCGGTGACCGTTAGTGCGTGGTACATTTTAAAGTTAAATTCATTATCAAACGTTCTATCTTGATCATTAAAACGCTCATTTACAAGTTGATTAAGATATAAGGCTGCACTTTTATAATCTTGACCTAAGTAGTATGCATCTATTACTTTACTTAAGTTTTCTTTAGAGTTATTATCCTTAAGTGCTTGCTCATAATAATGTGCAGCACCTATATAATCTCCTCTCTTAAAGAACCGATCTCCTTTTTTAGATTGTGCAATGACTGTTGTACTCAGGCACAGTATTGCTAGTAGTAGGTATATATTTTTCATCTTAATAAAATCTAGGTGAGATGTATCTTTTCTGTAAGCCTAATATGTCAAAAGTGTATAACAATACAATCTCGTGACTCCCATTATTAAAGCTGTTAAGATCACTTACATTAAAATCGTAGCTATAACCTAATTTGAGACTGTTTGTGATATTAAAGCCGGCAAGAGCTGCGATAGCATCTTGATGTCTATATGAGACACCTAGCTCAAATTTATCATCATAAAGTGCGTTTACAGAGAGGTCAAAAGTAAGTGGTGCACCACTCACCCACTTTGCTACACCAGAAGGCTTGATCTTGAGCATATCTGTCACCTCATAAACATATCCAGCCATTAAGTAAGCAGTAGGATCCTTTTTATAAAGTACAGAGCTTCCTCCATCTTCAAATCTATTTTCTATTTTATAAGGAATCACACTAGGAGAACTTAAGCCTACATAATAATTTTCTTTAAAGAGAAATACCCCAGCACCTACATTAAGAGATGTTGTCTGGCCATTTTGAAAGGCTTGGTCACTAGTAATATTTTGCCCCGTAAAATCAAGACTCTGGTTATCTACCCCTAGTTTTAACCCAAATGATAGATTGGTACTTTCTGCTACATTAATTCTGTAAGCAAAGTTTACATTAAAATTATTTGTAGTAAGTACATCTCCTATCTGGTCATTTACATAATTAACACCTATCTCTACTCGCTCGTTGAGTGGGATGTTTGCAAAAACGTTTGCTGTGGTAGGAGCTCCTTCAAGACCTACCCATTGCGATCTGTATAGACTCCCTATGCGTATGAGTCCTGGCTCATTAATCATATATGCAGGGTTTACCACACCCTGATTGTACATATACTGCGTGTACTGTGGTTCTTGTTGTGCGAGCGTAGATAAACTACAAAATGCCGCTAGTATGAATAATCTAAATTTCATAATATGCTTTTTATTTTATCTACTTAAGTAAAAATTACCGTCTATAGGTTCTGTCTCCGAGTCGTTTGGATAAAGGATATAGAAATACACACCCGTAGGTAATTGATCTCCTAGTCCTGAGCCCGTGTTTGCACTTCCGTCAAAGGCTGGAGTATTTTTATTTCCTCTATACACAATGGTTCCATATCTATTAAAGATTTGAATATCAAAATTTGGATATAAATCTGGGTACGTTCCTAAGTCTAGAAAATCGTTTTGACCATCACCATTGTCAGACACGCCGTCAGATATCTCTTGCTGGCAGCTACCATCTGTAAGTGGTAAGATATCGGCTAGGTATGAAACTCTTTCAGACTCACAACCATTTTCATCTATGGCAGCCACATAATACGTGACATTATTTTCTAGCAATGTGGATAATGGTAAGGGGGAGCCCGCTTCCGCGAAAGCGTACCAATTATAAACCGCCGCTCCAGTAACTAAAATATCTCCCAAAGTCTGATCATCATTAATACAAAACGTCTCTGGATTTGCTACCGAAGGCGCATCTATCGCAGTTATAGTAAAAGTGATAGTCGCATCATCATCACCACAGTTGTCATTTTCTACGAGGTACATATATGAGAATGTCCCAGGTTCAAAATCACCTATAGACAGTAATCCATCCTCTATAGTAAGCGATGTATCTAGATTAATAAACTGTCCCGTTACATCTGCCCCTTCGCTCAAAAAGTCAAAAAGCGAGAGTGTATAATCACCAGGACAAACAAAGGTGTCTAGATCTTCTCCTGCATTTGCGATTCCGTTTACAGTGACATTTACCCAAGCAAAGGCCTCTGGACACACATCTGTAGCAGCAATGGTATAAATATAATCTCCGTCTAGCGCGGTCATAGGGTCTATTATCGCTTCGCTTGAAGAAGAAACATAACCACCAGGACCTGTCCAAGTTCCTGTTGTATCTGGAGTACCAGAGAGTGATAAAAATAAATCAAGTGGCGCATCATCTTGACACAGTACAATACTTGAGGTAATACCCGGATCTTCTTGCTCAAAGACTGTAAAGTCTAGTGTAGCTTGGGCATCACAACCATTTTCTGTAGTGGTCGCATATATAAAACTAAAATCCTGCTCACCATCTATCTCTGGAAAGAAAAAGAAGTTATCTACCACTTCACCTGTTACCGCATCTGTAAACTCACCTAGAGGTCCAGAATAAATAACCTCAACACCGTTTGTTTCTAGCAAAGAGATAAGACTCACAAATCCAGCCTCGTCACAAATAGTAACACCAGCAGTATCTTCTCCAGGATAATTATTTTCAAAAAATGAAACTGTAACTGTTGCACTTAATGCTTCGCAAACACCGTTTGCTGGTGCCGTATATACATAGTTACCTTCGGCATTTATTGTAGGGTCAAAAATTGCTTCATTATCTGTGGTTATATATCCATCAGGACCTGTCCAAGTTCCCGTTGTAGCAGGAGTACCTTCTAAAAAGTCAAATAAGTTTACAACATCATCTACAGCACAGGTCTCATAAATTGCGTCTAAACCTGCACTTACACTTTCAAATATGGTAAACTCTAGTGTCGCACTATCTATACAACCGTCATCTGAGGTTGTCGTATAAGTAAAATTAAAAGTCGCTTGCCCATCTATCTCTGCATATAAAAATGGATTTGCAACTTCCTCGCCACTTACCGTATCTGTCCACACTCCTTGTGTTCCTTCATAAATAGTATCTGTACCATTTGTATCTAATAAATTGATAAGATTAATAGGAGACTCTGCATCTACATCACATATCTCTACGCCTGCGGTATCTTCTCCTGCATACAGAAACTCAAGTAGCGTTATACTTAATGTTGCCATATCTTCATCACAACTTTCATTGCTAGGCACGGTGTATACATAATCTCCTGCGGCATTAGTCGCTGGATCATAATTTGCTACATTATCTGTAGTTGTGTATCCATCTGGACCCGTCCAAGTTCCATTAGTATCTGGACTTCCTTCTAGTAGCGTAAAAAGATCTACCTCTTCACTGTTTCCGCAAATGTCTACCAGAGTATCATCTCCGGCTTCATATTGCTCATAAATAGTAAAGCTCAATGTAGCACTATCTGCACAGTCACTAGCGCTAGTTGTTGTGTTGTATACAAAATCAAAGGTTTGTGAACCTCCAGTAATTTCTGGAATGACAAAGTTATTATCTACCACAGTAGATGTTGCTGTGTCTGTCCATACACCATCTGGCCCTACATATACTGTTTGTACACCATCTGTCTCTAGTAAATCTGTAAGCGTAAGTGTTTCTTCATTCTCACAAAATTCAAGATCTGCAGTGTCTTCTCCTGCATAGTTTGGGTTTGTAATGATTATGGTAATTTGAGCAGTTTGAGTATCACAGGGATGATCTTCATTTATTTCTGAAGAACACCCGTAAGGTATTTCAAAAATTTGTTCTTCTATTGCCTCTGCATTATACTCCTCATCTACAGTAAACTCAAAAACATATGTTCCAGCAGCTGTAAGAGGATCGAGGTTTGATAAATCTATAGTACCTTGACTTGTATACTCTGGATCTTCTGTCGTTGTAGCGATATCACCTGTGTTAGAAACTAATCCTAAATCTGAAGGTCCAGAAACCAATGTCCAGTTAGTGTAATCATTATTAGGATAATCATACAATACTCCATTTTCTGTAGTAAATTCTACATAATCATATAGATTTAAACTTCCCAGCGTTTCATCTGTAGTACAAAATGTTGCTTCATTTTCATTTTGACTAAAAGGTCTTACAGATTCATAAAATGTAAAACCTATGGTACTTGTCGCATCATTACAAACGGTAGACCTACTTTCTACAAAATATTGGTACTCGTAAGTTCGTGCTCCAAACCTAGGGTTACTCATTACTAAATCTGCATAAACCTCAGCAAGATTAATTACAGAATCTGCTGGACCCGTGATTTGACCAGTAGGATCTGTCGCATCTAGCCATATTCCTTCTATATTTTCGTTTACTAAAAACTCATCTTCTAATAAATCAATATCTCCATCATAATTACCAGCTATAAGTTCTGTATCACAGATATTAAATTGATTTGCAAATCCAGCAAAAGGTTCTCTTACCACAGATACTGTGACGGTTGTAGACTGCTCTGCATCACAAGGTGTTATACCTGGCACTGTATAAACTAGCTCAAATGTCTCTTCATCTACAAGCGGCGGACCCTCTTGATATGGAATATTTACATTAAGAAAACGATTACCAGATATAGATGCAAAATTAGGGCTCGACCCAGTATATGTCCAGACGCCATTACTATGTGGACTAGGATTAGAAAGCATAGTTTGAAACAAGTCAATCTCTGTAAACTGCATACACTCTGCTGGTGGTGCAGGCTGGCATACCTGTAGATTTATTGCCCCATCCATCGTGTTTGCAACAGTACCAGAATAAGGACCTAGTACTATATTAAATAAGTATTGCACATCTTCTGGACAGCCAGATGTACCGCTCAAAAATTCAAATTGATAGTCTGTATCTAGTTCTGAAGAGTTATCAAGATCCCATAAATAGAGATCACCAGTAACCACATCAAGTGCAAAATTAAAGTTTGGGTCAAACCACATACCGTCTGCAGCAGTAATCGTTGTACCACTCAGCGCAGAGAACTCGTCATATAGATTTATGATTCCATCTGGAGTACCGTTGCTATCACCGTCTACAACAGTCATATCACAAACAGTAAAAGTCTCTGTGTCTCCACATTGTGCAAATGTTGTTGTAGCTACGGTTACAAAAAAGATAAGAAACAGGTATAATTTCCCCATAATTAGACTGGTTTAGTGTCGCAAATATAGGTGAGACCTCTATAAAAAACTCGTTATAGTGCTTATTTGTATAGTTGTACTACATAATTGTATGATTAATACTACAAAAAAGCTATGCGTTATCTTCTATAAATTAGATTTTGTGGTGATGCGTGTAATACCGCTTTCGCGAAAGCGCAAAAAAAATCCCCTTAACTTTACGTTAAAGGGATTTTCATATATAGTGTCTCAGTAGATTATTGATTTTTGTTAAGCAAATATTTCACTTCTTCAAAAATCTATACTTCGACTACGCTTAGTAAATATTACTTAACTTCTTCGAAGTCTACGTCTTCTACATCACTAGCAGTATCTCCGCCAGCATCTGGTCCAGCTTGTGCATCTGGTCCTGGTTGCCCAGCAGCATCTGCTTGTGCTTTGTACATCTCTTCAGATGCAACTTTCCAAGCTTCGTTGATTTTATCTAGTGCTGGAGTAATCGCGTCTACAGACTTAGTCTCGTAAGCTGCTTTAAGCTCTGCAAGTGCATCTTCGATAGGCTTCTTCTTATCGTCAGATAATTTATCACCAAACTCAGTAAGTTGTTTTTCCGTTTGGAAAATCATACCATCTGCCTCGTTTATCTTATCTGCAGTTTCTTTTGCTTTTTTATCAGACTCTGCATTTGCTTCTGCCTCTGCTTTCATCTTTGCAATTTCTTCTTCAGATAGTCCAGAAGATGCCTCGATACGGATATCTTGAGATTTTCCAGTTGCTTTATCTACTGCACTTACTTTAATGATACCATTTGCATCAATATCAAAAGCTACCTCAATTTGTGGTACACCTCTTTGTGCTGGTGGGATATCAGTTAACTGGAAACGACCTATCGTTTTGTTATCTGCCGCCATAGGGCGCTCACCTTGTAGTACGTGTATATCTACACTAGGCTGATTATCTGCCGCTGTAGAGAATACTTGTGACTTCTTAGTAGGTATTGTAGTGTTTGCTTCTATAAGTTTTGTAAATACATTACCCATAGTCTCAATACCTAATGATAGTGGTGTTACGTCTAGTAGTAATACATCTTTTACATCTCCAGTAAGTACTCCTCCTTGTATTGCTGCTCCTACGGCAACAACCTCATCTGGGTTTACTCCTTTTGACGGTGCTTTACCAAAGAACTTCTCTACCGCTGCCTGTACTGCAGGGATACGAGTAGATCCTCCTACAAGAATAATCTCATCGATATCTCCTGTACTTAATCCAGCAGATTTAAGTGCTGTCTGGCAAGGCTCTATTGTTCTTTTTACTAGGTCGTCTATTAACGCTTCAAATTTTGCACGGCTCAATGTACGTACTAAGTGCTTAGGCCCAGAAGCCGTTGCAGTTACATAAGGAAGGTTAATTTCTGTCTGTGTAGAAGAAGAAAGCTCAATCTTAGCCTTTTCTGCAGCTTCTTTAAGACGTTGTAAAGCCATTGGGTCTTTACGTAGGTCCATATCCTCATCTGCAATAAACTCTTCTGCTAGCCAGTTTATGATTTTTTGATCTACGTCATCACCACCTAAGTGTGTATCACCATCTGTAGATAATACTTCAAAAACGCCATCTCCTAGTTCTAGTATAGATACATCGTGTGTTCCTCCTCCAAAGTCAAAAACAACGATTTTTTGATCTGTATCTTTTTTATCAAGACCATAAGCAAGTGCTGCTGCTGTAGGCTCATTTATGATACGCTCTACTTTAAGACCTGCAATCTCTCCAGCTTCTTTTGTAGCCTGACGTTGAGAATCGTTAAAGTATGCTGGAACTGTAATTACAGCTCTTGTTACATCTTGTCCTAAGTAATCTTCTGCCGTTTTCTTCATTTTTTGAAGAGTCATTGCAGATAATTCTTGAGGTGTATATAAACGGCCATCTATGTCTACACGTGGTGTATCATTGTCACCTTTTACTACTTTATATGCTGCACGCTCTGCCTCTTTGCTAGATTCAGAAAACTTGTTACCCATAAAACGCTTTACAGAAGCGATAGTCTTTGTAGGGTTTGTTACAGCTTGTCTTTTTGCAGGGTCTCCTACTTTAATCTCACCACCTTCTACAAAGGCAATGACAGATGGAGTAGTTCTCTTACCTTCTGCATTAGGGATTACCGTAGGCTCGTTACCTTCCATTACAGCAACGCACGAGTTGGTAGTACCCAAGTCAATTCCTATTATTTTACTCATTATATATGTATTTAAGTGTTATTTAATTTTTTCAACACTCACAAATAGACAAGGAGTATGCCATCGGTCAAAGTATGACAAGGTGTCATTATTAAAAAATAAAGGTTTTAATTACGCTTTCGCGAAAGCGTAAAAACACATAGCATCACTCACTACTCTAATCAACCAACTATTAACCATCACAAAGCAAACATCTTACAAGCAATTACAAAAAGGGATTTCATATAATTTGAAATAATTTTAACGTAACTTTTGTTTAATAGTATTGCTACAAGGTTAAACATAATGTATCTTTACATCAAACAACGAATATTATGGCAACTGTAAAGAAAACGACTAAAAAGACTACTGCCAAGAAGAAGACAGTAAATGCACAAATGCTCATTACAGCATATATGGAGTATGTGCTAGAGCACGGAGAAGAACCAAAAACGATTTACAAGTTTTGTAAAGAGCACAATATAGAAGAAGCAGAGTTTTATAAATTCTTTGGCTCTTTTCAAAATCTTAAAGCAGGTATATGGAATGCTTTCCACACAAATACCGTAGGTGTGCTTCACAAAAACAGTGATTTTGAATTGTACACCAATAAAGACAAAATGCTCTCATACTTTTTTACAATGTTTGAGATGCTTACTGCAAACAGAAGTTATGTGCTTGTAGCACTAGACCAGCATAAAAATATGCTCAAGAATATGAGCCAACTCAAGGAGTTGAGAGGTCACCTTACCTCTTTTGTAGCAGACCTTATAGAGGCTGGCAATGATGAGAAGAATTATAAGATTACAAAAAATCCTGTACGCCTTTTTAAAGAAGGAGCTTGGGTACAGTTTTTATTCTTACTTAAATACTGGATGGAAGATAACTCTCCAGCCTTCGAAAAAACAGATGTGGCTATTGAAAAATCTGTAAATGCAATTTTTGACATTTTTGAAACCACACCGCTAGAAAGCATTATAGACTTTGGAAAATTTTTATTCAAAGAAAATTTTACAATGGCAAAGTAGTACTATAAGTACGCACGAGGTTTTACCTCAACTCAATAAAATAACAGCCCCTATGGGCATCATTATATGAAAACAATAGACCACATACCTACTAATAAACTCCAGAGAGCCTCAAAGCTTGTAAAGACTGGCGTAAAGGTGGGTGCAAACTATGCAAAATATTACGGTAAGAAGGTCGTTAACCCATCGCTCACAAAAGAGCAACTTAATGAAGATAATGCCGAAGATATTTATGATGGCTTAAAAAGTCTAAAAGGTAGCGCACTCAAGGTGGCGCAAATGCTTAGTATGGAGAAAAACATTATGCCTAAGGCATATGTAGAAAAGTTTTCTCTATCACAGTTTAGCGTTCCTCCCCTATCTCCACCCTTAGTGCGTAAAACCTTTAAAAAATATCTGGGTAAATACCCAGAAGATCTCTATGATACGTTTGCGGCTCAGAGTGTTAACGCGGCCAGTATAGGCCAAGTGCACCAAGCGACATTAAATGGGAAAAAACTTGCTGTGAAAATCCAATATCCAGGAGTCGCAGACAGTATCAGTAGTGATCTTGCCCTTGTAAAACCTATTGCAAAGAAGATGTTTAATCTTCAAGGTGAGGGTAAAGAAAAATTTTTTAAAGAGGTAGAAGATAAACTGCTAGAAGAGACAGATTACAATCTAGAGCTAGCACAAAGTATCGCAATGACAGAAGACTGTGCTACCATACCTAATCTTGTATTCCCAACTTACTATCCAGACCTATCTAGTGAGCGTATACTTACTATGGACTGGATGGATGGGGAACACTTAAGTGAGTTTGTAGCACATAATACAGATCAAGAAGCGGCAAATAAGCTGGGACAAGCACTATGGGATTTTTATATGTACCAGATGCATATTTTAAAACGCATACACGCAGACCCTCACCCAGGTAACTTTATGGTAGATAAAGACCATAATCTTATTGCCATAGACTTTGGTTGTATTAAGCACGTACCGCAAGACTTTTACATACCTTACTTTGACCTTGCAGAACCGTCAAATATAAATGACCCTAATATTTTTAAGCAAAAATTATACGAGCTAGAAATATTACGAGATGATGATGATGCAGAGACAGTAAAGTTCTTCTCGGCACTATTTCACGAGATGCTCAGCCTCTTCACACAGCCTATGCATCAAGAAGAATTTGATTTTAGAGACAGTACATTTTTTGATCAGATTGCCGTATTAAGCGAGAAGTATAGTAAGGATACAGAAATACGTAAGATGAATGGTAACAGAGGTAGTAAACACTTCTTATATATAAACAGAACATTTTTTGGACTTTATAACTTGATGCACGATCTCAAAGCACAAATAAAGGTCAATAATTTTAAGAACTATGTACCCACAGACTCTGTGGCATAAAGGTTAATAATTGTGTTACTTTTTGTGACATGTTATTGGTTAGGTTGTTTTTTGAAAAGAGCGCTTTTAGTCGGGCGCTCTTTTTGTGTCTATACGTCATTCATACTATGCGTGCATACTAAAATTATTATAGACACTTTATCTACCCCTTAAGATAAAGTATATTTACACGCTGGGAGTTTTTACGCTTTCGCGAAAGCGTAATTACCCTCAAACAATTTTCAAACACAGCTTATGTATAATTCCAAAATTACCGGACTAGGTAAATACGTCCCAGAAAATGTGGTGACAAATGATGATCTATCAAAACTGATGGATACTAATGATGAGTGGATACAAGAACGCACCGGAATAAAAGAGCGTAGACATATCAAAAAAGGAGATGGTAACTCTACCGCAAAGATGGGTGTAAAAGCTGCAACCATTGCTATAGAGCGTGCTGGACTTACTAATAAGGATATAGATATGATAGTCTTTGCGACACTCAGCCCAGACTATTACTTCCCTGGCTGTGGTGTGCAAGTACAGCACTTAATGGGTATGGAAACCGTCCCTGCGCTAGATGTAAGAAACCAGTGTTCTGGATTTATCTACGCACTTGCAACGGCAGACCAGTTTATAAAATCTGGTATGTATAAAAATGTACTGGTAATAGGATCTGAAAATCATAGTGGAGGTCTAGATTTTACCACTAGAGGACGTAGTGTGTCTGTAATATTTGGTGATGGTGCAGGTGCTGCAGTACTTTCTAGAGAAGAAGATACGACTAAAGGTGTATTATCATCTCACCTACACAGTGAGGGAGAGCACGCACTAGAGCTATCTCTTAAAGGACCAAGCACAGAGCAATGGGTACCAGAACTTATAGAGACTAACCCGCAAGAGGATATCCCTTACTACCCGTATATGAATGGGCAGTTTGTATTTAAAAATGCCGTGGTACGCTTTTCTGAAGTGATTATGGAAGGTTTACAGAAAAACAAACTTGATGTAACAGATATCGATATGCTTATACCGCATCAAGCTAACTTACGTATCTCGCAGTTTGTGCAGAAAAAGTTTAAGCTTAGTGATGATAAGGTGTATAATAACATCCAGAAGTACGGAAACACAACGGCTGCTTCTATCCCTATCGCCCTAACAGAAGCTTGGGAGAATGGAAAGATAAAAGAAGGAGATACTGTAGTGCTAGCTGCCTTTGGTAGTGGGTTTACTTGGGCCAGCTCTATTATAAAGTGGTAGTATAACCTCGTATTGAGATTTTAATAAAAAAAGTCCGCAGTAGTATCATACTACTGCGGACTTTCTTTTTGTGCTAGGTCTATAATTATTTCCAGCCTTTCTCTTTAACTAGGTTTGCAATGTGCATATAGTGATGCATACTGTGCCAGGCATATTGCCCTACATTTTGTTTCAAGTTATAGGTTTTATCACCTGCAGGGTGAATAAATGTTTTAGACAGTTGCTCATCTGTGAGCGTTCTTAATAATCGTACAAGTTTATAATGTACCACCTCAAGGTGACGTAGTGACCACTCTACTGGCATACCTTCTAGATCTGGGAGTGCCGTCCACGCATTTTCATCGTAGGGTTTTATAACTGGGTTTTCTTCTGTGAGTGCCCATTTAAAACGCGTATAGCTGTTGTGATGACTATCTGCTAGATGATGTACTACTTGTCTCACGTTCCATCCTTCTGGTCTGTAAGGCGTGTTTAACTGCTCATCACTCATCTCGCTTGTCATATCTCGTAACTGAGCTGGCATTACTTCTAGAATGTTAATCCACTCTGTAAGCTTCTCGTTTGAGATATCTGTGGGCATCGAATATTTTCCTATTGGGTATCTTAACTTTTCCATAGTCTCAAAAATAGAAAAGTCTCTGCGCCTTTACACATAATTGTTATCACACCTTATTAACAACCACGAGACTATGTGCTTACAGAACCTATTAAAAACAAAAAAAGGTCTGGCATAACACCAGACCTTTTAAAACTATATAATTGTACTCCTTACTTTACAGCAACAAGCTCTACATCAAATACGAGTGTAGCGTTAGGTGGTATTACACCACCAGCTCCTGCACTACCGTAAGCAAGATCTGAAGGGATTACTAAACGTGCTTTATCTCCTACATTTAATAAAGCGATACCTTCATCCCATCCTGGGATTACTTGACCTACTCCTAGTTGAAAATCTATAGGTTGGTTTCTTTTAAAAGAACTGTCAAAAACAGTCCCGTCAGGAAGTGCTCCTTTATAGTGTACAGAAACTGTTTTACCTTTTTCTGCTTTTACACCATCTCCTTTTTGAATAATCTGGTAGCGTAGTCCGCTATCAGTAGTATCAAATCCTGTTGCTAGTGCTTCTATCTCTGCTGCTTGTGCTGCTCTCTCTTCTTCTATACGCTTAGCTCTAGATCCTTCAAAGGTTCTAAATGCTTCTACCGCGTTCCAAGCCTCTGCCTCTGCTCCTACACGTATGATTTCGATTTTTTCCATCTCATCACCTTGTGCTACGCTATTTACTACGTCTTGCCCTTCTACTACGTTTCCAAAAACAGTGTGCTTACCGTCTAACCAGTCTGTAGGGATGTGTGTTATAAAGAACTGAGTTCCATTTGTTCCTGGTCCAGCATTTGCCATAGATAATTTACCTGGAGCATCGTGCTTAAGATCTGGATGAATCTCATCGTCAAATTTGTATCCTCCATCACCAGTTCCAGTTCCCAGTGGGCAACCTCCTTGGATCATAAAATCAGGAATGACACGGTGAAATTTTAATCCGTCATAGTAAGGTGTTCCTTGAGGTTTTTGAGAGTTCTCTAGGTTTCCTTCTGCTAGGGCAACAAAGTTTCCTACTGTTCCAGGAGTTTTCTCGTGCTCAAGCTTAAGTGTTATTTCGCCCTTTGGCGTATGAATTTTTGCGTAAATACCGTCTTGCATTATCCTTGTTTTTAATGAGGTGCAAAGATACTATTTACCTTTGGGAAGGCAAATGAGCAGGTTTAAAAATATACTAAGTTTAATATAATCTTAGCACTTACCTTAAAGACTGGTACTCTTATAATTACCTAGCAACCTCTATTACTTCAAGATTCTCGATGCGACCCTCGTGTATGGTAAACCTGAGCATTGTGCGCACTTTATGAAAACCGTGCTTCCCTATTGCACCCGGATTCATATGTAATAGTCCCAGTTTTTTATCTGGCATCACCTTTAAGATATGACTATGCCCGCATATAAACAGTTTAGGCGGTCGTGCATAAATTTCTTCCCTTATAGCAGGAGAGTATCTACCAGGGTAGCCTCCTATATGAGTAATTAATACTTCTACGCCTTCACATATAAAACGATTGTTAAGCGGGAATTCTTGTCGTGCTTCTGTGGTATCTATATTACCATAAACGGCTCGTAGCGGCTTTAATTTTTTAAGCGTGTCTGTTACTTTTAGATCACCTATATCACCTGCGTGCCAGACCTCGTCTGCCCATTTTACGTGGCCTAGAATGTGGTCATCTATATAACTATGTGTATCGCTAAGGAGGAGGATTTTTTTCATTTGAGTGCGCTTTCGCGAAAGCGTATATTTGCTACAAAAATACAACACGGTGCGCTATTTTATTGAGCTTTCTTATTTTGGAAAAGACTACCACGGCTGGCAGCGGCAACCTAATGCTGTTACCGTGCAAGAAACCATAGAAAAAGCACTGAGTACCATTTTAAGAAAACCTGTACTCATAATGGGTGCAGGACGTACAGATGCCGGGGTGCACGCTACGCAGATGTATGCCCACTTTGACTGGGATGATGATTTAAGTCTTGATAATAAATTAAAAAATCTTACCTATAAACTCAATAGGTTTTTGCCTCCAGACATTGCCATAGATCGCATTTTTAATGTGCGTGATGAGGCTCATACACGTTTTGACGCGACATCGAGATCTTATCTATATCGCATTGCAAAACGTAAAAATCCCTTTAGTACAGAACAAGCACACGCTATAGCATATGATATAGATCTAAGCCTTATGAATGAAGCAGCGGCAGCGTTACTAGATTATTCAGATTTTGAATGTTTTTCTAAATCAAAGACAGAGGTCAACACGTATCTTTGTGATATTACTAGAGCGCAGTGGCTAGAAACCGAAGATGAGTACCACTTCCATATTACGGCAAATCGATTTTTGCGCAATATGGTACGTGCCATTGTAGGTACATTACTAGAGATAGGGCAAGGCAAAAAACCTGTCTCGTGGATACACGAAGTAGTAAAAGGAAAGAGTAGATCACAAGCAGGGTCTTCTGTACCGGGACACGGCTTATATTTAACAGAGATTATATATCCAGAAACAATTTATATAAACAATGGGAGAGACTAAAGGAAAAGCTTTTGACACACAGTTGTTCAAACGATTACTTGCCTTTACGAAACCTTATCGTAGCAGGCTTTACATAGCCGCAGCGGGAGCGATTATCTTATCTGTTTGTGCAGCGCTACGCCCTTACTTTTTAAAGAACGCCATAGATCTAGGGATCTCACAACGCTCTGCCACAGACTTATTTTTTTACTTACGCCTTATGGCGGTTGTACTGGTAGGTGAGGTCGTTTTCCAGCTTATGTTTATCTACTTCTCAAACTGGATAGGCCAGCAGGTTATAAAAGATATACGTGTTAAACTCTTTGACCATATGCTTGGGTTCAAAATGCAATATTTTGACAAGTCTGCAGTGGGTCGTCTAGTGACTAGAGCTGTAGGTGATATAGAGACAATCTCTAGTATTTTCTCACAAGGACTATTTATGATTATTGCAGATCTACTTAAAATGAGTGTCGTTTTAGGTTTTATGTTTTATGAGAGCTGGAGACTCACACTTATTGTACTTGCGGTATTCCCCATTATATTATATGCCACCCGCGTTTTTCAGCGAGCGATGAAGCTTGCCTTTGAAGAAGTGCGCACACAAGTTTCTAACCTCAACACCTTTGTACAAGAGCGTGTGACAGGTATGAAAATTGTACAAATTTTTAATAGAGAAGCCATAGAGCATAAAAAATTTAATGCTATTAATAACAAGCACAGAGATGCCTGGAATAAGACTGTGTGGTATAATTCTATTTTCTTCCCTATTGCAGAGATTTGTACAGCCGTGACTATAGGTCTTATTGTGTGGTATGGCGGTCTTAAAGCAGCACAAAGCGACATTGTAACGATAGGTTTAATTACTGCCTTTATAAGTTACATACAGATGCTTTTTACACCACTACGCCAGATAGCAGATAAGTTTAACACCTTACAAATGGGTATGGTGGCCGCAAATAGAGTCTTTACCATACTAGATACAGAGTCTTCTATTACAAATACAGGTACTCTAGAATTAAACGATGTAAAAGGTGTTATAGATTTTAAAGATGTACACTTCTCGTATGTACCCGGTGAAGAAGTACTTAAAGGAATATCGCTAGAAGCTGCTGCGGGAGAAACCATTGCTATTGTGGGCTCTACTGGTGCAGGTAAATCTACAATTATCAATCTATTAAGTAGATTTTATGAGATAGATAGCGGGCAGATATTACTAGACGGCACAGATATAAAAGACATAAAGCTTACAGATTTACGTAAGGAAATTGCTGTGGTATTGCAAGATGTATTCTTATTTGCAGATACCATACTCAATAACATCACGCTACAAGACCCATCTATCACAGAAGAGGAGGTTATAGAAAGTGCTAAGGCTATAGGCGTACATAAATTTATATCTAGCCTACCAGATGGATACCACTATAACGTAAAGGAGCGTGGCTCTATGCTCTCTAGCGGCCAGCGACAGCTTATTGCTTTCTTAAGAGCTTATGTAAGTAATCCTTCTATACTTGTGCTAGATGAGGCTACCTCATCTGTAGATTCACACAGTGAGCAGCTTATACAGAAAGCTATTAAGAAAATAACAAAAGGACGTACCTCTATCGTTATTGCACACCGCCTAGCAACCATCAAAAAGGCTGACCAAATTATCGTGATGGAGAAAGGAAAAATCATCGAGCAAGGCACACATAAAGAGCTACTTAAAAAAGAAAATGGTCATTACCGTAATCTTTACGAAGTACAGTTTATGCAGGCTGAGGCAAGTTAAACCGTCCTGAATAATGTTATTGTGAAGGGTAACATATTACTTTGCAGATACATCCCTGTCAAATGTCACAAGCGACACTTGCTCAGACTTACCTTTGAGAAGCTCATCTCCTACTTTTACCACTCTTGTGTTTCTAGGTAGTTTTTTAAGCAAATCTGCAAAGGCTTTAGACGCTAGCACATCTACACCTTTATCATTACACATACCTTGTATACGCGCCGTTGTATTGAGTACGTCTCCAGAAAATGCAATGTCACGTTTTATTTTACCCAGCTCACCTACCATTACTTGACCATAGTGAAAACCTACCTTAAAATCTGGTAAGGCATTATAACGTTTATAATAGCGCACAGATTTTTTATAGATAATATTTTTCATACGGTAATAGCAACGTAGCGCATTTGCGTTTTTAACACCGTTTTTCATCTTCCAGGTGATAACCACCTCATCACCCACATACTGATACACTTCTCCCTTAGTTTGCATTATAGCAGGAGCGATATCATTAAAAAAATCTTTAAGAAAGTTAAAATATTCTTGCTCGCCTAGCTTCTCTGCAATGCGTGTTGCATCTCTTATATCTGCAAACATAAAGATGCGGGTTTCATTTTTTGGCAAGAAGTAACGCCCCATCAAGTAGTCTGGAAAAACGCCCGGACCGTACTTATCATTTATCATTAAAATAATAAGTGTGAGCAGTACGATAAACAACCATATTACAAAGTTCTTTATAAATATGTGCTCAGTATAAAACTGTAATACCCTATCTAAAAGCTCTTGACTACCTATGGCTAGACCTAGCGAGTCACTATAAAAATAATAAGCCCCTATGGTACCCACTACCATAGCAATCACAACATAGAGAAGGGTTATAAAAATAAGCGCCTTCCAGAAGGCATACTTACGTAGCCAGAGCTCCATTATATTTACTGTAAAAATGCCACCAAAAAGCCCAGCAACGATAGACACAAGTAAGTTAGCCTTAAACGACACCTCCATATCAAAATTAGACGTAAGCGCATTTGCAGAAACTAGTGTTGCATAATCATACAAGAAAATAATATTTGATATGAGCGTCCACGCAAGCAAGATCCACAGTGCTCTACGCACATAAAATATGATCTCATTTCTGGTCAACTCATTTCTAAAAATCTTCATACTATAATATCTGGTATCAATATAGGTATACTCCTATCAGAAAGATGTACTTATTAAGAGAGATTTATGAGGTTTTAATAACGCTTTCGCGAAAGCGTACTCCTACTGCGGTCTATTTTTAATCATATCTGGAGTAATCTC
>ENA-ORXC01000359-ORXC01000359.1-marine-metagenome-genome-assembly--contig:-NODE-359-length-34235-cov-3.579689_pt1 | contig 34235 bp, 33 predicted proteins | sample MGYA00237865_ERZ511478 | MGnify/ENA metagenome assembly ERZ511478
TTTTTTTTCAAGCAGAAGACGGCATACGAGATATTGGCGTGACTGGAGTTCAGACGTGTGCTCTTCCGATCTCCGTCATCCTGATTTCCGCCCATGGCGATATTCCCATGGCGGTGGCGGCGATGCGGGACGGCGCCTACAGCTTCGTCGAGAAGCCCTTCGACCCGGAGGCCCTGTTGCGCCTGATGACGCAGGCGATGGACCACCATCGCCTGACCCGTGAAGCGGGGCGGTTGCGCGCGCGGCTCGGGGTGGTCGGCGGGCTGGAGCGCCTCTTCGTCGGACAGGCGGCGACCGTGGCAACCCTGCGCGCGGATATCGTCGATCTCGCCGATACCGCCGCCCCCGTCCTGCTGATCGGGGAGACGGGGACCGGCAAGGAACTCGTCGCCCGCGCCCTGCACGACCTCGGCCCGCAGGCGGGTCGGCCCTTCGTCGCCGTGAACTGCGCCACCCTGCGCGCGGACCGGATCGAGGGGATCATGCTCGGCACGGCCACCGAACCGGGGATTCTGGACCGGGCGCGGGGCGGGACGCTGTTTCTCGACGAGGTGCCGGACTGGCCCGAAGATGCCCGGGCGATCCTGTTGCGCGCGCTGGAGGGGGGTGGCGATTTCCGCATCGTCAGTGCGGCGGCCCCGGCCATCGAGGCGGCGGTCGAGGGCGGGCTGTTCCGCAAGGATCTGTTCTATCGCCTCAGCACGATGATCCTGCGCCTGCCGGCCCTGCGCGACCGGCGCGACGATATCCTGCTGCTCTACCGGCACTTTTCGGATGAATACGCCGCGCTCTATACGGTGCAGCCCCCCCCGATGACGGTCGACGACATGGGCGTGCTGATGGCCCATGACTGGCCGGGCAACGTGCGCGAATTGCGGAACGTCGCGGAGCGCCGGGTCCTCGCGGCACGGCGCGGCGGCGGCACCGTTGCACAGGCGCTGATGCGCGACGGGGGCGATCCGGCGATCCCCGATACGCTGCGCGAGGCGGTTGCCGCGTTCGAGCGCGAATTGGTCGCGCGGGCCATCACGGCCCATGGCGGGCGCATGGATGCGGTGGCCGAGGCTCTCGGGATAGGCCGCCGCACCCTGAATGACAAGATCGTCAAGCTCGGTCTCGACAAGGATGCCCTGCTCTGATGCCCTGCGGAAATCCGCCGGAACACGCGGTCGGCGCGCGCGGCTTTCTTCATAGGCGATGTGCGGATCGGCTCGCTAGCCTTCCTTCCAACAAGAACAACACGTCAATAAGGGAGGCAATCATGCCTAAGTCGATTCTGAAGACCGCCATTCTCGCCACCACCATGGCCGCCTTCGCCGGGGAGGCGATGGCCGTCGAGTGGAACGTGTCGCTCTGGGGCAAGCGCCGCGCCTTCACCGAGCATGTCGAAAAGCTGGGCGAGTTGCTGGATGCCAAGAGCGACGGCGAATTCACGCTCAATATCAGCTACGGCGGATTGTCGAAGAACCGCGAGAACCTCGACGGGATCTCCATCGGCGCGTTCGAGATGGCGCAGTTCTGCGCGGGCTATCACCGCGACAAGAACCCCTCGATCACCGTGCTGGAACTGCCGTTCCTCGGCGTCGAGACGCTGGAGGACGAGCGCCGGGTCAGCGAGGCGCTGTACAAGCACCCCGCCGTCGTCAAGGATCTGGCGCGCTGGAACGCGACGCTGCTGATGCCGTCGCCCCTGCCGCAGTACAATATCGTCGGCGTCGGCGATGCGCCCGAAACGCTGGCCGCCTACGAAGGGCTGACGGTCCGCGCGACGGGCGGGATCGGCAAGGCGATGAGCGCGGTCAAGGCCGTGCCGACCTCCATGAGCGCGTCCGAAGTGCGTCAGGCGCTCGATAGCGGCGTGGTCAAGGCGGTCGCCTTCGCGCCGCATGCGCACATGTCCTTCGGCACGGTCGAGACGGGCAAGTGGTGGACCACCAACCTCAACCCCGGCACCGTCAACTGCCCCGTCGTCGTCAACACCGACGCGCTGGCCGACCTGTCGGACGAGCATCGCGAGATGCTGATGGGATCGGTCGAGGAGGCGCTGGACCACTACATCACGTATTACGCCGAGCAGACCATGGCCGCCTGGGGTCCGGCGCTCGACGAGCGCGGCATCGAGCGTATCAGCTACAGCGACGAAGCCCTCGCCGATTTCCGCGAGCGGGTCGCCGGACCGGCTGCCGACGAGTGGATCGCCGAGAACACCAAGCGCGGCCTGCCCGCGCAGGAGCTGTACGATACGGCGGTCGAACTGATCGCCGACAAGTGATCCGCCCCCGATGACGGCGGCGCGGGTGTTCCTCCGGGACGGGCCGCGCCGCCGTTTCGCGTCTTCGTACCGGATATCGAGGGGATCACCATGGCCGCTTCCGGCACCGTCCTGACGGACGATTCACGTCTCAGCCGATGGGACCGCGCGCTGTTCTCCGTCGAGCGGGTTCTGGCGCTCGTCAGCGGATTGGCGGTGCTGTCGCTGATGCTGCTGGCCGTCGTCTCGGTATCGGGGCGCAATTTTCTCAACATGCCGCTGCCCGGCTATGTCGACTGGATCGAGCAGGCCATGCCCCTGATCGCGTTCATGGGCGTGTCCTACGTCCAGCGCGAGGGCGGGCATATCCGCATGGACATGATCGTCGGCCTGCTGCGGGGCCGCGCGCTGTGGATCGTGGAGTTCGTCACGACGTTCCTGGTGCTGATCCTGATGCTGCTGCTGGTCTGGGGTTCCTGGGCGCATTTCCAGCGCAGTTTCGGGTTCGACATGCCGATGTGGTCCAACGACAGTTCCATGGACATCGCCCTGCCGCTCTGGCCCGCCAAGCTGATCGTGCCGGTCGCGTTCGGGGTGCTGTCCCTGCGCCTGGTCCTGCAACTGGCCTGCTACGCCCGCGCGCTGAAAACGGGCAACCCCAGCCCCGTCGGCGTACCCTTCATCGAGACGGCGGCGGAGCAGGCGGCGCGCGAGGCGCTGGCCGTCTCGGACGATGCCGCCTCCCTGGCCACCGATGATATCAGGCAGGAGGCCCGCTGATGGAACCCATCGAAATCGGAATCTGGGTCACCGGCGCGATGCTGGTGCTGGTCGTCCTCGGGATGCGCGTCGCCTTCGCCACCGCGCTGGCAGGAATGGTCGGGCTGGTCTGGATCTTCTGGGCCAAGAAGGGCTACGACCCCTCGCAGTTCGGCTGGGCCTTGACGGTGGCCACCAAGACCGCCGGGCAGGTGCCCCATTCCAAGATCGCCAGCCAGGCGCTGTCCCTGATCCCCACCTTCATCCTCATCGGCTACCTCGCCTATTACGCGGGCCTGACCAAGGCCCTGTTCGAGGCGGCGAAACGCTGGGTCGGGTGGTTGCCGGGGGGCCTCGCCGTCTCGACCGTGTTCGCCACCGCCGGGTTCGCCGCCGTCTCCGGCGCATCCGTCGCCACCTCGGCGGTCTTCGCCCGCATCGCGATACCGGAGATGCTGGAGCAGGGCTACGACAAGCGGTTCGCCGCCGGGGTCGTGGCGGCGGGGGGCACGCTCGCGTCGCTGATCCCGCCCTCCGCGATCCTCGTCATCTATGCCATCATCGTCGAGCAGGACGTGGGCAAGCTGCTGCTGGCGGGGTTCATCCCGGGCATGTTCTCGGCGGTGATCTATGCGATGCTGATCGTCGGGATGGCGCTGGTGTTCAGGAATTTCGGCCCCCCCGTGGGCGGCTATACGTGGCGCGAGCGGTTCGTCGCCCTGCCGCCCGCCGCGCCGATCTTCATCGTCGTGCTGCTGATCATCCTGTTCATCTACAACCCCTTCGGCGGCGATGCCTGGGGTACACCGACCGAGGGCGGGGCGCTCGGCGCGTTCGTGGTGCTGTGCATGGCGTTCTGGAACGGGATGCGCTGGCCGCAGCTGAAAAGCGCCCTGCTCGAAAGCGCCAAGCTGTCGGTGATGATCTTCACGATCATCTGGGGCGTGCTGATCTATGTGCGCTTTCTGGGCTTTGCCGACCTGCCGGGCGCGTTCTCCGACTGGATCACGTCGCTGGATCAAAGCCCGATGCTGACGCTGATCTGCATCCTGCTGGCCTATGCGGTGCTGGGCATGTTCATGGATGCCATCGGGATGCTGCTGCTGACGCTGCCGGTCGTGTATCCGGCGGTCATGGCGCTGAACGGGGGCGAGTACGTCTCGGCGGCGGACAGCGCGTTCGGGATGTCCGGCCCGATGTGCGCGGTGTGGTTCGGGATTCTGGTGGTGAAGATGGCGGAGCTGTGCCTCATCACCCCGCCCATCGGCCTCAACTGCTTCGTCGTCGCCGGGGTCCGCCCCGAGGTGACGGTGCAGGACGTGTTCAAGGGCGCATCCCCGTTCTTCGTCGCCGACGCGCTGACCATCGCGGGGCTGATCGCCTTTCCGGGCATCGTGCTCTGGCTGCCGGGCTTGCTCGGAGGATAGGGCATGGCCGCACGCCCCGCCCCGCCGGAGAAATCACCGGTCATCCGCACCATCGCGATGCCTGCCGATACGAACCCGTCCGGCGACATCTTCGGCGGGTGGTTGATGGCGCAAATGGATCTTGCGGCAGGCAACCTCGCCGCGAGAACCGCACGCGGACGCAGCGCGACGGTATCGGTCGAGGCGATCCGGTTTCTCAGCCCCGTGCATGTGGGTGACGAAGTATCGCTCTATGCCGAACTGACCCGAACAGGGCGCACCTCAATGACTATTCACGTGGAGGCGTGGCGACGCAGCCGCGACGGCGACCGCAGTGAAAAGGTCACCGATGCAAGCTTCACTTTCGTCGCCCTCGACCAGACAGGCCGCCCGCGACCGTTGCCGGGTCAGTGAAAGGTCTGCTTCCGGCGATAGGCCGTGATGCCCAAGTCATTGATATCACGTTATATTGAAAAACGGAACGGGTCCGCCCCGCCTCGGTTTTCAGACGACGACCTACCCGACGATCTGATACCAATAGCCAATACTACAGTTGCGTATTTTTATAGTCCCCCATAGGGGATCAGTAAAACCCACGCCTTTAGGCGGCATGGGCTAGGAAAAGAGCATTCATGCGTCCAACTTGAGAAGGCAACACGCGCTGATGTTTGCCAGCGATATCAGAAGGCTCCGTATTGTTCGGTCAAAAGAAATAGTGTTTTAACTTGAGAGAACCTGTCCGCCGCATGGCGGACCGATCCGGCTTTTAGCCGTAACCCGAAGCCACCGGCTCTAGCCGGTGGTCGTTCACCACTCTCATGGGTTGAAACGCCCCCCCCGCAATCCGGCGGCGAGGAAGGGACTTCACGATCTGCGGTAGTGGGTCAGTTTGAAATTTCTTTTTTCGTTTTGTACGGGCCGCGCTTTTTCGGTGCGGGTGCGGCGGCATCGATCAGACCAACGATATCCTCAATCGTCCAGAGACGATCAGCGATGCCCGCTTGCATGCCAGGGGCAACCCGAAGCGTCTGGTGAACGCGAACGAAGTTATAGAACATGAAGTGCAGCGCGACCGCGTGAGAGTGGTTCTCGACCTTTTTGCTGAATGCGTTGGTCAGGCGAGTAAAGCGGCGCATGTGCATCCGCATCGTCAGGTTCTGACGCTCTACATGCGAAGTGGAAACCAGCTTCTTTTCCGGCTCGCCGGAGATTTTGACCTTCTTTGTTCCGGTGCAATCCGCAGGACTGTACTTGCGCTCATGGGACTTATCAGCGTTTTCAGGGGTGCCGTAGTGCTTTATCAGACTGGCGTAGTCGATATCGCCGCCGAACGCCTCTTCAACGGCTTCCAGATAGGGCTTATGGCCGTCCGTGGTTAGCTGAACACGATTTGCGAGGCGCGAACGCAGATCATCCATGAAGGCCATTGCATTTTCGCTGTCACGGCCACCGACCATGTAGGACACGATCAGCTTGCTTTCGCTGTCAATGGCCGTCCACGTCCAGGTGTCACCAGCATCATCAGGTGCGGCCTTAGCGTCCTTTACGTTCTTCTGTTTGGCGTAGGTGAACGACCAAATTTCATCGCACTGGATGACCGACGCTTTGACGTTGCGCACGATGTTGAAGTGGTAATCCTCGCAAGCTTTGCCCGCGTCGATCAGCAGCTTCGTGACGGTGTTTTTCGACACATCGGTAAGGCGCGACGTTGCGCGGATGCTCATGCCTTCGCATAGGCATTTGAGGATCAGAACGCGGGTTTTAATGTCTAGCTTGTTCATGCAAAGAAGCTATCTGACCAGATCATACAAGCCAAGCATTTTGGTCAGTTTGCTTCTTTGCGCAAACAGTGTTATCGAGCAGGTGTCATGAACGAATCTGAATACAAAACTCCGGGTCAGCTCATAGCGGCGCTTCTCAAGGAGCGCGGATGGAGCAATCGTGTGCTCGCTCTCGTTCTAGGAGTAAAAGACCCCGTTGTAAGCAAAATGGTCAGCGGTAAGAGGCCGGTCGATGCTGCGATGGCAGTGCTTCTCGAAGAGGTATTCAGCATTCCTGCGGAGCGGTTCGTCGGATTGCAAAGCAGCTATGATCTAGCGAAAGCCCGCATCGAAGTGCAACCTGACCCGAAGAGGGCTACACGCGCGCACATCTATGGCGAGTTGCCCGTGCCCGAAATGGTGCGGCGCGGCTGGATAGATGTTGATGACCCCCGTGACCCCGATGTTTTGGAAACGGAACTTTGTCGATTTTTCAGGGTAAACCGCATTGAGGACGCTGGAGTTTTTGCTTTTGCCGCCAAACAGACCAACGCCAGCAATGAGGCAACGCCCGCCCAATTAGCATGGCTACACCGCGTAAAGATGATTGCTGGCGAGATGCTAGTCGGTTCTTTCTCTCCTCAGAGCCTCGAAGGTGCGATATCCAAGATCAAAGCTTTGCGCTCCCATCCCGAACATATGGAACGGGTTCCAAGAATTTTAGCAGAAGCGGGAATCCGCTTTGTCATTGTCGAAGCCCTTCCAGGCGCGAAGATTGATGGCGTCTGCTTTTGGCTGGATGGGCGCTCGCCTGTAATTGGGATGACATTGCGCTTCGATAGAATCGATAACTTCCTTTTTGTTTTGCGGCACGAACTGGAACACGTTCGGAGACGCGATGGCCTCGAAAGTCCCGTTCTTGATGTTGAGATTGATGGAAGCACAGATGATGCACTTGAGCTTCAAGAGCGAGAAGCAAACGCGGCAGCACAGGAGTTCTGTGTACCTGCAAAAATGATGGATGCATTCATCGCGCGAAAAGCCCCCTACTTTTCAGAGCGCGATCTTATCGGATTTGCAAAGGTCTTGAAGGTCCACCCCGGCCTTGTGGCAGGGCAGCTTCAAAGGCGTACAGGGCAATACAACAAGTTTCGCAATCACCTCGCTAAGGTTCGCGAGTTCGTAGTGCCAGCAGCCGAAGTTGACGGCTGGGGCGATATACATCCAATCGATACATAGGAGCCAAAATTGGCTGGTAAGAAGAAGCTTCAAAAGATGATCTCCCTCTACAGGGCAATGACTGGCGAAACTGAACTTGACTCAAAGAAGATCGCAGATTTTGCGGTTAGAAATGGTGTTCCTCTTCCGCAACCCAAAGACCCACTGGAGTTGCTTGCCAAAGAAATCAGTGTAGCCGCTCGCGAAGACCTTCTAGTAGATGAGAAGACCGGACGGCCTTTTCGCGCATACCATTCTCTTCCAATCAATCACCCCGATGGGCAGACTTCATTTGTATTCATCCATATTGAGGATGCTACGCGGCCTCAGATGCATCGCTCGCTGACAAAGCGCCGTGAGCAGATGGTGGGTGATGCAGTGCATCTCACTTACGATGCAGATCGCTGGAATTCCCGAAACCCGGATGCAGAGCCGATCCAGATGGAGTTAGACTTCTCTCTTGATGTAGAGTGGCGCAAGGCGACCGATGGGGAAGACGAGGCAGCTTAGTCGCTTTTCTTCCAGCGAGCGAGAGCGGCAGTTCGCGCAATATCTGCCCGCTCTTCGGCAGAAAGAGCGTTGGCGCGGGCGATGCCGCCCACCTTGCCCCCTTTTCGGGCGCGCATGGTGGTCGCGCTCTCTTCCTCGCTCATTTCACCCGTCGCGATATCCACGATGGACTTCGCCAACTGGTTGGCATCGCGCGGGCGCTTGGGTTGTTTGATATCATCTGTCATGCTGGAAACATGGCATGGCTGGGGGGTGATTCCAAGAGCGGGTCAATCCCCCTGATTTTCAAACTGACCCACTACCCAACAATCGCCGCCTGCTCGCCCCCATCGGATACATCACACCCGCAGAAGCCTAGGAGACCTTCTATGACAACCTGACCGCCCGTGATAAAGCCGCTTGAGATTTGAACCTATCACCCTCCGGTAAACCCGGGACGGTTCAGGACGAACAATTGCTGCGCGGAGCAGGGTGGCATTATCCGGAGGCTCCGGACCCTCCCGACCAACATCACCCCCCTTCCTTGCGTTGCCACCGTGCAGCTCAGATTGCCTCGCGCAGCGATCAATCCCGTCGAACGGGTCTGGCTCTAGCTGCGCGAAAGATATCTCAGCTTCCGTGTTCTCGACACATACGAGGCTATCGGAAAAGTCTGCTGCAAGAGCGCTTTCGTCGGCTCGCTGGTTCTCTACATGAGGTCACTGCGTCAATGGTTTTCTCGGCTTGTATTGTGCGTCACGGGTGCGGGTCGTGGTTCTCTTCGGCATCGACATGAGCAGCCGTTCCATTATCCCGGTTTATCCGCTCGTGAACCCTTGGGCGGTGCTCTGTATCAAACGCAGCCATCGCTGCAACCAACGTTCTCGCAACTCAGCCCTCCGGTTCGACCTGCCCGTGAGGCGGGGTCGAAGCCTCGGTCACTCGATCATGCGGTCTGAAGCTGTCCTTTCCGCACATAGCGAGTGCCGTCTTTCCACAGGCGCAGGAGCAGGCAGGCGAGCTTTCTCGCCACCGCCACGCGCGCTTTCTTCGGGCCGATGCGTTTGAGCAGTCTCAGCCCCCAGCTCTTGAGTGGCGACTGGCCGGACCAAGTGGTCAAGATGCAGTTCGCCGCCCCGTAAGGATAATGCCGCGCCATCGCGTCACCCTGCTTGCTGATCGCGCCGACGATGTCTTTCTCCCCGGATTGGTAGCGCGTGGGCGTCAAACCGAGATAGGCACCCACATCCCGACTTCGCGTGAATCTGTCAGGGGTCTCGATGGCCGCCGCAAAGGCCATCGCGGGGATGGGTCGCTGCGCGCCGCGCCAACACCCGGCACGCTCATCAAGCGTTCGCACGCATCCGAGCCTTTCGTCATCTCCCGCACCTGCTTGTCCAGCACCGCGATCTGCTCGTTCGCCTCAGCCGAGGCATGGATCAACATCGCCCACATCCGCCTCACAACCCAAAAGCTTGCAAGATACTGCTATGGTTGAATTAGTTCCGAGTCAGGCTCTCAGCTCGACTTTGTACGATCAGGCAGCGAAGCAAAGCGCGTCTGCCATGCGTTTGACGCGGTCTGGCGGAATTTCTGGTGGTTCGGTGTTTTGCGGCGAGTGTCGATAAATGTCGCCGACCCAGAGCGTGTGCCGGACGATGCCGATAGCATCGGAGAATGTGAGGTTGGTTTTTCGATACCATGCGGCGGCGTGGGGCATGCTGTGTTCATTGAACAAGTCGCAGGCCCAGAGGCAGATCAAGCTGTAGAGACCGAACAGAACGGGCGTGGTTCGGGCGATGGCCTTGTCGGACCACTGGCGCTGCGTTTCTACGCCGAGATGGGCGCGGAGCTCGGCGAAGGTAACCTCGACCTGCCATCGGCGAACGAAGCAGGCGATGATGTCGGTTGGGTCCATCGCGGTATCGGTACAGAAGAAAGCCTGCGGCGCGCGGCGTCTTTCGGGGTCGCGCACCAGCACCCAGCGGATGAGTTTGGGCGGGGTGCCCCTGCGATACCACAGCGCGATGTCAGAGAGGATTTCGAGAGGCTTGCCCTGAACGCCACCGTACCAGTGCGAGACCTCAATGCTGCGCCAGTTGCTGTCCGGATCATCGACCCTGCTCGCCAACTTGGGCAATGCCTGCCCTTTCTGCGCCGGGCGTCCCATTGTGTGGGCATGGCGCTTGGCGGGTAAAGCGAACAGGCTGGCATCGAGGCGCAGGCGGCTGATGAGCGTTGCGCGGTCACCAAGGCCATGGACGAGTTCATGAACAGCGAAACTGCTATCCCCGACGAAGATGACCTGCCGCTCTGGCAACCACCGAGCAATCTGGAGCATGCCCTGCCGGGCCCAATCCGTGAGCCGTTTGTGCCGCTGCCCCTGTTTAACGTTGGATCGTTCGGATGGGGCGAGCAGGGTGAGAACGGGCAACGCCTTGATGCCCCTCGCCCAAGGCAGGGGCGTGAGCAGCATGAAGCCGAGCCACCGGAGGCCGCTCGCCTTGACGAAATGCCCGTGGCTGGAGCGCACCGGATCGCGATAGATGCCGCGCGCCATGATCTTTGCCCCCCATCGTCGTTCGATGGTGTCGTCCAAGCCAATGATCACAGGGCCTTCGGGTATCAGACGCGCGACCAGCAGCGCCAAGAGACATCGCGCAAGGTCGTGCGGTCGCCAGCGCGCCCGATTGAGAATCTGATGGTAGCTGCTGAAACCGGAATTCTGAGCGCGCCCGGTCATCCGCAAACACGCGGTCACGGTGCGCTTTCCGGGTGCCAGAAGCGTCCCCATCACCAACACCAGAACGTGCTCCCAACTGGGAGCAGTGAAAACCGCTCGAAAGGGAGCAAGCCACTCGCGCAGCAGATCAGATGCGGGATCGCCATGTGTGGAAGAAGGTCGCGAGGTTGAACGTGTCATCCAAACGTTCGAATCCACCACCGCTTTCCGAGCAAGCCAGTCGGCCTGTGGCAGATTGATTCACCCCGACATTACGACGGACGAGGACCGTCGAATTGGCGCGCGAACAGGTCAGATTTTGTACAAAGTCGAGCTCAGTTTTCTAGGTCAACAGCGCGCTTATATATACGGGTAACGCGAATGAGGCCCTGTGTACGTCCGGCGTATAGTACCGCGTCGCAATACCCGCCGCCTCGAACCGTGCTTCCAGCGTCGCGGCATCGACCGCCCGCGCCGCGCCCGACATCGCCCCCCAGCCCAGCGCCATCGGCCCGCCCGCATAGCTCGGCACGTGGGTCAGATAGCAGGCGTGGTCGGCGAACAGGGCGCGAAAGGCGCGCATGGTCCCCCGCAACTCGTCCGGTTGCATGAAGGGAACGCCGTTCTGGGTGACCAGGATGCCGTCGGCGGTCAGCAGGTTGCGGGCATGGCCGTAGAAGCTGTCGGTGAACAGCACCTCGCCCGGGCCGATGGGATCGGTGGAATCGACGATGATGACGTCGAACTTCTCGTGCCGACCGGCCATGAACGCCGCCCCGTCCGCAATGACGAGGTCCAGGCGCGTGTCGTCGAACACGCCGTCCGACAGGGCGGGCAGGTATTCCTTCGAGAAATCCACCACCCCCGCATCGATCTCGACCATCGTGCAATGCTCGACGGAGGCGTGGCGCAGCACTTCGCGCGCCATCCCCCCGTCGCCGCCCCCGATGATCAGCACCCGCTTCGCCGCACCATGCGCCAGGATCGGCACATGGGCGAGCATCTCGTGGTACATGAACTCGTCGCCCTCGGTCGTCTGCACGACCCCGTCGAGCGTCAGGACGCGGCCGAAGCGACCGTTCTCGAACACGCGCAGGCGCTGGTGCGCGGTTTCGCTGTCGTAGAAGACACGATCCTCGCGCAGGGCCTGGGCGTAGTCGTCATGCAGGGTCTCGACGGTCCAGCCGCCGGCGCGGGGCAGGGTCATCTCAGACGATCCCGTCGCCGCGCAGCAGTTCCCTGGTGCGGATCTCGTCGGCCCCGAACGCCTCGCGCAGGATCTCGACCGCGCGCCAGGGTTCGGCATCGCCGCACATGAACACGTCGAACGCGCCGTAGCCCGCCTCGGGCCACGTATGCACGCTGATATGGCTCTCGGCCAGCACGGCCACGCCGCTGACGCCCTGGGGCGCGAACTTGTGCAGGTGGATGTGCAGCAGGGTCGCCTTGCACGCCTCGACGCAGTGCCGGAACGCCGCCTCGACCGTTTCGACGCAATCGAGACCGGTGCCGCCGATCACCTCGATGATCAGGTGCGTGCCGGCATAGACCTTGCCCTCGCGGCGGATGAAATGGTCGTCGCGGGATTCGTCCGTCAGACGGGTCTCCAGCGGTACGACGTTGTCTTGCGTGGTGAATTCTTCCGTTCGGGCGGGGCCTGTCGCCAGGTCCGTCCCCGATTGCAAGAGATGTTGCGTCGCCATCGGCGCGACCCTCCCCAACCAGTCAGATGTGAGGGATGCGCCAGTATCGGCACATCCGTGAGGCGCATCTAGGGTTTTCGATGCTGCACTGCAATCCCCAAACTACGCGGGTGCGGTGAATCTTTTCCTACCGGCGCTTCAGCCGGGCCTCGCGCCACGCGATGAAGACGCTCGCGCCGACGATGATGACGGCCCCGATCCCGGTCGGCGTGTCGATCCCCTCGCGGAAGACGATCCACCCGGCGGCGGCGATGAACAGCAGGCGGATGAAGGCGAACGGGGCCAGAAACCCCGCATCCGCCAGCGAATACGACCGCACATCCGCCACCATGCGCAGCGAGGAGGTCAGCACCAGCACCGCCACCAACCCCCACGCGGCAACCGGCACCGGCACCCAGACCACCAGCGCCGGGATGCCCAGCACGACGGATGCGACCACCCCCGATGACAGCATGATGCTCGTGGTGCCGTCCGCACTCGACAGCGGGCGCGTGATCAGCAGCGCCATTGCGAACAGCAGCGAACTGGTCACCGCCGTCACCATCGCCAGATCGAGCGGCACGATGCCGGGCCGCAGAATCACCAGTGCCCCGGCGAAGGCGGCCAGCACGGCTCCCCAACGCCGAGGCCCGACGGCCTCCCCCGCGAACAGGGCGGCGAACACGGTCGCGAAGACGGGTGCGAGGAAGAACAGCGTCGTGGCGGTTGCCAGCGGCAGATGCGCGAGGGCATGGAATCCGAAGGTCGTCGCCAGCGCGAACAGCACCCCCCGGATCAGATGCAGCCGGGGCCGCGAAAACCGCACCGGCAGTCCCTCGTGCCGCATCCGCGCGCGCAGGAAGACCGGCAGCAGCAGCCCGATTCCCAGCACCGAGCGCAGGAATGCCATCTGCACCGTCGGCATCGTATCGGCCAGCAACCGCACGGCGACGCTCATGATCGTCGCGGCGATGCAGGACAGGATCATCCATCCCGCACCGTTCAAATTGTCGCGGTCACTTGAACCGGCGGCGCGTCGCAGGCCAATATCGGGAAAGACGGGCATGGGAACCGGTGTCAGGAAGAAAACTCCGGAGGACCTTGCCCCACGCGGGCCTGCGCCCGCAACCCGCGATGTCGCCGGTCATGGTCGTAATTCGGTCACGGCGATGGTACAAAAGAACGAAGCGAGGCCGAATCAGTGTTTGCAGGAGTGTTCAGGGTGATGAAATCGGGTGTTTTGGCGGCTGTCTTTGCTCTGTTCGCAACCGGGGCATCGGCGCAGGTATCGGGGCATATTCAGCGGTGCCAGGCAGAGAACGCGACCATCAGCGATCTGATCAAGCATTGCACCGTCGCGATCAAGAGCGGCAAGCTGACGCCGCAGCAGGAGGCGCGCGCCTTCCTCAATCGCGGCGTCGCCTTCTTCGAGCGCGAGCAGTATTCGCTGGCCCTGCGCGATTACGGCCTCGCCGAGGCGCGTGATCCCCGGATTTCGACGGTCTATGCCAACCGCGCCAATACCCATGTGCGCATGGGCAACCCCAGCCAGGCCGTGCAGGACTACGACCGCGCGTTATCCCTGCAACCGAACGATACCCAATCCCTGATCGGCAAGGGTGCGGCGCTCATTCAGCTTTCGCGCAACCAAGAAGCGGCGATGGCCTATACGCAGGCGGTACAGATCGACCAGAAGGACGCGAATGCGTGGTTCAATCTGGGCATCGCGCATATGCGCCTGAACGACAACGCCGCCGCCATTCGCGACTTCGACCGCGTCATCGCATTGGCCCCCGAGGATGCCGAGGCCTATGTCAGCCGCTCGCGCGCCAAACAGGCGCAGGGTGATCTGAATGCGGCCTATCAGGATCTGAGCAAGGCTATCCAGATCGATCCGGCCTATTCCTTCGCGTATTACCGCCGGGGGCGAATCCTTCATGATGACGGGCGCACGGCCCAGGCCAGGAACGACCTGTCGACGGCCTATCAGCTTGGCCTCGATACGCCGTGGCTGGCCGAGTACATCGCGACGCAGCAATAGAGGGATTGCCGCGCATACGGTGCGGGGATCAGTCCGCGCGGGTCATCGACCAGTAGAGCGCAAGGATCAGAAGACCGATGAGCAACGGGCTTGCCAGCAAGGCAAACCCGGCGGTCGTCGCGTCCACGCCTGCGGCACCCGCATGGTACCATCCCCACACTGCGAGCGTCGCCAATCCCGCGACCATCGCCGACACCCGCACCGCGCCATGCCGCGCCCGCCGCACCAGCGCGAAGGTCGCCAGCCCGACCAGCGGCGCCGCCGCCAGGAAGAACTGGATGAGCATGAGCATCGGGTCGCCGACCGCCGTGCTGCGGCCGGGGTCCAGATGTCCGACGAGCCACGGGCCGCCCAGAATGGCGAGCAGCGGAACGGCGACGGCGATGATCCACGATAGAAACATTGTGTTCCGATACGCCCCCGCACCCCCTTTCGTCAAACCCGTTAATGCGAATTTCGCGACCTTTTCTCTGGCCTTCGTTCACGCTTCGTGCTAGCGCCGAAGGATGAAAACCAAGTTGCGCGTCATCGGTATCGATCCCGGATTGCGAAATACCGGATGGGGCATCGTCGACCTTGCCGGGTCGCGCCTGTCCCATGTCGCGCATGGCGTGGTGCAGGCGAAGGGCCATGATCTCGCTACCCGCCTCGTCGCCCTGCGCCGCATGCTGGCACAGGTGGTCGCGGAGGCGCGCCCCGATGTGGCAGCGGTCGAACATACCTTCGTCAACAAGGATGCCGTCGGCACGCTGAAACTGGCCCATGCCCGGGGCATCGCGCTGCTGGTCCCCGCCGAAGCGGGCATCCCGGTCACGGAATACGCGCCCAATGCCATCAAGAAGGCGGTGGTCGGGGTCGGCCATGCGAACAAGGATCAGGTCGCGCACATGGTCCGCCTGCTGCTGCCCGGCATCACGCTGACCAGCGAGGACGCCACGGATGCCCTCGCCGCCGCCATCTGCCACGCCCATCGCGCCCCTGCCATGGACCGGCTGGCCGAGGCCGCTGCACGATGATCGGGCGCTTGGTCGGCGAGGTGGTGCATACGGGCGAGGACCACGTGCTGCTGGACGTGCGCGGGGTCGGCTACATCGTCCATTGCTCGACCCGCACGCTGGGGTCGCTTGCGGTCAGCGGCGGGTCCGTCGCGCTCTACACCGATCTGCTGGTGCGCGAGGATCTGCTGCAATTGTTCGGCTTTTCGTCGATGCTCGACCGTGAATGGCACCGCCTGCTGACGACCGTGCAGGGGGTCGGCGCGAAGGTGTCGCTCGGCATTCTGGGCACCCTCGGCGCGGAGGGCATCAGCCAGGCCATCGCGCTGGGCGACGCCGCCTCTGTCCGGCGCGCCCCCGGTGTCGGGCCGAAGCTGGCGACTCGGATCGTCAACGAACTGAAATCCAAGGCCCCCGCGATGATGGCCCGCACGACGTCCAAAGCGCCCGCCGGTAGCGCGGACGAGGACGCCGATGCTCTCGTCGTGATGCGCGAATCTGCCGTCGACAATACGGCCACCGCCGACGCCCTCTCCGCCCTCGCCAATCTGGGGTACCAGCCGATGGAGGCCGCCGATGCCGTCGCCCGCGCGGCGTCGGAAACCCCTGATGCCGATGCCGGCGCGCTGATCAAGGCCGCCCTGCGCGCCCTTGCGCCCAAGGGGTAGGACATGGACGACGAAACCCGCATCATCGCCCCCGAACCGCAGGAAAACGACCATCCCGACAAGGCGCTGCGCCCGCAGAACCTGGACGAATTCATCGGGCAGGAGGCAGCACGCGCGAACCTGCGCGTCTTCGTGGAGGCGGCGCGGTCCCGGGGCGAGGCGATGGACCACGTGCTGCTGCACGGTCCCCCCGGCCTCGGCAAGACGACACTGGCGCAGATCGTCAGCCGCGAGTTGGGCGTGAATTTCCGCATGACATCCGGTCCCGTGATCGCGCGGGCAGGGGATCTGGCCGCCGTGCTGACCAATCTCGACGCGCGGGACGTGCTGTTCATCGACGAGATTCACCGCCTGAATCCAGCGGTCGAGGAAATCCTGTATCCCGCGCTGGAGGATTTCGAACTCGACCTCGTCATCGGCGAAGGTCCGGCGGCGCGCACGGTGCGCATCGACCTGCAACCCTTCACGCTGGTCGGCGCGACGACGCGGCTCGGCCTGCTGACCACGCCCCTGCGGGATCGATTCGGCATTCCGGTTCGACTGAATTTCTACGAGGTGGCCGAACTCGAACTGATCGTCACGCGCGGCGCGCGGCTGCTGGGGGTCGAGATCACACCCGATGGCGCGACCGAAATCGCCCGCCGGTCCCGGGGGACCCCCCGCATCGCGGGCCGCCTGCTGCGCCGGGTCCGGGACTTCGCCATCGTGGAGGGCGACGGGCGCATCACCCGTGCGCAGGCCGATACGGCGCTGCAACGGCTGGAGGTGGATTCCGCCGGGCTTGACGCCCTGGATCGCCGCTACCTGATGTGCATCGCCGAGAATTACGGCGGCGGGCCGGTCGGGGTCGAAACCCTCGCCGCCGCTCTGTCCGAAGCACGCGATGCCATCGAAGACGTGATCGAGCCGTATCTGCTGCAACAGGGCCTGATCGCCCGCACCCCGCGCGGGCGCATGCTGGGCCGCAAGGCCTGGACGCATCTCGGCATGGTCGCCCCTCGCCCGACGAAGGAAGATGCACCGGATCTGTTCGGGTGACGATAGGTATCCGATGGCGGTCCGATCCCCGTCGTATGCGTTCACGGTCCACCATAACCAGACGAAAAAGGGCCGCCCGAAGGCGACCCCCTGTTTCATGCCGTGATGACAGCCCCTTAGCTGTCGTCGTTCTCGCGCTGCTTCAGCGCCGCGCCGAGGATGTCGCCCAGCGAGGAGCCGGCATCCGAGGAGCCGTACTGCTGCACGGCCTCTTTCTCTTCGGCCATTTCCAGCGCCTTGATCGAGAGGCTGATCTTGCGGGTCTTGGCGTCGATGGCCGTGACGCGGGCCTCGACTTCCTGGCCTTCCTTGAAGCGTTCGGGCTTCTGCTCGTCCCGGTCGCGCGACAGGTCACCCCGGCGGATGAAGGCTTTCTGATCGCCCGCGACCAGCAATTCGACACCGCCATCGTTGATTTCGGTGACCACACCCTTGACGACCGAGCCGCGCTTGATGCCGTCGGTCGCTTCCACGAACGGGTCGGAGCCGAGCTGCTTGACGCCGAGCGAGATGCGCTCCTTGTCCACATCCACGTCGAGGACGATGGCACGAACGACGTCGCCCTTCTTGTAGTCCTGCACGGCGTCGTCGCCCTGACGGTTCCAGTCCAGATCGGACAGGTGGACCATGCCGTCGATGTCGTCGTCGAGGCCGATGAACAGACCGAATTCGGTGATGTTCTTGACTTCGCCTTCCACTTCGGCGCCGCGCGGGTGGTTGAGCACGAAAGCATCCCACGGGTTGTCGAGGCACTGCTTGAGGCCGAGCGAGATGCGACGCTTGGCGGCATCCACGTCGAGGACCATGACTTCGACTTCCTGCGAGGTCGAGACGATCTTGCCGGGGTGCACGTTCTTCTTGGTCCAGGACATTTCCGAAACGTGGACGAGGCCCTCGACACCGGGTTCCAGCTCGACGAATGCGCCGTAATCGGTGATGTTCGTAACGCGGCCCTTGTGCTTGGAGCCGAGCGCGTACTTGTCGGAGACTTCCTCCCACGGGTCGGCCTGAAGCTGTTTCATACCGAGCGAGATGCGCTGCGTGTCCTTGTTGACCTTGACCACCTGCACCTGAACCGTCTGGCCGATGGACAGGATCTCGGTCGGGTGGTTGACGCGGCGCCAGGCCATGTCGGTGACGTGCAGCAGGCCGTCGACACCGCCCAGATCCACGAACGCGCCGTAATCCGTGATGTTCTTGACCACGCCTTCGACGACGTCGCCCTCGTTGAGCTTGCCGACGATCTCGCTGCGCTGCTCGGCGCGCGTCTCTTCGAGGATCGCGCGGCGGGAGACGACGATATTGCCCCGGCGGCGGTCCATCTTGAGGATCTGGAAGGGCTGCGGAATGTTCATCAGCGGGGTGACGTCGCGCACGGGGCGCACGTCGACCTGAGAGCCGGGCAGGAACGCCACGGCACCGCCGAGATCGACCGTGAAGCCGCCCTTGACGCGGCCGAAGATCGCGCCCTCGACGCGCTCGGTCTTGTCGAACGCCTTCTCCAGACGATCCCACGCCTCTTCGCGGCGCGCCTTGTCGCGCGACAGGACGGCTTCGCCCTTGGCGTTCTCGGTGCGGTCGAGATAGACCTCGACCTCGTCGCCGACCTCGATATCGGCGGGCTTGCCCGGGGGGGCGAATTCCTTGATGTCGACGCGGCCTTCCATCTTGAAGCCGACGTCGATGATCGCCTGGCCGTTCTCGATGGCGATGACCTTGCCCTTGACGACGGACCCCTCGGAGAGGTTCTCGTTCGCCATAGTTTCTTCGAGCATGGCCTCGAAATCGTCCATGCTGGGTGCAGCGAGTGCTTCTTGCATTCAGTTTAGCTCCTAAAACGTCTGTTTCCGGCCAGCCGGTTGTCTCCGGCGGTCTTAACTCAAGAATTACGATGACGGATGGTTCGGGGGAGCCGATATGCGAAAGACGCTGGCCGAGGGAGTGATCCCTCGTACTCGCGCGAATCAGGTTGAGGCTGGCCCGTCGCCACCACGACAGCGGCGTGTCCTTACCCGCAAATCAGCGCGTGGGCAAGGTCCGATCGCCCGCACCGGACCAGATCGCCATCGCAATGGCCGGGGCGGCACTCAGGGCGATGGCGATGCCTCTCATGCGACCTCGATCCCAGCGCCCCGGCTACCATCGACGTTCGGCAGAAGTCGGTTCAGGCCGCCTTCTTCATCGCGCGCATCTGATCATGGGTATCCTTGAACGTCTTCAGGTGGGCCATGATGCTGGTATGGGCGGGGGTGCCGGCGGGGATGTCCTCGATGGCGTCGTGCAGTTCTTCGAGCGTGCGGTCCTCGTGCTCTTCGAGTTGCGCGACGAGCGTGGCTTCCTTGTCGCCGAACGTGCCGAGCGCCGACGTGTACCACGAATACGCCGCTTCAGCCCAACTGCCTTCCGAGGGCGTCTCGCCGTGGCTGCGCACATGGGCGGACAGGTCCGCGACCGCCTGGTCGCGCTTGTCGGCATTGGTCCGGAAAAGTTCGACCAGAACGGGATCCGTCACCTGCTTGGCGGCGTCGCGATAGAAGATCGCGCCCCCCTTGAGGACGGCGATCACATCGTTGAGTTCCTCGACAATATCATCCGACATCTTGATCTCCTTCAGGGTGGCGGGCTGGTATGCCCGTTTCGCTGTATCAATGTCGGCGGGCTGAAATGGTTCAGAAGAATTCACCCGGCCTCCGAAGATGCCCCCGGAGCGAGTGCCTCGCGGCCTTTACCGCTGCCATCGTCCTTGAAGGTCAAGGTCCTGTACGGGAACGGGATTTCCATCTCCGCATCGTCCAGCGCGCGCTTGATCGAGGAGATCACCTGATCGCGGGAGGCGCGGATATCGACCGGACGCGACCCCGTCCACCACGTCACCTGGAAATCGATCGAGGAGGAGCCGAACTCCCTGGCGAAGACCTGCACGTCCCGCACGTCGTCGCGCACCATGTCCACCTCGGTCACGGCGGCATGGATCACGTCCCGCGCCGCATCGACATCGACATCGTAGGCGACCCCGACCGTGATCTCGGCCCGGCGCAGGTTCTGGCTGGTGCGCACGGTGACGGGGTTCTTGAACAGCATCGCGTTGGGCATCACGACGAGTTGCCCGTCCGTCTGGCGGATATGGGTGTCGCGGATCGTGATTTCCTCGACCACGCCCTCGACATCGCTGCATTCGATGAAGTCGTCCAGCTTGAACGGCTCGCGCAGCAGGATGAGAATTCCGGCGAGGAAGTTCTCGAACACATCCTTGAACGCCAGCCCGATGGCGACCGAGCCGAGGCCCAGCGCCGTCAGCGCCTTTGCCGGGGTCAGCGACGGGAACACGATGGTCATCGCGATCAGCGAGCCGAGCAGCCAGATCCCCGTTCCCGCGATCATCTGGAACACTTCGATCAGCGACCGGCGAAAGCGCGCCCGTGCCAGCGCCCGCCCGATGATCCAGCGCGCGCCCTTCGCGATCGCCCAGACGACGCACAATACCAGGATCGACAGGGCAAGCTGCGGCAGCATCGTCCAGAACGCCCGACCGTATTCGGTCAGTTGCGTCATCAAGGGCACGGGAATGTCGATTTCTTCCATCGGGGGCGTCCTGTTCAGGGGGTTTCCGGCGATACCACGAGGAGGCGGGCGGCGAGGTACCGGCGGTCCTCCTCCATCGCGTCGGGGGGCAGGGCGCTGCGACCGACCAGATCGGCATGGCTGCGCAGCATCGGGACGTGTTCGGGCGCACTGACCGCGATCATCCGTTCTATCGCCGCGATCAGGGCGCAGCCGACCAGCATGTTGCCGGCGGCATTGCGGCGGATGGGGTGCAGGGCCGTATCGACGATCTCCTCGATCGACAGCACGGAGGCCATGACCCGCGCCGTGCCGTCCTCGTCCAGATACAGCGGCGAGGACGGTTTTCGGTGCAGCAGGTCGCCGAAGGCACCGGACAGGTGGTCGATCACGCTGATGGCGGTGAAGGAATCGTTGATGCCGGGGGACAGGGCGCGCAGCGCAATCTCGATCAGCAGATTGACGGAGAACAGCACATCCCCCTCCGACGACCGCGACGGGCCGAGCACCAGCCGTTCGTCGATCGTCTTGTCCCAGTCCTCGACCGATCCGGCCCGGTGCACGAGGGCGACGGGCATCCGCTCGACCACGTAGGCACCCGGCGCGACCACGATCTCGACCAGCGCGTCATGCTCGGCCATGTCCTTGACCAGTTCTTCGAGATCGATGGAGCGCAGGTATCCGGTATCGCAGGCGTGCAGGACCATCGCCGCCCCGGTGTCGCGGTCGGGCAGGATCGACCGGGGCTGCGGACCCTTGTCCGGCAGGCGAAACGCCCCGGCGATGGCATGGCGCAGCCGCTTTGCCGTCCGCGCGATCTCGTTATCGACGAGGACGCGCTGGGAAACATCGTGCACGAACAGGATCAGCGTCACGAGCGCGATAATGGCAAGCGTGATCGCGAGGATGCCGGTCACCCGCGCATCCTGATCCTCCGACAACAGGAACATGCCGACGAGCATGTAGACGAAGCTGGCGCCCAGCACGGATATGGTGATCTGATTCGCGCGGTTGTCGTAGAACGAATCGAGCAACCGGGGGCCGAGTTGCCCGGCGGCCAGCGTGAAGACCAGCAGCGTCAGCGAATAGGTCAGCGACATCATCGTCGCCGTCGCCCCGGCAATGGTGCCGAGCAGGGTGCGCACCGTCGCCTCGCCGATACTCAGCGCGTCCCCCGGCAGGGTCAGACCGTCCAGCAGCCCCGTGTCGTCCCCGGCATGGGCGGCAATCGCGAGGATGCATCCGAACACGCAGCCCAGCATCGGCATCAACCAGAAGCTGCGCCGGACCCAGTGAAACAGGCGGGTGAGTCGATTGAGCTTGCCCAAGAACCTCGTCCCTTCTGCCGCATGTCATACCGCTCGGGGACGATGGTCCCCGCCGGTCAGACATAGGGCGCGCAACCGGATTTGACCGCGCAATTCTTCCCTGAATTCGAAACGAGGAAACCACCATTGCCGCCGTTGGTATCATCACGGCAAACTGAGATCGCTCCGAATCGCGATGCACCATGTCCGGCGCGAAACATGGCTCGGCATTATCGCGTCTGATGACCGGGGCAGATGCGGCCATGGCGGGTATGATGTCTTTCTTTCGGGCGGGGGGGGGAATGTCTGCGTCCGGAGACGGGTATGCATCGAGCATAAGGATAACGAATGATTGTGGGTGCGAGCATCACACTCCTCGATGCCTCCCGCCCGGAAAGATTCACCCCCCCCGTCGCAAAAATTGCGTTAACGGCGTGCGGCGGCTAGAACGCGCTCAAATACATATCTCCAGCCGAAAGCACCAAGAACATGGCCGAAAAATTCGTCTATTACATGGATGGCGTCTCCAAGACCTATCCGGGTGGCAAGCCCGTGTTCCAGAACATCCGCCTCTTCTTCTATCCCGGGGCCAAGATCGGCGTGATCGGGTCGAACGGGGCGGGCAAGTCGACCCTGCTCAAGATCATGGCGGGCATCGACAAGGATTTCACCGGCGAGGCCTGGGCCGATAAAGGCACCCGCGTCGGCTATCTGCCGCAGGAGCCGAAGCTGGACGAGAGCAAGACCGTGCGCGAGAACGTCATGGAGGGCGTCGCGCCGAAGAAGGACCTGCTCGACCGCTTCAACGCCGTGGCGATGGAGATCGGCGAGAACTACACCGACGAGCTGATGGAGGAGATGACCACGCTCCAGGACCAGATCGACGCCCAGAATCTCTGGGATCTCGACAGCCAGATCGACGTCGCGCTCGAAGCGCTGCGCTGCCCGCCCGACGATGCCGATGTCGCCAATCTCTCGGGCGGCGAGAAGCGCCGGATCGCCCTGTGCAAGCTGCTGCTCGAAGCGCCCGACATGCTGCTGCTGGACGAACCGACCAACCATCTGGACGCCGAGACGATCGCGTGGTTGCAGAAGCACCTGCAGGACTATGCCGGCGCCGTCCTCCTCATCACCCACGACCGCTATTTCCTCGACAATATCACGTCGTGGATCCTCGAACTGGATCGCGGCAAGGGCATCCCGTGGGAGGGCAACTATTCCAGCTGGATGGAGCAGAAGGCCAAGCGGCTGGAGCAGGAGGACCGCGAGGACAAGGGCAAGCGCAACACGATGGCCCGCGAACTGGAATGGGTGCGCCAGTCGCCCAAGGCGCGTCAGGCCAAATCCAAGGCCCGCCTCAACGCCTATAACGACATGGTCAACGAGAGCGAGCGGGACAAGATCGGCAAGTCCCAGATCGTCATCCCCAACGGTCCGCGTCTGGGCGAGAAGGTGATCGAGGTCGAGAACGTCTCGAAGGCCTATGGCGACAAGCTGCTCATCAGCGATCTCAGCTTTAGCCTGCCCCCCGGCGGCATCGTCGGCGTGATCGGCCCGAACGGCGCGGGCAAGACGACGCTGTTCCGCATGATGACCGGGCAGGAGACGCCGGACAGCGGCACCGTCACCTTCGGCGATACGGTGCAACTGGGCTATGTCGACCAGTCCCGCGATGCGCTGGACCCGAACAAGACGGTCTGGCAGGAAATTTCAGACGGGAACGACCTGATCCAGTTGGGCAACGCCGAGATCAACAGCCGCGCCTATGTCGGCGCGTTCAACTTCAAGGGCGGCGACCAGCAGAAGAAGATGAACATGCTGTCAGGGGGCGAGCGCAACCGCGTGCACCTGGCCAAACTGCTGAAGGAGGGCGGCAATGTCATCCTGCTCGACGAACCGACCAACGATCTGGACGTCGACACCCTGCGCGCGCTGGAAGACGCCTTGCTGAACTTCGCCGGCTGCGCCGTGGTCATCTCGCACGATCGCTGGTTCCTGGACCGCATCTGCACGCATATGCTGGCCTTCGAGGGGGACAGCCACGTCGAGTGGTTCGAGGGCAACTTCGAGGATTACGAAGCCGACAAGATCCGTCGCCTGGGCGCGGATTCCGTCGAGCCGAAGCGGATCAAGTACAAGAAGTTCGCGCGCTGAGCGATACCTGCGGCGGAGATGAGTGACCGTTCTGACTCTTCTCCTGCCCCGGACCTCGATCGCCTCGCGCAGTGCCGGGGCCTCTTGCCACAGCGTACCTTGTCTCGACAGACCCCGGATCGGGTCCGGGGCAGGGAATATTCTCGAAAACGGGCAGTCATTGCCGCCGTTGGGATGATATTCGTAAACGCATGAATCACGATTTCTGCAACCCCGCGACCTGATTGCGGGGTCGGTGTGTCGATGGCGTCCGGTAAACGATGAAGGTTTGGTGAGCGGGGTGGGGATCGAACCCACGGCCAGCTGATTAAAAGTCAGTAAAACTATAATTATATCAATAACTTAGGGTCACATAGTTTTCAAACTTTACGCTTGTTTTCATCAATAGTCTGAAGATTTCTCGGCTCCATAATTCCTTGCGTCACGTTAATTAATCTTCCCAGTCCTCATCGAAGTTCATCCCGCTGAGATTTGGTTCGTCGTAGAATGCCTGCCGATGCAGATGGATGTTCACGCGCGCCGCAACATTTTTCTGCGGTGTATCGATGCCAATCTCTTCGTTGATAGCTGTCTGGGAGATCATTTCTTCACCCCAGATGCCTAAAGTACCGTCCCAGATATCGTCTCTCGCAGTCAGCTCTTTGGCCGCATCCTCAAAATCCCAAGCTTCATCCTTATTGCGCGCAATATGCCATGCATTTTCTGTTGGATAGTCAATCCGGTCAACTGGTCTGCTGCCACCACCGCGAAACTCGCGTGGGCGTGTGCTGCCCCAATCCCCATAAATGACCGATGTACGATTGGAGTTCCCTTTGATCTGATCAACCAATTGCCTATTGGCAAAGGGGACCGGCGTAATTCCACTGAAAGGGGTAAAAAGCTTAGGCATAGATGTGCAGGAAAGAACGACGGGCACATCAACGTTGATCTCTCGCAAAGCCGAAGTCATAACTCCCTCGAACCAAATCGCGATGCTCAGCGGATCATCCGTCCATCCACCCTCCAAAATTATCGCGAAATCCGCCGAACCCACTGCGTTAATGGCAGCAACCATCTCACCGATGTTGCTGGGAAAGCGATCGCGCACGATTCGCAAGCAATAGGGGCGCCCAAGTTCCCGTATCCTTCCAATCTGCTCTCGGATGCTCGCTTCGTCCTGCCCGCGTGACTGGATGCAGGGAAGAACATGATCATGCTCCTCGATGAATTCTGTCCAGTTGGCGAAGGCGTTTCGGGGATCAAGTAGGCTCAATAGCTTTTGCTGCGGCTCGCTTTCCGAATTAGTGCATTCGTAATCGCGGTCGATATCAAGAAAATAGCTTCGGTTTGGGTAGGCCCGCTCTACACGATCAATGGCCCGCTCGAGCGTGTTAGAATTGGCCCAAGGTGCGAGCAAGATGCAGGGAGTCATCTGATCTTTAGTCGCGCCCGGCAAGTACTCGAGACCGTTCATCTCACTAGGTCGGATGGCCAGCGTCGGTACGTAACTCTTATTCTCGAGAACCATGATATCCTATTCGGCTGGAGCCAAGGTGGAGAGGCGAATTTCCATGGCCGCTTTCGAAACCTGAAAACGCGCAGCGAGGCTTTCAATTGTTCCCTCTGTCACAACGCCACCGAAGTCTTCGCTCAGTGCTTTTTCTACTTGCGCCATAGGCATAACTATTTCGGCGGCTAACCTATTCGCTTCATATTCAATTCGTTCTGGCTCGCCGGAACGATACAAGACGTTGTCCTTGATGCCGTCAATCGAACTATCAATGATGTCTCGATGTAGCAGAAAATGCGCGAGCTCGTGAGCGATTGTAAATCGCTGTCTTTCGCGTGCCTCGTGACGATTCACGCGGATGACGTATTCGCTACCTTCATTCTTGATCTGGCCAGAGACGCCGGTACTGAGGCTAGAAACCTTTATTTTCACGCCCAACTCGCTGGCCAATTGCCCAAGTTTAGTGGAGCCGCCTGAAAGATATCGATCTAGCACCTGCTTATGCTGATCACTAACGCGGCTTAACTCTCTTGATGCCATGGTCTCTCCTCCCTACCGTTCGCTTGAATCATTTTGGTCAAAGTCTTCCTCAAGTTCTCCCATGTTGCTCTTCGACACGCCTCTGAATGCGACTTCGTCGATCCGATCTTGGATGGCCTGATCCGACAGTTTCTCTTCCAATAAGTCAGCCACGGTTTTCTCGGCGTCAGCCACGGTTTTTTCCGCCATTTTCTGTGCAGCTTTTTTAATTTCACGGCGGGTGAAGACTGCAAAAAAGCCGATGCCCGCAGCGACTGATGCCAGAACTACGGTTACCGCTGTTAGCATCACTGCCAAGAATCCCAAGTAGATCGACATCGCGCTCGATGTGTCCTCCTGCTGTTCGATATTTGCCGCTAGCGACCGTGCTCCCTCAATCGGAACCAGAAAGTAGCAAATCATCATTCCCATGATGAGGCCACATGCCCAGGCAAAGCCTCTCATCTTTGATTGCTGTCAGATATGGTTCGACGTTGTAACATATATGTTCTCTAATTGTTCCAGTCAAGATCAAACTGTCTCAATTTGATATTGCAAGATGAGGCCGGTGAAAAGGAGCTGGGCCATAATTCCAGTATGCAAGTCTAATAATCATAAGACCACCATCGCGCTCGGCGATCCGAACACGGTGAAGAAATGAGTAAAAGGCAGTACGCGGTGTCTGCATTCTACACCTATAACATGTTAATTCAAAAAAGAAAATCTTCAGACTCAAATCTTCAGACAGAAAGTCTGAAGATTTGAGTCTGAAGATTTTTCAAGATCGCAGAGAAAGCGAATGTAAGTCATTGAAAACGTTGGTGAGCGGGGTGGGGATCGAACCCACGGCCAGCTGATTAAAAGTCAGCTGCTCTACCACTGAGCTACCCGCCCTCACCGTCCGAAAACCCGCTGGGCGGTACACTCTCGGCTTGCAGCGGAAACTAGGCGCGGGAGCGAGTCGGGTCAAGCGGGGTTTCGCTGTTTGACGTCGAAAATTCACTTTTGTCCCGCGACATTCCTTCAGGCCGTCTTCGCATAGCCCAAACCCTTCAGCGCCACCGTAATTTCGTCGAGCACGGCGGTGTCGTCGATGGTGGCGGGCATGTTCCAGGGCGTATCGTTGGCGATGGAAACCATGGTGGCCCGCAGGATCTTGCCGGAACGGGTCTTAGGCAGCCGCGCGACGATTCCGACCTTCTTGAAGGCGGCGACGGGACCGATGGTTTCGCGGATGCGGGCGACGCATTCTGCGGCGATCTCCTCGTGGGGCCGATTGCAGCCCCCGGCGAGGCAGACGAGGCCGACGGGAGACTGCCCCTTGAGTTCATCGGCCACGCCGATCACGGCGCATTCGGCCACATCCGGGTGCCGAGCCAGCGCCTCCTCCATCTCGCCGGTCGAAAGGCGGTGCGCGGCGACATTGATGACGTCGTCCGTGCGGGCCATGATTTTCAGGAAGCCGTTCTCGTCCTTCATCCCGGCATCCCCGGTCTCGTAATAACCGGGAAAGGCGGCGAGGTAGCCGGAAAGAAACCGCTCGTCGGCCCCCCACAGGGTCGGCAGCGAGCCGGGGGGCAGGGGCAGCTTTACCGCGATGGCCCCGAGGGTGCCGTTCTCGACCGGGGACCCGCCCTCGTCGAGGATGCGGATGTCGTAACCGGGCATCGCCACGCCCGCCGACCCCACCGGCACGTTCAGCAGATCGATCCCGGACGGGTTGCCCGCGATGGTCCAGCCGGTTTCCGTCTGCCACCAGTGATCGATGACCGGCACGTTCAGCTTCTCGGCGGCCCATTCGACGGTCGCAGGGTCGGCGCGTTCCCCGGCCAGAAACAGGGTGTGGAAACCGGAGAGGTCGTACTTCGTGATGAATTCCCCGTCCGGGTCCACCTGCCGGATCGCGCGGATGGCGGTGGGGGCCGTGAACAGCGCCTTGACGTCATGCTCCGAGATCACGCGCCAGAAGGTGCCCGCATCGGGGGTGCCGACGGGCTTGCCCTCGAACATCACGGTGGTGCATCCGGCGATCAGGGGGGCATAGACGATGTAGCTGTGACCCACGACCCAGCCGACATCCGACGCGGCCCAGAACACGTCTCCCGCGTCGATATTGTAGATGTTCTTCATCGTCCAGTTCAGCGCGACGAGGTGGCCGCCATTGGCGCGAATCACGCCCTTGGGCTTGCCGGTCGTGCCGGAGGTGTAGAGGATGTAGAGCGGATCGGCCCCGCCGACCTCGACGCAGGGCGCTTTCTCGGCCCTGCCGGTCACCATGTCCCAGTCGTGATCGCGGCCTTCGGTCAGGTCGGCGGCGAGTTGATCGCGCTGCTTCACGATGCAGGCGGCGGGCTTGTGAGTCGCCATCTCGATGGCCCCGTCCAGTAGCGGCATGTAGGGGATGGTGCGGTTCGGCTCCAGCCCGCAGGATGCGGTGATGACGACCTTGGGGGTGCAATCATCGATGCGCACGGCCAACTCGTTGGAGGCGAACCCCCCGAACACCACCGAATGCACCGCCCCGATCCGGGCGCAGGCGAGCATGGCGACGGCGGCCTCGGCGATCATGGGCATGTAGATCAGGACGCGGTCGCCCTTTTCGATGCCCAGTTCCCGCAGCGCCCCGGCCAGTCGCGCCGTCTCGCCCTGCAACTCGCGATAGGTCAGGGTGCGTTTGGTGCCGGTGATGGGAGAATCGTGGATGATGGCGGGCTGGTCGCCGCGCCCGGCCTCGACATGGCGGTCGACGGCGTTCCAGCAGGTATTGCAGGTGCCGTCGGCGAACCAGCGGTAGAACGGGGCATTCGCGTCGTCCAGAGCGCGGGTGGGCGGCACCGTCCAGTCGACGCCTTTCGCGGCGTCCATCCAGAATTCCTCCGGATCGGTTCTCCAGCGGTCGTAGACTATCCCGTAGCGGCTCATGATGCGTTCCCCTTGCATGCGACGTAGAAGCGTTTTTCCCGATGCGGGCGGCGGGGGCAAGGGTTAAAAGATGTGCGGTGGTGCTTCTATGGCTCCATTTGGTGCGCGATCCACCAGACAGTGCCGTTGCCATCGGCGATGCCGCCCCGGTAATCGGGATCGTCCTTGCGCACCGGTTCCTGCACCACGGTGCCTCCCGCTGCCATGGCGCGCGCGAAAGCGGCATCGACATCGGCGACGTAGACATGCACGTTCGTATCCGGCCCGCCCGGCATCTCGCCGATCATGATCACGCTGTCGTCCACGCGCGCCTCGGCATGCACGATACCGCCGCCATCGCGGGGGATCATGCGCAGGCGGGTCGCGCCGAAGACCTGTTCGAGAAACTGGAGCGTACGCTCGGCATCGCGGACGATCAGATAGGGCGAGACGCTGGGGTATCCGTCGGGTTTGTGGCTCATCACGGGTCTCCGGGTTTTCAGGCTCGGAGGACTTTTACCACATCGTCAGGGGTCGCGGCGATACGCACCCCGGCGAGTTCCAGCAGCGCCGTCTTCTGCGCGATGGAGCCGGAACCGAGGACGGAAACCGTCCCCGCATGGCCCATCCGCCGGTCATCGGGGGCGTGTCGGCCCACGAGCAGGGCGATGACGGGCTTGCCATAGGGTTCGGCGGCGAGGAAATCGGCGGCCTCCTCCTCCTCGACCCCGCCGAGTTCACCGATCAGCACGACGGCCCCGGTATCGGGATCGTCGCGGAAGAGGGCGAGGCAGTGGGCGAAGCCTGTGCCGTGGACCGGGTCGCCGCCGATGCCGATGGTGGTGGACTGCCCCATCCCCGCCGCGCTGAGCCGGGCGACGACCTCGCTGGTCAGGGAGGCGGAGCGGGCGGCGATGCCGATGCTGCCGGGCAGGGCGTCGGCGGTGGACATCACCCCCAGCTTGCGCGCGCCGGGGATCAGGATGCCCTGCGAATTCGGCCCGACCAGTACCGTCTCGCTGCCCCGCAGGGCATCGCGCACGCGCACCATGTCGAGCACGGGGACACGCTCGGTCACGCAGACGACGGTGGGGATCGCCGCTTCGATGGCTTCGAGCATCGCGTTCGCGGCGACGGGCGCGGGGGCGAGGACGATGCTGGCGGTGGGGGCGGTCTCGGCGACCGCTTCGGCCACGGTATCGAAGACGGGCAGGCCCAGATGCACCGTGCCGCCCTTGCCGGGGGTGACCCCCGCGACGTAGCCCCCCGCCTCCCCGGTGCCGTATTCCATGGCGAGGCGGGTATAGAACGTCCCCGCGCGGCCTGTCATGCCCTGCACGAGGATGCGGGCATCGGGGGTGATCAGGATCGCCATGGCTGCTGCCTCCCGGCATTCGGTGCGGTCACGGGGTCGCCTCCGCCACGGCGCGGCGGACGGCCTCGGACATGGTATCGGGGATGATGCACGGGTTCGGCAAGGCGCGCACGGCCTCGCGCGCGGCCTGTGCGTTCTGGCCCGCCACGCGGAAGATGACCGGGACCGGGCGGTCGCGCGTCTGCATGGCCAGAGCCAGGGCGTCGCTGATGCGGTCGCAGGTCGTCATCCCGCCGCCATGCACGTTGACCAGCAGCACCCGGACTCCCGGATCGTCCAGCAGGATGCCGATGCCGGTCGCGATCTGCCCGGCGGTGGCCATGGTGCGGATATCCATGAAGTTGGCCGGGCGCCCCCCCGCCTCGATCACCATGTCATGGGTCGCCAGCCCCAGCCCCGCCCCGTTGACGACCAGACCGATGGCACCGTCCATCCGCACGAAGTTGATCTCGTTCGCCTGGGCCAGCAGTTCCGTCTCGTCGGTGCGGGCGGTGTCGCGCAGGGCGCCGAGGTCGGGGTGGCGGAACAGGGCATTGCCGTCGAGCACGATCTTGGCATCGACGGCGACGGCAGTGTGATTGTCCATCAGGGCCAGCGGGTTGACCTCGATCAGGGTCGCGTCGTTCTCCATGAAGACGCGGATCAGTGCTTCCACCACGTCCAGCACGGCGGGGGCCGCTTTCTCCGGCACGCCCAGCATGTCGAGAAACGCGGCCAGAGCCGCCGGATTGTGCCCGCCATCCGCGCCGAGCGGGTATTTCTGCACCATGGCCGGCGCATCCATCGCCCTCTGCTCGAACGCCGTTCCCCCTTCCGCCGCCGCGATCAGGGTCGGCACCGCGCGGCGCTGATCGACGATGATCGACAGGTACAGCGAGCGCGAAAAATCGAGGGCGCGCTCGATGTAGATTTCGTCCACCACCTCGCCCCGGCTGCGGGTCTGGGCGGTCACCAATGCGCGCCCGAGCATGTCCTCGGCGCATAGAACCGCTTCCTCCGGCGTCGCGGCAAAGCGCACCCCTCCGGCAAGGCCGCGCCCCCCGGCATGGATCAGCGCCTTGACAGCCACCGCCCCGTCCAGCGCAGCGGCGTGCCGACCCGCCTCGTCGGGCGTGCACGCGACCAGACCCCCCGGCAGCGGGATGCCGTACGCCGCGAGAAGATCCTTGGCCTGGGCCTCGTGCAGGAACATCGGCGCACTCCGGAGTTGTTGCGAAAGGGCATTGACGATGCCCTGCGGTGGCGTATGGTATACCACAGATAGGAGTCGCAACAGGGCTATTTGGTTCCATGACGAGCACGCTCAACCTTCGTCCGGTGGATGGCAGCTTCAGCCTCGGCGACCACATCTACGGCGTGCTGCGCGAGGCGATTCTCGACATGAACGTCTACGACCCCGCTACCGACCTGCGGCTGGACGAGCGCGCGCTGGCCGATGCCCTGAAGATTTCGCGCACACCCGTGCGCGAGGCGCTGGTGAGGCTGGAACAGGACGGCTTCGTCGAGGTGCGGGCGCGCAAGGGCGTGTTCGTGCTGCGCAAGTCCCTGGTCGAGATCATGGAGATGATCACGGTCTGGGCCGCGCTCGAAAGCATGGCCGCGCGGCTGGCGACGGAGCGCGCGACCGATACCGAAATCGCGTCGCTGCGGGCGCTGGCGGGGCGCTTCGGCAGCGACGATGCGGGGGCGCATATCGAGGAATACTCCGAATCGAACATCGCCTTTCACCAGCGAATTCTCGAACTGTCCCGGTGTTCGATGCTGAAGACGATCGCCGACGGTTTGTTCCTGCACATGCGCGCGGTGCGGCGCAAGGCGATGGCGGAAAAGGATCGCTCCTCGCGCTCGGTGGCCGATCATATCGGCATCATCGAAGCCGTCGAGGCCCGGGATGCGGACCGTGCCGGGCGCGAAGTGCGAAACCACACGATGCGCCTGCACGACCATGTGCGCGACACGTGGGATGATCTGGACGGGGCAACCAGGAAGAACGTCGCGGGCTAACGCCGCGCGCAGGACGAAAGCGGGCTAACGCCGCGCAGGACAAAAGCCGGCTAACGCCGCGTAAGACGAAAGCGGGATAACGCCGCGCACAATGAAAGCGGGCCGAGCGCCGCGCAGGGGAGAGACGACGATGTCAGCGACTGGGCAGAGCGAGAGCGACGCGGTGGACGGCGAGCAGACGGACGGGTTCCACCTGCTGATCGACGCGCTCAAACTCAACGGGATCAAGACGATCTACAACGTCCCCGGCATCCCGATCACCGATCTGGGCCGTTATGCACAGGCACAGGGGATGCGCGTCATCTCCTTTCGCCACGAGCAGCACGCGGGCTATGCCGCCTCCGTCGCCGGGTTCCTGACCAAGATGCCGGGCGTCTGCATGACCGTCTCGGCCCCGGGGTTCCTCAACGGCCTGACGGCGGTGGCGAATGCGACGACGAATTGCTGGCCGATGATCCTGATCTCCGGGTCGTCGGAACGCGAGGTCGTGGACCTTGCGCAGGGCGATTACGAGGAGATGGACCAGCTCGCCATCGCGCGGCCCTTCTGCAAGGCGGCCTACCGCCTGACCTACGCGCAGGATATCGGCATCGCCGTCGCCCGCGCCATCCGCTCGGCGGTCAGCGGGCGACCGGGGGGCGTCTATCTCGACATTCCGGGTGCGATGCTGGGGCAGGTGATGGACGCGGTCGAGGGGCAGAAGACCCTCGTCAAGGTCATCGACCCGGCCCCCGCCATGCGCCCGTCGGACGAGGCGGTCGCCCGCGCCATCGGCGTGATGAAGGAGGCGAAACGCCCCCTGATCGTCATCGGCAAGGGCGCGGCCTACGACCAGTCCGACGACACCATCCGCGAATTCGTCGAGAAGTCCGGCTACCCCTTCCTGCCCATGTCCATGGCGAAGGGAATCCTGCCCGACACGCACCCGCAATGCGCCTCCGCCGCGCGGTCGCTGGTACTCAGGGAATCGGACGTCGTCATCATGATGGGCGCGCGGATCAACTGGCTGCTGTCCCATGGCAAGGGCAAGCAATGGGGCGAACCGGGGGGCAAGCGCTTCATCCAGATGGATATCGAACCCGAGGAGATGGATTCCAATGTCGAGATCGCCGCGCCGCTGGTCGGCGATGTGGGTTCCTGCACGCAAGGCCTGATCGATGCTATGGACGGCGAGGGGATCGCCCCGCCGAAAGACTGGCTCGATCAGGTGCATGCCAAGGCCGAAGCCAACATGCAGAAGATGTCGACCCGGTTGCAGAACAACAATCACCCGATGGACTACCATTCGGCCTTGGGCGTGCTGAAACAGGCGATCAACGACCGGCCCGATACCATCCTCGTCAACGAGGGCGCGAACACGCTGGATCTGGCGCGCTCCATCGTCAATATCCACAAGCCACGCCACCGCATCGATGTCGGCACCTGGGGCGTGATGGGCATCGGCATGGGCGCGGCCATCGCGGCGGCGGTCGAGACGGGCAAGCAGGTACTGGCCATCGAGGGGGACAGCGCGTTCGGCTTCTGCGGGATGGAGGTGGAGACGATCTGCCGCTACGACCTGCCGGTCTGCATCGTCGTCTTCAACAATAACGGCATCTATCGCGGCGACGGCGAGAACTGGGGCGGCGGCGACGACCCCGCGACGACCAGCTTCGTGACGGATGCCCGCTACGACAAGATGATGGAGGCGTTCGGCGGGGTGGGCGGGTGGGTCAAGACCCCCGACGAGCTGAAACAGGCGGTCGAGGCCGCGCTGGCCAGCGGCAAGCCGACGCTGGTGAATGCGTCGATCGACCCCTCGGCGGGCAAGGAAAGCGGCAATATCGGCAACCTCAACCCGCAATCGGTGGTGGCGCAGCGCCTCTATCCGCAGGCGCGGAAAGGGGGTTGAGCGAT
>ENA-ORXC01000360-ORXC01000360.1-marine-metagenome-genome-assembly--contig:-NODE-360-length-34219-cov-4.128376_pt1 | contig 34219 bp, 31 predicted proteins | sample MGYA00237865_ERZ511478 | MGnify/ENA metagenome assembly ERZ511478
CCAGGATTCGAAGAGTTACTCGGAAAATCTTCCGGTTGCGGAACGTAATTAAGATCCGGATTGAAGTCCCGATTGACATCAAAACCTGGATTTGACGCATAATCCCAATATTGATTCGTATACGTGTAGTAGTTCCAAGATGGCGACGCACTAGCGAGCTGAGGAAAATCATTTACGACCTCACTCCACGACATGTCATTGCCACGACGATTTAACTCTGTCGCATCTGGATTCACCATTGGCATCGCGACAATGGTTACTTCCTCACGTATTTTCTTAGCTTCTGGCGAATTCGAGCCAAGCTGCTGCAGTAAATTCAATAGTGCTGCCGTACCCGTCTTTTCGTTTCCATGAATCTCACTTTGGACGAGGATCACTTTGTCTCCTGAACCAACCGTTGCTGTATAAATTTCACGGCCTAGATTCGAATAACCAGCCACTTCCACATTCACCTGTCCCTGGCTGCTCCGATCAATTTGCTGAAGCTTTTTGCTGAGCTCCGCATGACTAATAAAACCAGAGATGGCGTATTCCTGACTTTGCGCTTGAACAGGTTTGTCGTTCGGTGCCGCCATCGTAGGACTAGCAAAGACGGATGAAAGTAAAAGCGTGCTACATAAGACGGTTAACTTCTTTTTTCGACTCATTTCATTCCTCCTCGATTTTAATAGACTGTACAAAGTAGTCATTCTACCTGCGTTCACGAAAGCCCTGTTAAATGAGTGGAAAACCAATCAATTGAACTAATACTTTTTTGTTAAATAGTTCCTTTTACATAGGGATAGGACATTGCCATTTGAAAAGAAAAAGGACAATAGATGGAGAAACTCGAAACTTTTCATTCTAGAAACCTAATAACTTCTAAAGAAAATGTCGATAAAGAAAGTAGAAAAGTAGGTAGTTCTTGTCTAATTCTGGTAATATATTCATGTTGAGGATTTGGATGTCCCAAACAAAGAAGTAGTAATCCAGCTACAACCAAGAAAGCCACGCTAAAGGGTTTTTCTGACAGTGATCTTCATTCATTTTAATAAAGGAATTCTTTATAGAGAGAGAACAGTGAATTCCGCCTAACATTTTGGTAAGGGGAAGGGCGTTTGAAAGGGGAAAGTCTTGATGAAATTTGAAACATATATACAAAAATCAAAAGAGAATTGTGCAAACATATACGGTTTGAAGCCTGAGGAGATTCCTTTTTTAAAGGTTTCTCTTACGACAACACAACTCGAGGCTCGAAAACGTCAATTTGAACCAATTCGAATTATACTTCAACAATTTATGCAAAAATTATTAGTCTACACTTCAGAAACACCTACGCTTATCGTTGCGACCGACGGTGAAGGATATGTTCTTGATATTCATGGAGATCAGCAGATAAATGAGATCGTGGAAGTGCTAGGAATTACGAAAGGAGTTCGTTATGCTGAAAAGGACGTTGGAACGAACTCGATTTCGCTTGCGCTAACTTACGAAGAACCGATTCAACTAATTGGAAACGACCATTATCATCACTACTTTAAAGAACTTGCGTGTTTTTCAGCTCCGTTTTCGTATGGAGAAGAAAAAGGTACTCTCTCTCTTATGACAACAAAAGAACATGCAACCCACTTTTATCTCGGATTATTGTCTTCAGCAGTCGATGCCATTGAGAGAGAAATAAAAGTTCAGCTTCAAAATGAACGCTTTCACCTTATGAATCAGGTTTTAATGAATGCTACTCCACTTGGCATTGTGATGACGAATCAATTCGGAGAAATTCAAGAAATGAATGAAAGCGCCGAAAGAATCACCGGGTGGCTCGAGACAGAATCAATAGGCAAAGACATTGAGATGATTCCGGAATTAGAATCATTTATTCGGCAAGTCTTAAATGACCAAAGCAAGTTGGAAAATATAGAAGTGATCTTTTCACAAGGTGAAAAAGCTTGCCTGTTGGATGTAACGCCTCTCTTTGACCAGCTGAATCAATTTATTGGCGTTTTCGCACAGTTCCGAGATATGCAATCCTATTATGACCTACAAAAAAGGGTCATTCAGTCCGAGAAACTATCTGCTATTGGAAAATTAGGGGCAGGGTTTGCTCATGAAATTCGTAACCCATTAACCTCTATTATTGGATTGACGCAATTAATGAATGAACTTCCAGACGAGAAACAGCGGGGGAATCGCAAAATCATTATGTCAGAGCTTGAACGCATGCGCCATCTCGTCGACCAATTTGTAATGCTAGGAAAAGTACAGGTAAGTCAAAAAAAGCCAGAAAACCTACATAATATCATACAAGATACGGTATGCCTGATGAAGAGCTATGCCCGTACACATCAAGTAACTCTTCATTTTGAACCCGCTATTTCGAATCCTATCCTTTCGATCGATGGTTCTCAAATCAAACAGGTTCTGATCAACTTTATCAAGAATGCGATTGAAGCCCAGCCAGATGGTGGGAACGTTCGGATCTCATTATTCCCTAACACTTCGGCTATGACAGTGAAGATCATAGACGCGGGGCACGGCATGTCACCACAAATGCTAGATCAGCTAGGTTCGCCTTTTATGAGTACAAAAGAAGATGGACTCGGAATGGGGCTAGCGATTAGCCTTGATCTCATTAAAGCCCATCAAGGGACATATACAATTCACTCCACAGAAGGTGAAGGAACGATGGTAGAGTTTACGCTTCCGCTGTAATGCAAAAAAGTTATGATGGCTATCTTTAACATAGCGAAAAAACCAGGTGGGCTTGCTTACCTGGTTTCTTTGCGCATTCTTTTTTAAAAAGCTCCAGATCCTCCTCCCCCACCTCCAGCGCCTGATCCACCGCCTCCACCTGCGGTACCAGCGGCGGATACGGCGGTATGCTGATCAGCTTTCTCAAAGCCTGTTTGGAACGTTTCCGCTAGGAGAAGGTAAATCATCCATTCATTACTTTGCGAGGAAGTAGCAAAGCTAGCAGACATTTTTCGCTTTCCTGCTCCGATTTGATAGAGAAGAGCTGGAACTTGCTCATCTTCATCCCATGATTTCCATTGATCGCTCAACTTCAGTGGTGTCAGTGTTTCCATGATTCTTCTGCCTTTCTCATTTAACGGTCGATACGCAATGGAAAAGATGAGGAAGAAGAGAAATAGCAGAACAACCGTAAACATCCAGAGAAAAAGACTATGATAAGCAAACAAAAAGATACTGGTGAAAGACAGGAGTGCGGATAACCCTGAAATCCAGCGGGTCTTCGCTGCTTTTTCAGTTAAATCAGACTGCTTCACTTCTCTCCTTACCGCTTCCTTCCATGCGGAGAAGCTTCCTTGGAATTTTTCATGGTTTTTCTTCTCTTTTACATAGCTGTCCAGATCATCAACATGAAAAGTCGTATCATCGGCTATTTCATCAAACAACCATTCAATTAATCTCGTTTCATGCCTAAAATCCGTCTCCCTACTTACAAGTTCAAATTCTTCATCTGAAACCTTCTTGATGTTCCCTTTTCGAACGAGTTCAAGCAATGAAGCGATAACCGCTGATGCTTTAAGATTTCCGCCTGTAAATAAAAGAGTCGCAGGCAGGCTCATTTCCGTATCTGGAAAGCGTCCATTTCCGCTAAGCTGCCGTTCAATTTCAATGCCGGTCAACCTCTTTCTTCTGATGGCTTGAATGATCAGCCCAACTGCAATTAGAAGCAATCCACTATCAATCACAGGTGCAACTCCACCCCATTGCTCTCTCGCTTCCATTTTTGCTGCTACTTCTGCATCCATTTTTTCTTTTTCCGCAAGAATGTTATTAAGCATCGGCTTTTCGGCTGTTAGAGGTGCTTCTGAAAAAAGAGAGGCATCATAGGCAACGCGAATATCTCCGTTTTCTTCACTCGCTACTTCTCCCAAATTGAAAACAACTGTCCCTTCATCAATCGTCTTAACGGTGTTATACGCTTCATCATATCCGTAAGCTGCCTTCACATCAGTAGGTTCAGGAGGGACAACCGTAATCCGCATATTTTCATAGGTTGTTTCATTGCTATCATCGAAAAAAGGATAATAAAACTGGGCAACGTCTTCAAACCGTTCCACGCCTTCACTAATCGTGTAAGAGATGTCGACCTTGACGGTTTCATCTGAGCCACCACGGTAAACTTTGTATAGGTCCCCCTCCTTTTTCACTTTAAGATTCTCCCCATTTTCAGAAGCTTGGAAGTTATGAATTGTCGTATTCTCTTTCGGGATAAGTGTCCTAGTAATGCCGTTAAAATCTCCTTCAAATTCGTACGTGTGGGTTTCTTTTACATCAACCTGACCGTCCTTGTGCAATTGAGCATTGATATCGGTCGATTCAATCGAAAACTCAACAGCCCATACATGCGTTGGAATGAACAAAATTAGAAGTAAGACAAATAAACTTAACACCTTTTTCATAGGATCAACCTTCTTTCGCGTACATTTACCACTTTATATACGGTTAAAAAAGGTAAAAGTTACAAGTGAATGACTTACGGACAGAAAATCTGTTTTAACGTGATCGTCACAATCATTTTAATGCAAACGGTTGCGTAAACGTTATCAGCTGGTATATACTAATCAAGGAAAACGCTTTATCAGTTTAACGAAGTATCTCTTTAGTACTTCACTTGAAAATTCACAGTTTTAGAGCGCAATCATTGCCAGTAAAGCAATCCTATTATGAAACATGTTGATCAGTAGCTGTTCGCAACTACCAGCGAGTACAGCATTTATTTTTCTATTTATGTGCAATCGATTGCATTATTTTCAAATTTTCATAGCTTATTAACTTCAAAATCTATCCATACATAGGAGGAAATGATGTTACAAGAACAAGTTGTCACAACCAGCGAAAAACGATATCAAAAAGAATTACCCGCTCTGCCTCTCACAACAATCTGGTTAATTAGTTTCGGTTTTCTAGGTGTTCAGATGGCCTTCTCATTGCAAAGTGCAAACATGGGACGAATTTTCCAAACACTTGGAGCCGATCCTCATAATCTCGGATTATTCTTTATCTTACCACCACTCGCAGGACTAATCGTCCAACCGTTAGTTGGTTATTTCTCAGACAGGACCTGGATCCCAGGGCTTGGTCGACGAATTCCTTATCTACTCGTTGGCGCTGTTGTTGCTGTCATTGTCATGTGTCTCTTGCCGAACTCCGGTAGTTTCGGATTTACTGCAGTGACAGCCATGACGTTTGGCGCGATCGCCATTCTGTTTATGGATGTCTCATCAAACATGGCGATGCAGCCTTTTAAAATGATGGTTGGGGATATGGTAAACAAAGAACAAAAAGGTTTTGCCTATTCGATCCAAAGCTTTCTATCAAATAGCGGTGCTGTATTGGCGAGTATTTTTCCTTTTGCGTTAACACTTATAGGTGTATCAAATAGTGCACCTAAAGGGGTTATCCCTCAATCCGTCGTTATTTCTTTTTATGCCGGCGCAGGTGTTTTAATCATTTGTAGTCTCGTGACCGTATTGAAAGTAAAAGAGTATACACCAGATGAGTTTGCCGTTTATCACGGCATTACGAAAGAATCAACGAAAGAAAAAGTAAACATTTTTAAATTACTTGGAAGCGCTCCAAAAGTATTTTGGACCGTTACCCTCGTTCAACTATTTTGCTGGATGGGTTTTCAATACTTGTGGACGTATGGCACAGGCGCCATTGCGTTAAACGTTTGGAACACGAGCGATCCTTCTAGTGCAGCTTATCAAGATGCCGGGAACTGGTTTGGGATTCTAACAGCGGTTCAGTCAATTGGCGCAGTACTCTGGTCTCTCGCCTTATCCCGAATTCCAAATAACTCACGGAAATTCTACTACTCGATTAGCTTATTGCTAGGTGGAATCGGATTTGGATCGGTCTTCTTCGTTCACAATCAATGGGCGCTCGTCATTTCCTTTACATTAATCGGAATTGCATGGGCAGCAATGATGACCTTCCCATTCACAATCCTAACGAACGCGCTGAAAGGCAAAAACATGGGGACATACCTTGGGCTATTTAACGGGAGTATTTGTTTGCCGCAGATTATTGCGTCATGCTTAAGCTTCGTCCTATTCCCTTTGATCGGCTCTTCTATGCCGTTTATGATCTTGCTTTCTGGAGTTTTTCTAGTGGTTGGGGCGTTAGCTGTACCGATTATTAGGGAGACTTATGCGAAGTAAGAGAAGTTTAAACGGATTAGCTTTTCCTAATCACATAAAACATAAAAAGGCTAACGATATAAATCGTTAGCCTTTTCGACATACAATGACATGAAACGATTGGTGACAGGCACCACACTACCACACTATCATTGAGCCACCCTTATTCCAGTTTTATTATACAGCTTAGCGTACATCCTCCCAGACTGTATCAACTCTGTATGAGATCCCTGCTCGATCACTTTACCTTGATCAATAACAACGATCTGATCCGCATTCCGGATAGTGGATAGGCGATGTGCAATCATAATAGTAGTTCGACCTTCCATAAGTCTCTCTAAAGCTTCTTGTACAAGACGTTCTGACTCATTATCAAGCGCTGAAGTTGCTTCGTCCAATAATAAAATTGGTGCATCTTTTAAAATGGCTCTAGCGATTGCGATTCGTTGCTTCTGTCCGCCTGACAGCCTAGATCCCCTCTCTCCAACTTCGGTGTCATAGCCATTCTTCAACTCAGAAATGAATAGATGAGCATTTGCTTTCATAGCAGCTTCTATAATTTCTGATTTGCTAGCTCCTATTCTCCCAAATGCAATATTTTCTTCTATAGTGCCATTAAAAAGAAATGTATCTTGTGGAACATATGAGAAATAGCTTCTTTGTTGATTAACAGTCATAGAACTCACATCTATTTCATCAAATAAAATATTTCCATTGTAGGGTCGGTATACACGTTGAAGGAGATGAAATAATGTACTTTTTCCTGCACCGCTAGGTCCAACCAGGGCAGTAACTTTACCTGCAGGGAGTTTTAAAGAGAAATTATGAAACAATTGATCACTTTTCTCATAGTGAAAATTTATTTTTTTAAATTCAATCATTTTTTTCATTCTAGCAGGTTGATTTGGTTGTTCTTTAATGTTCATCTCTGGTTTTTCATTCACTGCTTCTATAATACGCTCAACAGCAGCTATTGAACGCTGAAAACTTCCCCACTGTTCTGCTAAAGATGTTAATGGATATATCAACCGTTGCATTAAACTAACAAAAGCGAGTAAAACTCCGATAGTAATTTGCCCGCTAGTCACCAAAAAAGCTCCTAGTCCTAGTGTAATAAAGAATGACATAGTTCCAGCCATATTTGCAGCGGTACTAAACCAGCTTCGAGTTGCAGCCTCTTTCATTTCAGTATGAAGAAGTTCGTCAGCTGATTTTTGAAAACGCCTTAAAAAGAGAGATTCAAGACTAAAAGCTCGTAGAACGATATTACCAGCGAATGAATCATTTAACGTTACATGTATGTTTTCAATTTGTTTATGAATAAGTCTGTTACGGTCTCGCATTTGTTTTCCAAATACAATGCCGGATACAATGGTTAGAGGTGCCAACACAATAAAAAGAAGAGATAATTGCCAGTTTAATAAAACCAAATAGATAAAAATCGAAAGGACCAGAAGAGGAAGGCGTAGTAAATTTAACAAAACACCTCCTACGGCGCCATGAATCTTATCAATATCATTTGTTAAATGAGATAATAGCTTACCTGAGTGACTTTTTTCAAAAGACGAATAAGGAATCGAAAGAAACCTTTCAAACATATGTGTACGAAGGTCCTTTTTTACATGGCTTACAGTATATGTTCTTAAATATGAATCAAAATAATCTACAACTCCCGTAACAAGTAGCGCTACTAGGCCAATACTAAAGAGTTGTTTTAATTCCTTAAAGTCCCCATTTACTGCGCGATCGGTAATATGTTGCATCAACCAAGCGAAGAGGATAATTAAAAAAATATCCGCAATTAAAATAAAAAGGAGACAGCAATAGCTTCTCCAGTACGGTTTGATATACGAATATAAAAAAGTTAAGGAACCTTTAATATCACCTATCTCAAGTATTCTTTTAACTGAAGCTAGACTCTTCATGGGCTTTTCCGTTCCTTTTCTTTAATATTTTATGAACGTAAATGTGTAATAAAATTGATGCTGCACGGGAATGACATAGTAACAAACTATAAATTTTCATGAACCATTTTGTGACATCTATTGTTGTTCTACTTTTCTTGATCAGTGTTAATCTTCCAATGACCTCCCCCTCAAATACTGGCTCATCAGGATAAAGATTCGTATCTCCTTTGCATATAAATCCTATCTGCCCATTTAGATTAATAGTTCGCAAATAGCGATGTCCCGTTAAGCCACCATCTTTCGTTTCAAACAACAAAATATCACCTTTATTTAATTTTTTTAGATTAAACTGCTCGAAGGCACAAACATTATTTTGACTAATCATAGGGTACATACTGAAACCTTGTGACGGAATCTCAAGAAATTCATTAGATTTAATCAGTTTCTTAAGTAGTTGGGACTGATTCTTCATTTTTTTACTAATCCGGCGTCCACCATATCATTCAAAAATTGCTTAATATCATTCTGTACAATTTCGGTAGAAACTTCGTAATCACTCTGAATTTTCTCAGTTAGTGACTGAACTGATTGTTCCTTAGTAAGAAGCTCCCAACATACACCTCCTAGGGCATTTAACTTTGTCACTGTGTAATCGACAGGATGTAGAACAACCCAACTTCCATCCATCTCTACTGCTTCAAGATCAGATTGGCGAATATAAGTTTCCATTAACTAATCTCCTTCCAAAATAAATTATTTTTTTGAAATTGAAGCCTATAAACTGGTACATCACTAACTAGTTGACTTAATAACTCAAATATTTTTTTAGTCTCAACTGGATCACTTGCCCAATAGAAGACTTTATCAAATAAGCTCATCATACTCTCGGATTTTTCTAATCGAAACCGATTAATGTTTTCAGACTGTTCAAGAAGTTGAATTCCTCCAAGTTCGATCGATGGTTCTTGAAAAAATGAGGTTGTATCACTTCGGAATGGTGAGTCATAAACTTTCGTGCCGCTACTTGTTATTTTAACTACTGTTGCTTCATCGGAAAGAATAGCCCGTGGATAAGACAACTCAACCACAGTAGATTTACCAGCACCAGATTGCCCTGAAAAAAGATAAGCTTTGTTACCTTCTCTCATGCACGAAGAATGAATAAGCAATCCCCACTGTTCATGAACAATAAAAACACTGTATAAGTTCATGAGAGCATGCTTCAAAGCAAAATCATTAAGAACCTTTATATTCGCAGACGTATAGTTTAAGTCGACCTCAATAATATAATCCCCACGATCATAGAAAACAGTTCCATTATCCTTTGTGATATCTACATCAAAACCATTAAAAGGATAACCGTATCCGTATTCTATTACAATATCTAGGTTAGCTTTTTTTGACTGTTTAGTCGGTACCACTTTAAATCCATTAACAATGTGTTGAATGGCCTGCTCTGACTGCGAATTAATTCTTATACTGTGATCACCTATCTCAATCCATAGCTGATTCATAAGTTACTCCTCCTTATTCATTATGCCTTATTATATTTGAGCGAATTTTGCTGCAAAAGTGCCAAGTAATATTTTTTTAGTAATACCCACCTTGAATGATTATCTTTATCTTCACCTAGAAAATTCTTCAAATATATTTTAGGAGGATAGATAACATGAAACAGTTTTGTTGAAGTAATTAGATGTTTTGGAGAATCAAAAAGACAATGATTAAAATAAAATTTATATACGTAATATGAAAGATCTTTATGATTTCTCTGAGCTTTTCGTGCGTTACTTAAACTCCAAAAAAGGACACGTTTTCGAAAAGGGTAAAATTTTATTTTTTCAAGAAACGGAACCTCCTGGTACAAAATTGACAGACAAGCATTTATTTTTCTCCATGTCTTATCAGACTTAGCGCGATTTTTTAATTTATGGAAATCAATTTCCTCTGCATGGTTTGATAGAATTTGAATAAGATCAATAAAATATTTCAAAGAATCCATTTTGTGTCGTACAGCATGGAGAGAAGTGAAATAGAACGTGTCTTGTACCGATAGAACCCTTACATAATTGTAATTAGAATAGGAAATAGAGTTATCCCAAAACGGGTCTATATGCAGATCGGAATAATATTCCTTATCTAAATTCCAATGCAATTCTACTGTGACAGATAAAGAACTATTAGGATTTGTTTTCACAAAAGAACAATGGTTATTAGAGGGATCCTCTGACTCTTCTGTAGTAAAACTGGCCTTTTTCACAAGGTTTATTGATTTTTGTAGATCGGTAGAGCGGATGAGTAAATCGATGTCCGCTGTCCCTCTAGCTACAAAACTATTAAAATAAGTTTCTGAGAAGACAATTCCTTTTAACGGAATAACTTGTAAAGATGCTGCTTCAAAACAATCGAGGAGATGATTAAGTTCATGTCTTAGCATTAAATTCTGATAAGATGCTTTCTCATAAGAACTTTTTAATTGGTTCATAAGGGATATCGAATAACTACTTTTCTGCTGACAAGACTTAAGATAATGGTACACTTGGGACTTTATAGCGAACACATTAATATCGTTCAGCATTGATATGTAGGTATCTTCTCCCCCTTCATAAAGATCTCTTTGAGTATACATCTTCTCAAGCATAGACATAATCATAATCAGCCTCCTCTCTTACTTAAAAACCTTTTTTCTTATCATCTTTATCTTTGTCTTTATCCTTTTTTCCCGAAGCTGTTGTTTCAAATTGGATCATTTGATGATCAAGAACTTTTGGAGCTTCATAAGATTTTTTCATTAGTTTCCACCTCCTTTTTATGTAGTAATCTTTGTTCTTGTTCATTATAACGCACAACACAACAGTTATTCAATATAATTTTCTTGAAAAATTATTTATTTTTTCATACTAATATGAAGACTAGGACAAACACCGCTACATAATATAATTACTTTCATAAACTATCATAACCAATGCTATACAAAATTTGGGTAAAGGAGCGTTAATATGAGCGACCTCATACAGGGATGGATTGATCAAAAAAGTGCTCAGGGCGGTGGTATTGTAACAATCCCCGCTGGAAGATACGAAGTCACAAAAACAATTGTTCTTAAATCAAATATACAACTCAGGGGAGCCGGAATAAATCAGACCTTTTTAGATATGGTTCCCAAGAATTCTAATGGCTCTTCCAATTCCTATTTAATGTTAGAAATTGACAGAAAATCAAATGTAGAAATCAGTGGTATGTCAATAGATGGAAAGAAGCAGGGGCGGCCAGATAAAATAAATGATCCATATGCCCATAGTATTTCTATAGCCTATACAACAGATTTTAAAATTGAGAATGTTAATATTGTCAATTCCGCTGGAGCTTCAATCATCATGTTTAATGCAGAGAATGGAATCGTACAAAATAATACAATTACTGCAAGCGGCTCAAATGCTATCCTAGGTATGCAAAATACAAAAGGTATCAAAGTTTTAAATAATACAATCAATGGAACAGATAATCAAAATGGGATATTTTTTATGTATCAGGATGGGAAAAGCACAAGTGACATTGAAATCATTGGAAATACAGTAAAAAATGTTGCTGATTATGCGATTGAAGTCGGTCATACCACTCACCTTGCTGAAGACCCACCTCATCGCAATATAATCGTAAAAAACAACATCATTGAAAACGCATATTGTACAGGCATCGGTTTTAGAACTGTAAGTGATGGAGTAATTGTGGGAAATGAAATTATTGGCTACGCCGTAACCAATGACTATGGGTGTAACGGTATTTTCATTGAGGGAAGAAGAGCTTTACAGAACAATGTTACAATTCACAATAATACGATCAAACAAACTTATTCTAAGGTCCCGAACCAGCCCTTTCCATATCAACAAGCCATTTATATTACCGGCATGAATAATATGGAGGTAACGGATAACACCATAGAAGACAGTTGGAATGATGCTATATATGTTTTAGCGGCATTTGGATTTGAGGAAACCCCAGATTTCCCTGATGGTAGACGTAAATATTCTAACATTCACATCGAAAATAACGAGATTATAAATAGTGAAGTGTACGGAGTTCATTTTGATGATTATGCTTCTAATGGGAATTCCGTTAAAAACAATACGATTCTAGAAAGTGGTGTGGCCGCTATTCTAGTAGAAGGCGATCCAAATCGAGTAGTGGTTTCAGGTAATATTACAGAAGGTTCCCCTAACAATCCTGACCCGGCCGAAAATTTGTGGACAGTAACAACTAATATATCTCCATTAAACGGTTATCCACTGCAGGTGCTCCCGGATCCAGGAATTTATCAACTAACCTTTGATGCTATCTCACCAGATAATGGGAAAATGGAAGCTTTCACGAACGACCGAAGAGTATTTAATAAAGAGCTCAGTGTCCCTAGCCAAAAAACAACGTTTACCTACACCTTTGCAACATTCTTTGATAGTGGCGCTGAGGTAGTATTCCACAATATTCAAGGAACGATTAATTTATCAAATATCACTCTATATCAGCTCGAGGGTCTCGAAGATTGTGAGAATAATCCTAACGAACCTAACACAGAATTTGAACGAGACCTTGAAGACTTAAATACTAAATTTATTGCTCTCCACTCCACTGAGCAATCGAAAGCAGAAAGTCTAGTTGAATTAATATCTGACTTACTTGATTTATTTTAAAACAAAAACGCCTTAAATTTAGGGCGTTTTTCACGTACTAGTTTTGAAAACGATTGTTCTGATTTTCAAAATCATCAGAGTTATTATCAAGTAAATCTTTCCAACTATTTTCAGGAAAGTAATTATTCTTGACTAAAACATCTTGTACATTAACAAATGACAGGGATTTAGCATTGCTTTTTGAAGAATTAAAATCGTTATTCACTATTTCGATCTCATTTTGCTTATAGATACTTAAACTCTCCTTTTCATTATTTGAAATTTGATTTTCAGACACTAAAAAACCTGATCCAGAATTAAGATTTGCAATCTGGATACCAAATTCGTCATTTCCATTAATTAAATTGCCCTCAAGACTATTTTCTAAAGCGTTATTTCCTTGAAATTGAATCCCACTCTTTTTGTTATTTAAAAATTGATTATTTTTCACATGAATATCATTGTAATTTCGTTTACCTTCATTAAAATCAGCAGTTATGATTCCATCAGGCAAAACAGAAGCTTGTACAAAAATTCCATTCCCTCTACTATTTTCAGCTTTATTCCCCAATATTTCTGCTCCATCAATTCCTGTTACATAAATAGCATTCGCATCTCCAGATTGAAAAGTTTGGTTAACTTCATTATTTTCTACCTTTATATTTCTCGAAGTATTAAAACCACCTTCAATGAAGATACCGTCAGCACCATACCCGCCATTTTTTCCATATCCACTGATCGTATTGCCTTCTATCACACCTTCACTTACACTTCGAAATGCAATTCCCGCATTAGTAGCACTAATAATTTCATTATTCCTAACTAAGATATTCTGGTGCTGCTCATGACCTTCTGGTACGATGTGTCCTACTTCGATACCGAAGTCACCAGCATATTTCACAATATTATTTTCAATTCTAACGTTAGAAGATGAAGCCCCCTCCTGATAAGAAATAAAAATGCCATTTTGGTGATCGGTATGGTCAATCACATTATTTGAAATAGTTACGTTATCGATATCTTTTAACGCTAGAATTCCATTTGATCCACTATCTAGAATGGTGCTGTTTTCCACGCTTCCATTCTGACTGTTATATAGCATAATTGAAGCTGAAGGAGCATTTAAAATTTTGATATTATTAATCTCAAAACCATCTACAAATGCAAAATCTATAGTATGAGCATAAGGATCATTAATTAAGCTTTTCCGTTCTTGTTTATTTCCATCTACTGTAAGATCGGTAATGCTAATATTAGTGCTATCCTGCTCTGATACTATCACTTTGTTATTATTAACTGTGCCATCATCAAATTCTGATTCAATCATTATCGTAGTTTTGTCAAAGCCAGCGCCTTTTAAGTGTACATTCGATTTAAGTACAAAAGGCTCTGTGATTACATACTGACATGCCTTCATACTTACGACGCCACCACCTACTGCACTCGTTTGATCAATTTCTTCTTGAAGCAACGCAATATCTTCATTACTCGCTTGACAAGTACTAGTGCCCACAGATTCCTGTGTAGGTTCAGAACGACTCATTGACCACAACAAAACCAACATTCCAATTACTAAGGGAACAAGCCATAATACTGAATATTTTTTCAGAAGCATGTTGGCTACTCTCCATCCATTTAGTAATGAGTTAACTGATGTTCTATCTCTATATCATCGCTACTATCTTTGTGCTTCTTTCAAATTTCTCCACTTGATGAAGGCGATTAACTCTTTGTAATTCTCTAACATGTCTTTTTCAATGCCTACCTTAATCGCTTCTTCGACAAATTCATTCCATTCTTTACTCATCTTTAAAGGAGCTATATCACGATCTAATAACTCATTAATATCAGTACTTAAAACATCTGCAACCTTTTCAAGGATTTGAATAGAAGGATTCTTTTTTAAACCTCTCTCGAGATTGCTGAGATAGGATTTTGATATCCCCGATTGCTCGGCAAAATTTGAAAGCGTTATCCCTTTTGCCTCCCTTAACTTTTTTATATTTTCTCCAATCATATGGAACCAACACCTTCCAGCCCCTTAATATGTTACTATCTTAATTAAGTTAGTAGACTATACTGTCATACGACTTTTTAAAATGGTTTTCCATGCATTAGAAGTGTACGAATCTGGTATATCCAAATCGGAGAAAAGTAACATCTCCCCCTCCTCTAATGGTCTTTTGATAATAGCATCCCTTAACAAACCAATTGGAATATGATTCTCAACATCAGCTATACGAACTGCTTCCCCTCTTACTTCAAAACTCCCTATACCATGACTTATCTGATCTCCTGGAAATAGTTTTCGCTTAGCGATAGCTGCGACACTAATTCTAGGATTAGTACTGTTATTTAAAAGAACACTCCCTCCATTAAATACTCTTCTTATTGTTTTTAGTATTTCTAAGTGACATAAATGGTAGTTCGATTGAAGTGTGTAGTATGGTCCTTCACCTAATTTGTAATAACGAAGAGCCTCTTGTTGGTCTTCAGTATGTGTTGCTGTAATAAATACACCAGGGGGAGATTTTGGGGAAAGAATATAGTCACTGATAACTGTACCCTCACTAGACAATTCAGCAAGTATTTGTCCTCCTATTTTACTATCATCAACCTCAACGCCAGCAAGTCCACTGTCTAAAATATCTGCACCCAGTCCATTAGCAACTAATGCTTGCTCAATATGTACCTTTGTTCCATCTGTAAAGGAAGTGGTCATACTAAGGCTGATCCCATTTCGTTTGGACCAATACTCCATATCTTCCTTTTTCGGATTCTTATTTAAGAATCCCTTTATATTTCCATAAACAACTGGGTGAAAACCCATCTGCCTAATATTCTCATTAAGCGCAGCTAAACAGCCTGGTTGATCTACTTCTGCTTCAGTTATATATCCTCGTTCTGCTAAATAAGAACCAATTGTCACCTGTAATTCTGCATTCATTGTAACGACTGGAAGACGAGCTTCTAATGCTTTAGAAATCATCTCACCCCCATATATGACGTCTCCACTACACTCTACAATTAAATCAGAATGAGCAATAAGGTCTTCCACTGAATTAGTTAACTTTTCATTTAAAATAAAGCTTTGCATATCGGATATCTTTCTTCTTGTCAAAACTCGTGAGACACATACGTCACTTTGAAGACGTACCAATCTAGTAAGACCCGCTCCAATTAGTCCGGTACCAATAATTCCTATTCTCTTTTTCACCCTGTATACCCCTCGCAATCTTCACGATGAGATTTATCCTCACCTAATAATTCTGTTGGAGTTACTGCTCCAGTTAAATAGTTTTTTAACCACTTTTCTTCCCTCGAAAAAAGCTTCATTTCTAACAAGCGATTAATTGTCCCAGTATCAAAGCGATATTTTATGACTTTTGCAGGCATCCCGGCCACCAAAGAATATGGAGGTACATCCTTCGTAATAACTGCGCCAGCTGCACATATTGCTCCCTCACCAATTGTTATTCCATCCATGACAATTACGTTAGCTCCAAGCCAGACATTATTACCTATTTGTACAGGAGAAAATTCTTCATAATAGTCATGTTCAACCCACCGTTCACCATTCAACTGCCCTGAAGTAGAATAGAAAATCGGTGAAGTCGTTACAAAATGACTGGGATGACTCCCTAAACCAATCTGGCATCCTGGCCCGATTGAACAAAAAGAACCAATACTAGCGTTCATCACATTGCAATTTCGAGAAGTATACGTATATCGATCGATTTGAGAGTGTGAGATTCGATTGTATGCATTAATTGCGCACCCCTTTCCGACTGTTGTCGTCGAAGGATCTATCTCTACTCCATGCCCGATAAAGACATTCGGATTATTGAATTTTAAAAGAGCGGTACGAATGTAATTTTTTACAAAAAAGGGTACCATCCTTCCGATTTTAATCCTCATTTCCTATACCTCCTATCGACTTATTTTTATACAGCATGTAATAAGATACGATTAATGCAAAATGGACCCATACAAATCCCATTCGAAATCCATTGTTGAAATTAAAATCGATAATTAAAAGCAAACTAGTTGATGCAAATCCTAAAGAAACGTAGCTAGCTTTAGAAAAAGTTTTTTTAATCATAAATATGATTTGGAATATGAGGATAAGGAATAAGGACGTACCAATAATTCCAGTATCAAACATTAGTGTTAGAAAGATATTAGCGTTTCCCTTACCTGCATTTAACTCTCCACCATAAATATATTTATCTCGCATTTCTTGCATTTGAGATAGTGTAGCCATGCCACCACTGCCATTTCCAACTATTGGATGAAGCGGAATATGATCCAGCATCATTTGAATTGCAGCTACCCGACTATCTGCTGCACCACTATCTGTTTCAAGTGAGGTTGCTGGGTTTAATCTCTCATAGATACTCATACCGATCTCACTATCAACAATGAATAAACCAAATAGCATTACGAGAAATATCATGATAGTTACCAATGTCATTTTGAGTAATTTCAAACTTTTTGTTACGAAAAATAGAAAAACACCTGCAATGGCCAAGGACAATATACTGGCTCGTGCCATGCTTAGAAATACACCTAAAAAACATACAGTCATCGCTAAACGAATGAATTTCATTGAAAAAAGAGAAGTATCTTTTAGAAGATACATTACGAGAAACCAGAGAGCTGAATAGGCTGAGAATAGCCCATACCAATCTGGTTCATGAGCAAACGATGCAGGCCTTGGTATTCCGATCTCTTCATAGTGACTAACTCCAATTTCTATTCCAAAGAAGAATCCTGTCCACTGAAGTAACCCGACTACTGCTACAATCGCGCCTGATAGTATAGAAAATTTTAGTACCTGATGGAAGAAATTTTCGCCTTTATCAAAAGTTATTTGTACGACCAAGAAAAAGAGCATATTCAAGAAGAGCTGACCAATAACTACTGTCCAAAAATCAACATAATTTATGACATAAGGATAGCTAAAGAAAAAACTAACTACCCATAAATTCATGATTAAAAATAATGGAGTTTTGTAAATTTTTCTCTGTTGGAAAACCATTTCTAGTACAAACTTTAAACTCATTACAAGAAATAACACTTGATATATACGAACATAGGAACCACCTACCGATAAAAAAGAGCGGTCAATGAAAATAAATAACGCTACAAGTATAAGAAATTTTTCCACTGGTAGCATAAAAAGAATCGGGAAAAAGATAACACAAAGTACTATTGGTATCATAATAGGTGCCATAGCTGTAGAAGACCCTATAACAATTGCAATTGCCAGTGCCCCAAAACTAACGAGCCATATTTCTCGAGATATCCATTCCCTAGAAATCATTTCAAACCTCCTACTACTTAGATGTAATCTCTGATCGTTATTCTTTATAAAGAACAGTCATCCAGTATACACTCCTTCATATACTTCCTGAAAGCCTTTTACAACTGTTTTCCATGAATAGCTCTCAGAATATGCAATAGCTTGCTCAATTAAAACGTCATTATTGCTACTACCTAAAATAGTCTTTGCTTTCTTAACTGCCTTCTCCATGGATTGGAATTCAAGAATATATCCATTTTTTTCATCATTAATCATCTTTACAAATGATGGTATACGATTAAGAACTGGTATTCTACCAGCTGCCATGGCTTCTAAAGCTGATAATCCAAACCCCTCATATTCTGATGCTGATACAAAATACTGTGAGTCTGCCATTAATTCAAGAAGCTCATCGTCCGACGCTCCTTCTATTATCTCAACGTGTTCTGATATTCCAAGTCTATTAATTAAACTATGATAATGATCCTTTAAACCATCGTAATCTCTGCCTACTACTCTAAGTTTAATATCCGGAAATTCGTCACTTAAGTTTGAAATTAATTCAAGAAGTAAATCAATCCGCTTATTCTTTGAAAATCTACCAACTGTAATAAAATGGTTTTTAGTGCACTTTCTATGTTTAATCTGTTGATATTTCTCTACGTTAATTCCATTTTCAATCAATTCCATATTATTTTTAGTTATTTTTTCGAAGATATTTGCATCATTATTGCTACAAGCAATAACTTTATTCACATTTTTTAAAACCATTTTAGTAATTGTTTTGAAGTAATATTCCTTTAATTTTTCTTGATTTTTGGTGTGAAAAAAGCCACCATGCGTTGAAAGAATGATGGGCTTACGGTGAAATGGTTTTAAAATAGATAGGTAATCCACAAAGGAATCTACAGCATGTACGTGAATAAGATCAAATTGCTTTAAATACTGAATAGTGGATAATGCAATAGGATAACGCTTTGATCCAAAATAAGATATTCGTCTTACATTAATTCCTTCCTCAACTGATTGAGAAGCAAGTGCTGTTCCATCTGCAAAATTCCGATTCAGTGTTAAAACCTCTGTCTCAACTCCTCCCTCTTGGAGGTGAGTTGCTAACTCACTCACAAATGTTTCTAGTCCCCCCACAGCAGGCTTATATTGCCTGACAACTTGCAATACTTTCATGACAATCACCCTTTTCACCATTTAAATACAGAGTCAAATAATAATTATTTTAATAACGAACTTCTCATTCTTAAAAGTCGTTACTTAAAATGCATTTTTCGAGCCAAACAATACGAAAAAGGTTTTCAGAATTAATTTGAAATCAAGAATGATAGAGCGATTTTTAATGTAATGGAGATCTAGCTTTACCATCTCTTCAAAACTTAAATTGCTTCTACCACTAACCTGCCAAATTCCAGTACATCCTGGCCTTACCATGAGTCTTTGAATATCATGATCTGTATAAATGATAACTTCTCTTGGAAGAGGTGGTCTAGGACCTACTAAACTCATCTCTCCCTTTAGAACGTTAATCAGTTGCGGAAACTCATCAATACTGGTTTTCCTTATCCAATAGCCAACCTTGGTTATCCTCGGATCCTCTTTCATTTTGAACATGGCACCTGAAACCTCATTCAAACTAATGAGTGTATCCAGAAGGGATTCAGCATTATGGACCATGGATCTAAACTTATACATCGAAAAAGTTCTACCATTCTCTCCAACTCTAAGTTGCTTAAATAAAATTGGCCCTGCAGGGTCTTCTAACTTGATACAAACCGCTACCAGAAGAAATAACGGAGTAAAGATAATTAGTGCAAGTAATGCTACTATTACATCTAGAGTTCTTTTTAAGACAGGATAGAATTTGGAGGTGTCTGGTTCCCATTGTTTCGGAATACTGAAACGTTCTTCTCTTAATTTCGAAAGGCCCATTATTCGCTCTCCTTACGTAAAGATTTTTAGTTCGTTACCTACTGTAATAACCTCTAAGATACCTATAATGAAAAATAAAGGAAATCGGGTTGTAACAAGCCTTATGACTAAGAGATAGTTTGCAAACTAAATAATAAAAAGTTCATTTGATTTCTATTTTCAATTCTACGTGTATAACTTTTTCATTTTTATTGTTTGGTAATTATAAACAACACCCAATACTTTCGCATTAGTTGCCAGCAAACGCTCTCTTGCTTTTAATGCTTCTTGTCTAGCCGTTTTTCTATTTCGTACAACAAGAATAGCTCCATTTACATGTTGGGCGATTATTTGACCATCGGAATAGGGTAGGAGAGGAGGGGTATCAAAGATGATTAAATCATATGCATTCTTCATTTCTTCCATAAATTGATTCATTTTTGAAGAATGCAGAAGCTGTGAAGGATGATCGACTAATTCGTGACCACTAAGGACCAGGTCTAAATTAGTAATTCCGCTAAAAATTGTAGCCTGTTTAAGTGAACAACGATTATCTAAGAAATCACTGAACCCATTTCTCAATTCAATGTTAAAAATGTTATGCACACCTGGCATGCGAAAGTCTGCATCTACCAGAAGAACTTTCTTACCAGTTTGAGCTGATACAATAGCAAAATTTGCTGAAGTGGTAGAGACACCCTCACCTTTCGTAGCTGAAGTAATTAATAGTGAAGAAGAGTTGTTGTTATCATCGATCAACTCTATTGCCTCATGAAGCATATGAAATTGTTCAGCACTCTCAGATTTTGGGTTGAAGTGGGCAGCCATTCCTCTTGCACACTTCACTAAATTTAGTTGACTGTTTTTATGTTTCAAAAGTCTTCTCCCTCCTAACTTTAATTGCATCATCCTTGCTAACTTGTGTTTGGTTATTAGATAAATCCCGATAAATTTTCTTATCTACATCGATGACTGAAATACTTGCTAACACTGGTAAACAAAGTAGCCTTTCAATCTCCTTTTCGCTTTTAATTGACCGGTCGAGATATTCCATCAGGAAAACGAGTCCTACACCTCCAACCAATCCGGCAACAAACGCAATGATAATATTTAGAATAGGATCTACCTCGACTGAATTACTACCAGATTCAGTTGCCTCTGTTAAAACGCTGACGTTGTCTACATTCATAATGCCAACAACTTCTTTTTGGAAAACTTCAGCAATAGTATTAGCTTTAAGTGTAGCTGAACTTACATTGTTATCCTCAACCATTACTTCTATGATCTGAGAATCTTGTTCACTACTAATAGAAACTTGTTGCCTGAACTCTTCATAATTTAAGGGAAGATTTAGCTCAGCGATTACTTTATTTAAAATAATGGGGCTTGAAATCATAATATGGTAAGACTTCACTAGCTTTAAATCCGTCTGCAATTGATCCATATCTAACGTTTGTTCAGGAGCAGGTGAACGATTAATCAGTAATTGAGTTGAAGATTGGTAGGTTGGTTTTATAAAGTAATATGAGACTGCACCACTTACTAATGAAGCTGCAAATGCAATGATAAGAATAAGCATCATACGTCGCTTTAGAAGCATTAATACTTCCTTGAAATCAATTGTATCTCCCATTGTTCCCTCCTATTATTCAGTTTGATTTTGAACAAACTCTTTACTACTTCATCTGATTGTTCTTTTTAGAGAACTTATGTGTTAATTATAATATATAACGAACAAAAGTAAAGGAAAATACAGTAAAATTACGTTATTAAGAACAAGCGGTGTTTCTCTTAGTAAGTGTTAATGCATCATCTTACACTTGTTGTAAATGAAGAATAAATTATTTATTTTTACCTTTGTAGTCTTGTCAGGCCTTCTTTATTTTTCATATCAATTTCAGATAAATAATGAGCAACTGATTTAACTAATGTCTCAGAGCCAAAAGAGTACGGCATGAATGCGTATTTTTCTATCGATTGTATTGTATTTCCAAGATGATTGATCTCAATTACAGCCGCTACTAGACTTTGCTCTACAAACGTATTCGTTATTTCTAACTGATGATTATCAACATGCTCCCCGTATTTCTTCTGTCTAGGTACAACAATTACCTTTTTTAATCGTTTCAACCCTTCAATAATGGAACTAGTGCCTGAATGAGTGATTAATATATTTGAACGATCGTAATAATCTGCGAATTCTTCAGCTGGTAGGAAATCAAATGAGTGATAATTTTGAGGTATATAGGTGGAATATCCTCTCTGTGCTATGACAGTATCAGTAATAGATTGATTATAGACTAATCGATCAAGCTCAATAAGAAGTCTATCAAAAGGAAATTTCTGTGTACCTACAGTAACGAAGATCAATAGATTTTCCCCCTATATTCAGCTTTTGGATAGAACTTTTCAAGTTCTTGCCATTGGATATAAAATTTATCTGAGAATCGATATACGATTCTCCCTGTCATTGTAGGTGAATTGACCTTAGCAAAACTTTCAATAAAGATAATTCGTTTTCTTAGAAGTTTACCTAACAAGCAAATCGGTACTGTTGCTCCTGCGCCAGTTGAAATAATAACATCTGGCTTTTCTTTCATTAAAATTCTAAATGAACGATAGATGTTACTTAGAAAAACATTGAAGAAAAAGAAGTCTTTTCTTTCTTGTTGTTTCAGAAAATGGACCGGATGTTTTTCACAAATCGAACCAGATGTAGAATTTTCCTCCGTCACAATGAAATACTTAAAAGCTTCAACTCCTGGTACTAGCTGTAGCAATTCAGAAAAGTGTCCTCCAGTGGAACTTACAAGTGCAACTTTAAGCTTTTCTTTCTCCAAATTCCCACCCTCTTTCTAGTACTTTTATCTAATAACCGATAGAAATTCCAATACCTATATGAAAAAAATAATATCATACTCTATTTACTCGTATAATGACTATAGAAATAATCTAGCTATCTTACTCGCTCAATTCGTTTGCCGATATCTTTCTTATAAAAATCACTAAAAGCAGCAATAATAGCTATTCTTATCCCTTTAAATTCTTTACCTTTAATTAGATACAATGCGTATTTCGTCACGTTTTTGAAAAAAAAGTAAATTAAGAAGCAAACATACACATGTTTCTTAGCATATCTAGACATAAATAATAAATTGTTTCTTGTACCATAATAATTAGATAGAGGAGAGCGATACCCAGTGGTGGCCTGTACTTTGTGATAGACTAAGGATTTTGGTACGTATCGGAGTTTGTAACCTGCTTTTTTGATTTCGAGGCTATATGCGACATCTTCAAAATAAAGGAAATAATCTTCCGTTAAATAACCAACTTCGTCAATAATTCGTTTAGGGAAAAGAAAAACGCATCCAGTAAGAAAATTTTCATTAGTCGCTAGTAAACTTTTTCTTTTTTGCGTCCTATGAAATGGTGTACCTAGTAACCACTTAATCCCCCCACCGCTATACCAAGTTTCTGTCGGACGATCGTGGTAATTAATATGTGAACAGCACGCACCGATTGTTTGATCAGATTCACATTCCTCTACTAGGTAGTTAAGAAAATCCGCTTCTACCATCGTATCGTTATTAAGTAACAAAAAATAATCTAGATTGTTAAATTCTTCTAGAGCGAATTTAATTCCTTCATTATTACCTCCTGCAAAACCAACGTTCTCCCCAAGTTGAAGTAACTGAAATCTTTCTTTTGACATGTATTCATTGAGGTCATCCAACTTTGTTGAACAATTATCAACAACAACAACTTCAAAATTGGGATATTTAATTCGCTTCAATGATTCAAGACACTCAACAGTGTCTTTCGTATTATTATAATTGACTATAATAATACATACTTTCGGAGTATGCTTCATAAAATCGCCTCACAATTCGTCATATGAATCAATAGCTTTTGTCTAAAACACATCGTTACTTAACAACTGGGATTTTTATATCCTTCAATTGTGGTAACTTCATATCTTTTGGGGATAGAATCGGCGTTATCGTTGGCCATTGAATTGAAAGGTCAGGATCATTCCACATCACACCTCTATCATGCTCAGGTGAGTAAATTTCATCAACTTTGTATGTCACCTGAGTATTAGCTACAAGTGTACAGAATCCATGTGCAAACCCCTTGGGAATAAGAAGTTGACGGTGGTTATCTTCGGTAAGTACGACGGAGAACCACTCCCCATAAGTACCTGAATCCATGCGCAAATCTAACGCTACATCAACCACTGCTCCAGATATAACTCTGACTAGCTTTGTTTGAGCATATGGTGGGTCCTGATAATGCAACCCTCTTAGAACTCCAATTTCCTTCGACAGCGATTGATTATCCTGAATAAATGTATAGTTTATACCACATTCATTAAAGCGCTCTTTATTATAACTCTCCATAAAATAACCTCTGTTGTCTCCGAAAACCTTTGGTTCAATTATTTTTACACCTTCTAGCTTTGTATCAATTACCTTCATGCTCACATGCACCCTTTCGTTACTTCATAAGAATGGTTTCTTTTTCAAACAGTCTGCTAAAATCTACTTGAGCAGTTAAGTTATTGGCAAGAGCATAAGATGTATGTGTCCCAGCATCAGTCCATGCACCTGAGAGAATATCAAACGTTAACGTTCCTTTTCGTATATAAGCATTGTTAACATCTGTAATTTCAAGCTCACCTCTTTCTGAAGGCGTTAGACCATCAATGATATCGAATACATAAGAGTCATACATATAAATACCTGTTACAGCAAACTGAGACTTTGGCACAGCAGGTTTTTCTTCAATTGAAAGGATATGATTATTCAGAAGTTCCGGTACACCAAACCGCTCTGGATCAGGTACTTCTTTGATCAAAATTTTTGCACCTTCGCTCTGATCATCATAATTCTTAATAAATTCGGATATGTCCTCAGAGAAGATATTATCGCCTAGAATTACAACCATTTTTTCATTAACTGCAAATGATCTCGCCAAACCAAGTGCTTCAGCAATTCCACCGGCATTATCTTGGACCTTATAGGTGAAGTTCACGTCAAACTCATGACCGCTTCCAAGAAGATTTACTACATCTCCCATATGATCACGGCCTGTTACGATTAAAATATCATCAATATCTGCTTCTTTCAGTTTGTAAATGGAGTGATAAATCATAGGATATTTACCTACAGGTAATAAATGTTTATTTGTAACTTTTGTTAATGGATAAAGTCTTGAACCAGTTCCCCCAGCAAGAATAATTCCTTTCATTTCATCACCTCATTAAATATTTGGGATACAATTTATTTCTGTCCTAAACCTTTTCGAATGGGTATGTTAAATCTTTTGAATTTCGAATGAAAGCGAGATAAATCAATTTCATTTCGCATGGCGGAAAGAACTAATGAGAGAAGCATGATTAAGATAGCTCCTAAAATAAATGCTATAAATTTGTTTAAAGGAAGTGCCATCGATAATAAGTAGACTCCTAAAGCAATAGCTCCAGAGTTAATGAAAGTAATAATGATTTGTTTATAAGGTAGAAGATCACGTTGTTTAATATCAAAAATTTTTGATACATCTCTTTGCTGAAGGAATACACCGATATAAGCTGCTGCAACAGTTGCTGCTGCAACTCCTAAATAACCAAAGAGAAAAAGGAATAAAAAGCTTAATACAACGTTAAGAACGACTGTAATGACTGTATTTTGTAGTAAAAGCTTCTGATTTCCAGAGATCTGTAACAACGTATAGAAAACAGTGAAACGTAATGGAAATTTAAGAAGATATATGACGAATATGATGGAGGCACCAATATAAACATCTGAATAAATCAATTCAATAAATTGTTTATTGTAAAATAACAAAATCCAAAAAAGCGGAAAGATAATAACGGCAAGGGTACGACTAGTAGTTGACCAAAGTCTTAACGCACCTTCCCGGTCCCTTTGGATATTATAAAGACCTCCTAATTTCGGAAGCATGGCTGTTATAACGGAAACAGTAATAATCGCCATGAATGGTACTTCTTTCGCAGCAATCGAGAAGACGGCAAACGTTTCAACTGCGAAGAACAAGCTGATAATCACTTTGTCTGTTGATTGCATGATGACGTCTAATGCAGTCACAGAACCTACTGAAAGTGTGTATTGAAACTGTCGTTTAATCATCTCAATATCAATTGAGAAAATAACCTTTTCTAACAATAAGTAAATTAAATGAAGTAGAATTACTCGTAAAAATTCCATGATGCCAATCGTAATAACAATCCAATAGAGGTTCTGAGTCATATAGGCTACACAGACAACAGTTATCAGATAAAAAAGATAATACGATAACGTAAAAATGCTAAAAACTTTTACTCTATTATTAGAAACGTATAAATTCTCAAGATAACTACCTAAAATTGTTGCAAAACACCATAGACCAAGCCATATGGCGTACTTTTTAAGATAACTATCATTGAAAAAAAAACCGTTATGAAAAATAAAAACCAGTGCCAGGAAAGCAATTAAACCAAGCCCCAATAATGTTATAAACGTATTGGAGAGCACACGTGATTTTTCTAACGAATCGCTTGTTTTGTTATAGAAATACGTGAACGTCGTTTGCATTTCAAAGGGTACTAACGATCCAACCATAATGGATATGAGTAAGATTTGCTGATAAATCCCCATCTCATTAATGGATAGAATTCTAGCTAGGATCATCATAATGAATAATGCTACTAAAGATTTAGCCATTCGGTAGCCAGATAGCAATATTGAATCTTTAAGCATTCTCGCACTCCCTAATCAGTCTAATGAGACTGAAAAAAATTCTTTAAATTCGAAAGTTAGCCAACCTCACCTCCTTGGTTGATCTTAATAAAGAACACTAACTTGTTCTACAACTGACTAAAAGCGTTGTATCTAAACCTGATTTAAGTAGGAAGCCAATGATTTAATGTCTCCCCATTCTTCAAGTATATCGATTGACTGGTTAATACTTAAATTAATACCTTTTTGAACTTCAATCATTTCTAAATCTGTATAGGCTTTTAATGCATGCGGCATTTCAGCGGAGATTTGTACAACATCTCCAGATCGGACCAATTGAACTGTACCATCAATGACTAAGCACCCATCTCCTTTAAGAATTGTCCAAATATCACTTCTCCCAGGATGCATGTGATAACTAAGATGCTTCCCCGCTTTCAAGAAGACCTTTCTAGTCAACACTTCTTCTTTATTTTCAGCATATGAACGATCTAACTCTTTCCACCATCCCCAGAGACGCTCTTCAAATTTTGGAGTATTCCTTACATTATTCAATAAAGTTTTAATTCTTGGGCTTGCCTTTTTATCGGTTACAAGAATTCCATCCGGACTTGCTGCAATAACGGCATCCGAAATACCAAGTACAGTTACTGGTATGTCTAGCTCGTTTATTATATGGGTATTTACAGAATGACTGCATGCCACTCCAGCGCCAATCTGTTTGGTTCCCATCTCTTCAGTTAGCGTATTCCAGGTACCAAGATCCTTCCAAAAACCTTCATAAGGAAGAGCAACAATATGCTTTGCTTTCTCAACTACTTCATAGTCAAAGCTTGTTTTAGGTAAAGAATGATATTGTGCTAATAGCTCTTCGTATTGAATAGGAAAGCCAGATTTTTGTAAATGCGAAATTACAAAATCTAATTTAAATGCAAAAACCCCGCAATTCCATAATCCATTACGTCCAATAATACTTTCAGCAATATGCTCCACGGGCTTCTCAATGAATGTTTCAACGTTCAAGTAGGAAGTATTAGAATCACTATCAGGAATGATGTAACCATACTTCTCAGAAGGATGCGTCGGTATAGCTCCAATCAAGGCAAGTTCAGCTTGACTTGATGTTATGACTGACTCCATCTGTTTAATCGTCTCAAAAAATTCATCTTCCACATATGGATCTACTGGTAACACGGTAACTACTTCATCAAGCGACACTTCTTCTACTGAGTAGAGATATGATGCAGCAAGAGCAATGGCAGGAAAAGTGTCTCGACGTTCAGGCTCAATAACTAGTGGAATGTCTCCGCCAAGTTGTTTCTGAATCATCTCCACTTGTAGGTGACTTGTCGCAATCGTTGTGGATGATGATAATTTTGCTTTCTTTAGTTGCGACCAAACTCTCTCTGCCATGGATTGCTTCTCTCCATAATCATCAGACAAAATTTTCAAGAATTGTTTTGATCGCGAATCGTTTGACAGGGGCCAGAGCCTTTTTCCAGACCCCCCAGAAAGCAGTACAATCTTCAAAATACAATCCCTCCATTTCTTCATCTGTTCCTTTTAAAGAACATTATATTATGATCTCTTATTCTTTTTGAAAGCCAATAGTTAAATACATAGATTCATTTGTAAAAAAATGTTATTATAGGAACTTTCTTATTATTATATCGTTTTTTATTAAGAACGCAAGTGTATTATTTGGTAGCAGAAAGCAAATTCTGAATCTAAATATACGTTTGATTAACTTGCTTTTTATTATCTATTTGCTAATTTTGAACGAGGTACTTCCATTCATTGAGCATTCAAACTTTTTCCTCTAAGGATTTGGTAGCTTTTAAGTAACTTCTAAGCGCCTCACGCCAGTGCCTCATATCTGGCAGTCCATTTAGACGCAAAGCCATATGATCGAATACTGAATAGGAAGGCCTTCTTGCCAATCGAGGAAACTCTTCTGTGCTAACTGGGTTCACTTGAATCTTTATTCCAGCTTCTTCAAATATAGCTATTGCAAATTCATACCAAGTGCATGACCCAGAATTGGATACATGGTAAATGCCATAATAGTCTGTTTTGATCATATTTATAATGCAGTTAGCTAAATCAACAGAGTATGTTGGGCACCCTCGTTGATCATTGACAACGTTCAGACGATCCTTCTCTTGGGATAATTTCAGCATCGTTTCAACAAAGTTATTTCCATTTGAACCAAATATCCATGAAGTTCTGACAATAAAATACTTCGTCGATAGACTAGTAACGTATTTTTCACCTGCTAATTTGGACTTACCATAAATACCAAGAGGTGATGTCGGCTTGAACTCATGATATGGCACATTGCTTTCGCCATCAAACACATAATCAGTACTCAAGTATACGAGCTTTGCCCCAACTGATTCGGCAGCTACTGTAACGTTACGTGTCCCAATCGCATTTACCTTAAAACTATAATCTATTTCAGATTCAGATAAATCAACATTTGTATATGCCGCGCAATGGATGACGATTGTTGGAAGAACTTGATTAAAATATTCTTTAACATCCTCTGATTTCGTAATATCTAATATCTCATGACTACATGCAATAACTTCGACTTCCTCTTCTTTAAGTAACCTTACTAAGTCATAGCCTAATTGCCCGCTACTGCCAGTAACAAGAATTACGTTATGCATTTATTCTATCTCCATACTGGTTAGCATAATAAAATTGATAATCTCCAGATTTAATATTCTTCCACCATTTCTGATTGTCCAGATACCAACGAATTGTTTCTTCTATGCCTGTTTCAAAAGTGTAATTGGGCTCCCAACCAAGTTCACTCGTAACCTTTGTTGGATCAATCGCATAACGGTGGTCATGGCCAGGACGATCCTGCACATATTTAATCAACTCTTTTGACACACCTAACTTTTCGACGATTAAATGAACTATCTCGTTATTTGTTTTTTCGTTATGGCCTCCAACATTATAAACCTCTCCCGCTCGACCATTATGAATCACTAAATCAATTGCAGAACAATGATCCTTAACATGTAGCCAGTCACGAACGTTTTTGCCATCTCCATAGATAGGAAGTTCTTTTCCTTCTAATGCATTTGAAATCGTTAGTGGGATAAGCTTTTCTGGAAAATGATACGGTCCATAGTTATTTGAACAGCGGGTAATATTTATATCCATACCAAATGTTCTATAATATGACTGAACTAATAAGTCTGCACTTGCTTTGCTCGCAGAATAAGGGCTATTCGGATTCAAAGGCGTATCTTCAGTGAAGTAGCCAGTTTCACCAAGCGAACCATATACTTCATCTGTTGAAACTTGAAGATATTTATCAACCTTATTTTCTTTTGCTACATCGAGTAAAACCTGCGTTCCAAGAACGTTACTCTTTATAAAAACATTAGGATTTGTAATACTACGATCAACATGAGACTCGGCCGCGAAATTCACGATAACATTTACTTCATGTTCCTTGACTAACTCATCAAGTAACAAGTAATTCGTAATGTCACCATTTACAAATGTATAATTCATGTTGCTCTCAAGATCTTTTAAATTCTCCAGATTACCTGCATAGGTTAATAAATCATAATTGATCACCTTATAGCCGGGATAATGAGCGAGAATATAATGCACAAAGTTACTACCAATAAATCCAGCTCCACCTGTTACTAATAAATTCAACTTTACTCGCCTCCAATTTCCAATCAATTTAAGCTTTATAAATTGAATTTCACTTTCTGTAAACCAGTTGCTCATAGAATAGAGAATCACCTAAAATTAAAAGTTGTGATGAATATCACCTCAATTTTTCATTTTCTACTGGAAAAACATTTTAGATGAAGGATAATACTAATGACCAAGCACGAGTGTAATAGAATTACAAGATGACGACAAATCGTTCTTAATAGTGTACAATCATAGAAAATGGCAAAACAACACTTCAATATCTTATTATGATTATATGTTCTTTAAAGAGAACAAGTCAAATATTAATTGTATTAGATTATATGAATCTCGTAAAAAGTTCAGCTCTAATTGATTACCACACAATGATTCAATCAGGAATTTTAATCCGTGAAACTGAATAAGTACTTATCGATCAGCTTATCCCACACGAGAGAGTTTCCAGTAGCAAATGCTGTTTCTTCTCAGGAGCTACAATCAGATCAATTTACGATTAATCTAGAACCACAAACACGAAGCAACTTAATGAGGATTCTAGTATTAAAGAAACAACAATCAATAAACGTTTTAGTAAAAGCAATCTCTTGTTTAGCACCTTTACTGTCTTAGTTATTATCGAAGGAACGGCTATCGGTTTATTATGGTTTTAACTAACCTGAATGCCAATAAGTTCAACCAAACAAATGAAAACGAGCCTTTACTTCAAGGCTCGTTTTTGATGAAACTCACTAAATATATATTGCTATGAATTATTATTGGTCTACATCGTAATAGGAACTTACAAAGACCGAACCTGTACTTTCTAGCAACCCCAATCATCTGGCAATTCATTTTCGCATTTTTCTTGGGGATTATACTGATGCAATTCAGGAGAATCATAAGATTGTAAAATTAATTCTTCTAGTGTGCTCCCTGTTTTTATAAGCTGTTCTCGTTGATCGTCAATAAACATAGCAACAGAAACTAAAACACCATTACCTCTGGGATTCAGTCCTTGTTGCTCCCATGTTCTTGCAATCTTAGTAACTTTCTCTTCTAAAGAAGTGTCGTCCCACCTTTCAAAGCTCCAACCTTCTTCACTGATCGGGCTTTCTATGGCCTTAATCAAAGTACCTTTCCCTTTACTAATTAATAGTTGATTATTTTGTTTTTCGATAAAATATTCCACTTCAAACTCATTGTTAATTATACTCGTATCAGATTTATCAACTGAACGAAGCCCACCGTGAACTGTCATTTGTGTCTCAGAATTTTCATCAACTGAAATGACCCGAAATTCTGTCTCTATTGTATTGGCATATCCAGATGAAAAAGATTCATAACTTAATTCATTTTTCCATGGAGTACCAATCAATTCATATGCTTCTGAATAATTATGGTTAGCGATGTGTTCATAGAACTTTTCGATAAGTTCAGTTGCTTCAGAACTTGAAAAAGCATCGTCTTTTACAAGTACTTTATTTGCATCTTCCGCCTCTGCTAAATTTTCATAAAGCTCATGATAGCAAGAGCAGTCATTATTATATTGTATCCCAAGAATGGTGTCCTTTAATTTTATTATATCCATTTTGCCTGAACTTCCTAATTCCTCACTCTTATAATCAACGGTCTTTAATAAAATTAACTTACCTTCATCTAATAAGATAGCAAGTTACTTTTTATATTCGTCTTTAGAATATGGACCATTCTCATCACCACCAATAGTATGAAATTCAGGATCATTTCTACTTATAAGCTGTGAATCTTTAACTTCTTTGGTAGTTTCCAATTGCTTTGTATCTTCCTCTTCAACATGTTGTTTTGGAGGTTCTTGCCCTTTCATTTCGGTTGCCTCGATTTCTTCGGTAGAAATTTCTTCTTTGTTGCTACACCCTGATATTAATACCATTAAAATAACAATTGATACAAATGCTCTTCCCAATAAAGATCACCTCGTTCTTTTTAATGAACTAACAGTTATGCTTTTCTAGATTTATTAATGAGTATTCAAGAGAATAATACAAATTCCCTTTATTTTACTATCGAAGAAGTGCACAACCAGTTTTCAGACTAAAATTTTCCTTTTTTAAGAAGAATAACAATGAAGAAATTCTCTATTTTCTCAGAATAAACATTTAATCAAACGTTTGTTTAATTAGTGGCTAGCATATCCTGAGACAAATTCTATTGAGTTACATATCGTTTCATATTCCAAACTATTATGTCAGGTATGATTTTGGACAAGTGAATAACGCATTAAAAAATTTGAAACAGTTTGCTTTTCAATAAATTAACAGAATCTTGTCCAGATAGTTGATACTTAATTTATCTTCAATAAACCAAAAAGAAAGGTAATCAAATCAAAATTTTGATTACCTTTCTTTTAATTCTTCATTAATGAATGTTCTTCTTTCTTTAGTTAAATAAGGTGGAATTCAGGATATGCCCCTACCCCATCCGCGACAACCGCTCATAAACCTCACGCAAATTAGTAAACCCCAACTCCTGAACTTTCTTCAAGTAGTGGCACCATAGCTCTGCGGTCATCTTTGCGTCTCCAAGCGCATGATGGCGATCTTTCACCTCAACCCCACAATTCGTACAGCACTCCTCTAGTTGAAACCCTTTTAGCTCTGGATCCGCAATCCTGATTAAAAAAGAAGTATCCACAATACGATGATCGAAATTGGCTCGCATTAAACTCCAGGTGGCATGTTGCATGAAGGCCTGTTCGTGCTTCGCGTGATGGGCGACTAACGTGTGTCCTTTTATAAATTTATAAAATTGAGCCAGCACTTCTGAGAGGGGTGGAGCGTCCTCCAAATCTTCCGCTTTAATTCCGGTCAGTTCTGTCACCTCTTCGGAAGGGGCTGTATTAGATTGAACAAGTGAGTAGAAGGTTTCCTGTTCGATCGTTTCACCAGTAACTTTTACTGCTCCAATCGATAGAATCGCATCTCCTTTGTTCGGATAAAAACCGGTTGTTTCAAGATCAAACACGACCACTCGTAATTCATTTAAAGGCACTTCCAACGTGTTTTTCATTTTAATTTCTTTCTGCATTTGCCTCAGCATGGAAATGTGATGAGGGTTTGATTGATCTTGGATCGATGCGTACATGCTCGTATTCACCTTACCGGATAGCTGCTTTAAATATTGAACCATTTGATTCATCTTCATTTAGGAACACCCTTTTCGAAGTACTTTGTGGTGTCATGGTAAAGCTCAATGCCTTGTTTCATCCTATCCTTTAGCTCTTTCTTCTGTTCTTTAGGAAGGGCATCAATCTTCACATAATGAACGGCTTCATAATTTTCTTTTCCTCCATATGTCAGCCGGAACTGTAAAAGTTGCCTAAATTCCTCTTCATAATGCTTACGATTTGATCGTCCAATCGTATCGTCTGATAAAGCACCAAGCCTTGATAACGTTGACGTGTTCATTACTTTCTCCTTCAACGCAAGAAGCCTTACTGCATTGACATAAGGGAACAAAGCCGTCTGTTTTAAATTGATTTCTCCCGTATGCGAACCATGTGTTTCTACAAGGATTTGTCCAAATACCCCAATCCCCTTTTGAAGGCGCATCGTATTTTTTAACATTCTTGTTAATAAATTTGGCGCCTCTTCGATTTTCAGGTAAATCACTTCTTTTAATGCTTCAATAAACGATTCACGCCCTACTAACACTCGCGCATCAATAAAGATCAATAAATGACGGATTGCTTCAAAACTTTCTTCTTCCATCCAGTTTTCAAGCTGCCTTTTCCACTCTTCAACAGATTTACACCATAGTGGATTAGACGCCATCACATTTCCATCACAGTATTCATACCCAACCGCATGGAGGCCATCGGAAATTTCTTTTC
>ENA-ORXC01000363-ORXC01000363.1-marine-metagenome-genome-assembly--contig:-NODE-363-length-33914-cov-3.586045_pt1 | contig 33914 bp, 23 predicted proteins | sample MGYA00237865_ERZ511478 | MGnify/ENA metagenome assembly ERZ511478
CACGGCCGCCAAGCTGCTGGAAGTTGATTTTAGATGCAGGTGTCAGCCATTGGTCCATGTCCTTTCCTTGGTGAGCGGCAGCAGGGTTTTTAATGGTGTTAGCCAGGCTCTCCAGAACAATTTGTTCCAAATCAATATCTCCCAGGAAACTGTACTTCGTCTTTAATTCTTTTTCATCGGCTTTAAGTACATGATAAAGAAGGTCATTAGTATCTCCGCCGATTCCATTCAGTTCTTTGAACACTGATGATTTAACCGAGTTAAACCAGCTCCTGTAAAGAGTCAAACCAGGATCATCATACAGATTATCTCCGTTAGCATCCCATTGGTACATATCCCAGTCCTCAACCAATTTGCTTGCACTTTGAACATCTGCAGGAAGCTGCTTTTGGCTTTTTAGCTTTTCTAGCAGTAAATCCTTAAACGAATATGCACTTAAATCAATATGGCCAGCTTTTTTGTTGATTTCCTCCATGTCAGACCAACTGACCTTCTTATTTGAGTTAAGCTGATCCTGTAAAAACTTCACCCGATGGGTCGGGCCAAACAATGCTTCTGTCTGTACCCAATCTGCGCTCGGTTTATTGTTCCAGTTGGCTACATAACCTTGGGAAGGATTAATCGCTTGCGGCAGAGTGCTAAAAGCTGCTATTCCTTTCCATTCCTGTGAGCCATCGCCCATCATAGGGAGGCGGTTGTCTGTTCCTTCCGCACGAACAGCGTTTTGTCCCGTGATCCAATATCCAATGTTCCCCTGTTTGTCAGAGTACAAGAAATTATGAGAGGTCGGGATTTTCTGGGCTGCTTTTTCAAATTGCTTTACATTCTTGCTGCGGTTAAAGTCATAGAAACCTGTCATGGCGTTAATTTCCTGGCCCCAATGAGCACGCTTTTGGGCATAGGCAACTTCATTATCTTTGTAGATGACCGGACCATGGACACTGCGGTATACTTTGTAGTCCACTGTACTTTGGCCCGCAACTTTTATTCTTTCTGTGCGGATTTCAAAGTCAGTCCACTCTCCATTAAAGAGATACTGATCAGGATTGTCAGGGTTTATTTTTAAAATGAAGGTATCAATCTGGTCTCCCATGCCTGTTGTCGTTGTCCAGGCATAGTCATTCCCCCGGCCGATCAAAGGAATAGGACCGGCACCCGCAAAAGCCATTCCGACTGAGTTATAGCCTGCACCATGTATACCGACCTCGTGTGCGATTTGCGGTACGGAAAAGCCCATTTGTGGTCCGCCAAGAAGCAATGTTCCGCCTGATTCGCTGTGCGAAGGGCTGATAACCCAGGCGTTGCTGCCGCCTTTATGTGGGAAACCGTAGGATTTTTCGATATCGATTTTCATTTGTTGTTCTTTTTGAAGCTGTTCTGCGACAATATCGCTTTTTAAGAAATTAACTGCCTCAGTCATGTTCCCAGCTTTTTTAACGGTTTTATCGGCTTCTGAATATAGCGAAACAGGGGCAGAAGCGTCGTTTTGCGGATATATGATTTTAAAGATTTCAGTGCCTTTCTCGGCTCCGAACTTCGTTTGCAGCTTTGTAAGAAGAGTGCTATTACCAGCTTCTCCGCCACCGCTTTCACCAAATCTTCGGACCATTAACTGCTGGACTTTTAAAGAATCCAATATCGTCCATTTAGCTGGTTTCACACCGCGGAATTCGGGAGGCAGGGCGGCTGCAGGTGTGGTCTCTATGTAGTGGTTAATTCCTTTGATATAGCCAATCATGCCTCGCTGGACATACTTAGGCAATTTGCGGAACTGCGCCATTGCCTCTTCATTCGTATAGCCATCCCGGCGGATGACTTTATCTTGAGCCAGGTTGTTGGCCGTATTACCAAAGACCTCAGCCATACGTCCGCTTGCAACAATCCTCGATAGCTCCGCCTGCCATAGCCTGTCCTCTGCCATGGCATAACCTGTTCCGAAAAATAGAGCATGATCCGTTCCAGCATAGATATGCGGCACCCCATATGAATCTCTGACAATTTTAATAGGCTTGTCCTGATAGTTTAGAAGTTTGGTTGATTCAATTTTAACTTCGCTCTGGGTGATTGGTAGGGTCTTTGGCTTTGCGGAGCCAATTGTAGGAACTGAAAGAATACTAGCGGTTAAACAGGCGGTGGTGAGTACAGAAAGCAATTTCTTGTTTTTCATCGAATACCTCCTTGGAATATAGTTACAATTTCACTATATCTAAATCTTTGTGAAAAAAATGTAAAAGCATGGAGGTAGAAATTGTTGAGTTTCGACATAAAAAAATCTCCCCTGTGCTAATAGGGGAGGCTGATTCTTGCTTATTGACTTATCTTGAATCGGTCATCAAGGGCTCTTGCCATGAAGGCTGAGAAGTCAGAACGGATTAATTCTTTTGATGGTTTGAAGCTTCCATCAGGATAGCCTGTTGTAATAGATTCAGCCAGGATGCGTTTTATATAAACGTAGGCCGCACTGCTAGCAGGCACATCTGAGAAGGAGGATTCCGATTCTTCTTTAAGGTCAAAAGCTCTTGCGATAAAAATGGCCATCTGGCCTCTAGTTACAGGATCGTTAGGTCGATAGCTATTATCAGGGAAACCGGCGATGATGCCCTTTTCCACTGCCGATGCTATAAAACCAGAAGCCACCTGGGATTGATGTACATCCTTAAACGTTGTTTCTCTTTGAGTTCCTTCAAGCCCCAATGCACGGCCAATCATGATGGCAGCTTGTGCGCGGGTAACCGTATCGGATGGCCTGAAAGTTCCGTCCGGGAACCCAGTAATGATATGTTTATCAGAAAGGAATTTGATTTCCTCGTTAAAACGCTGGTTCTGCAAAACATCCGTGAAGCTGTTTGTTACTATGACTTCGAGTGCTGCACTGGTGTTTCCAGCTTTGTCGGCAGTTGTGATATCCAGGATGGTTCCGGCTTTTTGCTGGTTGATTGCTATTGTAAAATTCCCGGCTGAGTCAGCGGTCGTTGTGCCAAGCACCACTCCATCCGCAGTTACCGTTATGGTTGTTCCTGGTTCAGCGTTTCCCGTAATAGACTGTGACAGACTGGTCACTTCGTTCACACTAGGTTTTTCTGGAGCAGTCTTATCCAAAACGGTCATCTTGACTTCGTTGGATTTGTTACCTGATGCATCTACAGTGTAAATAGTTAATTCAGTTCCAGCTGTTGGTGCCTCAATGACAAAGCTGAATTCACCAGAATTATCTGCTTGGCCTTGAGCCAAGATGGTAGATCGGCTTTGGATTAAAACTGTTGAACCTGGTTCGGCAATTCCCGAAACAGATGTTGACTTGTCTGTTATTTCTTCAACCATTGACATTTCAGCAGGGGTTTTATCAATTACCTTAGTGATAAGTGAATCACTTTTATTCCCTGCCTTATCTTCCGCAGAAATTGAAAGTTCCGTCCCAGCGGCTTGCTTTTCGATATCAGCACTGAATTCGCCATTTTCATTGGCTGTGACTTGTGCCAAAAAACTGTCTGTATTTTTTATAAATACAAGAGAATTGGCTTCTGCCAGTCCAGAGATACTTGTTGATAAATCAGACACTTCGGATACAGAAGGCTTGTCAGGAGCAGTTTTATCTAAAACGGTTACCGTAAGGGCATCCGATTTGTTACCTGACGCGTCCTGAGCATAAATGGTTAGTTCTGCACCGGCTTTTTGTTTTTCTATTATTAAGCTGAAGTTACCGGTTGAGTCTGTCGTACCTTGTGCCAAGGTTTCTGTTCCTTTTTTTACATAAACAGTAGAATCAGCTTCAGCTTTTCCAGTTATGGCAGTAGAGTTATCAGAAAACTCATCTGTGACCGGTTGTTCAGGAGCAGTCAAGTCCTTAACAATGACTTCTTTTGAAGCTGTAAGGACATTTTCAGAATCATAAACTTCAAATGTCAATTTATTATTTTCGGTTAGGTTGCTGACAGGTATAGAAAAATTGCCTTGTTCGTCTGAATTTCCGGATCCTACTAGATTGCCGATATTCTTTATTTTTACCAGAGAATTCGGATGTGTTTTTCCTGTTGCCTCGGTAGAAAGCTTTGTTAGCTCATCTACATAAACTTCAGCTACCGAATAAGAATATGAATATTCGTAACCATAAGGGTCGGTAATAGTGAATTTGATGTTCTCTCCAGCAGCAAAGTCTTCAAGTCTGTATGACCCATTGCTCTTTAAAGCCATTTCCTGGCCGTTGACAGAGACTTTTACAAAAGGCAGAGTTGCACCGGTAATATTCACTTTGCCGTTTTTACTCACTAGTGGGGCATCATACAGCTTGAATGGAACCTCTGTTAAAATTCGATTCGAAACCTTGATGCTGGAAACACTATTGGACCCAGAAAGAATGGCTTGTCCGTCAGAAGGATAGTAGTATCCAAAAGTCATATAGTTTGCGTAAAGGCTCCCATTCACTGTCAAGCCGCCGTTTACCTTCAGACCTCCTAAAACATAGACATTGCCTTTAATGGTAACATTGCTGCTGATCGTTAAAACAGCACCTGGGGCAATATATACATCATTGTTTACAGTTTTATTTGACCAAGTTTCATTACTTGTAACAACATAGCTGTCGATTGGCAAAATGGACCGCAGGACAGTGAATTCTCCACTGGTTAAGTCTGATTCCGTAGCATTTAAATTAAGTGTATTGGCATTTGTATCTGTGATTTCAACAGAATCGACAATCCATTTTCCTACTTCAGTATTGCTGTTGATAGAGAGCTTTCCGATAAACTCCGAATTATAGTAAGAGAGATTAACGGTATGTTTCGTCTTGCTAATCGGTGAAATTAAATTGACTTTAGCGCTTTGTAGATTTGTATCGTCTGTTGCTTTTACTGTAAAAGTAAGTATGTCACCAGAATCTGCCTTTGTTTTATCAATTGATAGGCGGTTGAAGACCGGTGGGTTTTGTTCTGTGAAAATCGTGAAATTACCGTTGTCCAGGTTTGTTTCTTGGCCGTTAGGAACACGCATGGTTATGTTTGATTGATCTCTGATGTCCATATAAGACACTTTATACAGACCAAGTTCCAAGGTGTTATCAATTGGGATGACACTCTCAAAAGACTGTGTTTGATCGTTATAATATAAATTTGTAGAAAAATTATTGTTTGTAATTGGTTTGTCATAGTGCAGATTAATACTTTGAATTCCTTCATGACTTGTTAATTTGACTATAATTTTCTGTGTGTCACCCATTGTGGCTGCTGCCTTATCAACAGTTATGCTTTCAACTAGCTGAGATGGAGAACCAGTTGAACCTGATACCGTAAAACTTCCTTCGGCAATCTTTGTTTGTGCATCGTTTCCGGCTATTACTCTGGAAACATTATTGTAATTGTCCCAAATGTCGAGAGTATTTATATAGTAAGTACCTGATTCCGTTAATGTTGTTATAGGGATATAGCCCTCGTATTCTTTTGTTAAGTGGTTATATTGAAGCGAGACGAACAAGATATCACCTGATTGAGGTCTTATATAAGATACATCCACATCATTCGAAATTGTTCCATCTGATACTTTGACAATAATTTTAACAGTATCTCCAGGCAAAGCATCTTTCTTATTGACAGTAAGGCTCTCAAGTAAGGGTGTTGTTTCACCGTTATTAATGACTGAAAACTCACCATCAGATAATTCGTCAGGGTTTAACCAGGTTATATTGTTTGCGGTATCTCTAATATAGGCACTGCTTATCTCATATTTACCTGGCTCAATATAAGATGTGATATCTAAGTAACCTTCATATTGGTTTTTCTCTGGGTTATATTCAGTGCGTAAAAAAAGAGTATTACCGGTTATAGGAGTTATATAGCGGAGAGAAATAGATTCTATCGCAACGTCATCTTGGGCTTTAATGATTACTTTTACTGTATCTCCTAATGACACAACTTCTTTTTCTAAAAAGACACTTTCAAATATTGGAGGTGTGACATCAGCTTGTCCAAAAACATTTTCTAACGAAACTAAATTAAAAATAAGTAAAACAGATAAAAACAAAGGAATAAGCTTCCTGATCATATTCATCCTTCTTTCTTAGTAATTTTCCCTTTGAACACAATAAATACCAAATACCCCTATAATTCTATCAATTTCCATCACCCTTTTAATCAGGTAAATAATAGGAAGCCATCTATTAAATACCATATCGAAGATAGAAGGTTTACCGCATTAACGCGCTGGGGGTCTGACCCCCAGCGCGTTAATGCGGTAAGTTATTATGGACTTTTTTAGTCTATTAATTTTGGGATTTGTAAAAGTATTATTAAATTTAAAATAATTATTAGATTTTTGGAGAGCTATAGGCTAAAATATCTATGCAAGCGATTTCAATTTTAGGGGGAAGAGCCTTGAAGAAGATGAAAAAGATAGCTGCAACTGCTTTGGCGATGGGGTTGATTATACCACAAGCAACACCTGCCATTTCATATGCAGCGGTAAACGAAGATGTAGTTCAGTTAAGAATACTAGAAACCACTGACCTGCACTCCAACATGATGAACTATGATTACTACCAGGACAAAGAGTCACTGACTTTTGGCTTTGCTAAAACTGCAACACTTATCAAGAAAGCCAAAGAAGAAGCTGACAACAGTCTGCTTTTTGATAATGGAGACCTGATCCAGGGAAGCCCTATGGGTGATTATGTAGCTAAGGTTAACAAGCTGGAAAATGGCGAAGTTCACCCAGTTTATAAAGCTATGAATTTAGTAGGATATGATGCAGGAAACCTAGGGAACCACGAGTTCAACTATGGACTTGAATTCCTTGACCGTACACTAAAGGGAGCAGCATTCCCATACGTAAACTCGAACGTCTATATTGATGATCAGGATCAAGATGAAACAAATGACGAGAATGCCTTCACACCTTATATCATTATGGATAAAGAAGTGACAGATGAAGATGGCGAGAAGCATACACTTAAGGTAGGGGTAATTGGCTTCGTACCTCCGCAAATTACTACATGGGATGCCCAGCGTATCGGTGGGGAAGTAATTGCTAAGGACATTGTCGAAACAGCAAAGAAATTTGTTCCTCAAATGAAGGCTGAAGGCGCTGAATTGATTGTTGCAATTCCACACTCGGGTATTGATGCTAGTGCAAACGGAACAAATGAAGAGAATGCTGTTTATAATCTAAGCAAGGTAGAGGGGATTGACGCAATCCTATTCGGCCACTCACACGCAACCTTCCCAAGTGCAAAGTATGCAGAAGTTCCGGGCGCAGATATTGAAAAAGGAACTCTAAACGGGGTTGCAACTGTACAAGCAGGTATGTGGGGAGACAACCTTGGTCTAATTGATATGACTTTAGAAAAGAAAGACGGAAAGTGGACGATCACAGATTCTCAAAGCTCCACTCGTCAGATTTATGTAAAAGATTCAAGTGGTACTAACTCTTTGGCTGATGCCGACCAGGATGTAATCGAGGCAGTAAAACAAGAACACGAAGCTACTATTGAATACATGAAGGGCGAGCTTGGACAGACAACTGCTCCAATCAACAGCTATTTCTCTCAAGTAAAAGATAATGAAGCAATGCAAGTGCTGAACGCAGCACAAAAGTGGTATACAGAAAATGCGATCCAGGGCACTGAATTTGAAGGTCTTCCGGTTCTATCAGCGGCAGCGCCATTCAAAGCAGGTACACGTGATAATGTAGATTACTACACTGATATTCCTGCTGGACCGCTTCAAATTAAAAACGCTGCTGACCTGTACCTGTATGACAATAACGTTTTAAATGCGATTGTTATAAATGGTGCACAGTTAAAAGAATGGCTTGAAATGACAGCAGGTCAGTTTAACCAGATTAAAAAAGGTACAATGGAAGAACAAAACATCATTAATAGTGAATACCGTTCATACAATTTTGATGTAATTGACGGTGTTTCTTATCAAGTAGATGTATTACAACCAGCAAAATACGATACAAAAGGACAGCTAGTAAACGAAAAGGCTAACCGTATTGTGAACTTGCAATTTGAAGGTAAGCCAGTTGATCCAGAACAGAAATTTGTAGTCGCAACAAATGACTATCGTGCTTCTGGTTCTTTCCCAGGTGTAAAGGGTTCTGAAATTATCGTGCACGCTCCCGAATCAAGCAGGGAAGTAGTGGCAGCTTATATTGTTGAAAAAGGCACTATTGACCCAACTCCTGATATGAACTGGACATTTAAAGAAATCAAAGGAAATGTGAATGTTTACTTCTTGTCTTCACCTAAAGCGAAGGATCTGATTGGAGAAAATGACAACTTTAGTTATATTGATATGGACCCAAGTGGATTCGCAAAATATGACCTGAACATCGATACAGGCAAAGCACATGAATTCAAGGATGTTGCACCAGGCCACTGGGCAAAAACTTACATTGATGCTTTAGTAGAGCAAGGTCTAGTAAATGGTAAGTCTGAAACTGAATTTGCTCCTGAAGCCAAATTGACTCGCGGCCAATTCATTGCCATGATTGTTCGTGCAATGGGACTTAGCGATGGAACAGTAGGTTTAGCGAAAGAAGTTCAAATTGCATACGAAAACGGAATCACTAACCTTACTCCAAAGCAATTTGGTGCAAACAACGAGATTACTCGTGAACAAATGGCAGCAATGATCGTTCGTGCTCATGAAAAGAAAACAGGTGAAGACTTTACAGCAACGAAAAAGCCTTCTTATAAAGATGCTAAGAAATTAAGCAAAGGCTTAGTTGCAGAAGTAGAAGCAGCTTACGAACTAGGCTTCATGACTGGCAACACTAACAACACATTCTCACCTAAAGTATCAGCAAACCGCGCACAAGGCGCAAAAGTAATCTACACATTCATTCAAGAATAACATCTGAAATACCAAGAAAGGCCTCCCAATGGGAGGCCTTTCTTGCTTTAAATCACTGGGGGTCAGACCCCCAGTGATTTAAAGCGTTAAAGTGAGTTCAAAACAAAAGACCCTGGAAGGTAACTCCAGGGTCTTGAGGCATTTTTATATTTGGTTTGCCAGAATGGTTATAAGTGCACTTAATACTACTGAGAAGATTAGGAGGGAAGTGTACAATATAACTTTGTTTCTTCGCTTCTTTCTTTGCTTCTCCTCTGGTGTAAGCCAATAGTAAGTAGACATAAAATACTCCTTTACTCCTTGAAGGCGCCTGGCTGGCCTTGCCTTAGACAGAGGCATCTATCTATAGCTTTACGTCATTACCTTCAGTGATTTTGCCTATACTTATATCGGATATATTAAGATAATTGTTAATAGTAATTATTGAACAATAGCTATTTAGAATTATAGTCCCACACTAAAGCCCACTTTCCTTTGTGCTTTACAACATAAACTTCCTGCTGGAAGTTGAACTTTCCGTATTTACCTGCATATTTCTGAGTAACAACCATTTTGTAACCATCCCTAAAGTTATCCTGGCCCTCTTCAGGTTTCCATTTATCAAATTCAACAGGCTTACTGATCTCATACGAAAAAGTATCTGCCCCAAAATGGCCAATAAAAACGTGAGCGCGATCCTGGATAAATGAAGACTTAGTAAATCTGTCCTTCATATATGGGTGGAAAAGCTCCCATGAATCCGAGAAATTACCTTCTTGTTCATATTGATAAAACTTTTCAACAATATCTTCAGCTTGAGTAGAGGAACTAAATAAAAAAATTCTCAAGCCAATTAATAAAAAAGAAACTATGAGAATACCAATTAGTATGGGAAGTATGGGCAGTTGGTTTCGCCTCTTCCTCATTTGCACCACCCCTTAATAAGGAAGTTCATAAGGATAATTATGTTCAATTTTGGGGTTTTATTCTGTCCAAAGAGTTTTTAAAGGGAGGGAAGGGGGAATATAAATTAGTAATGATAACAGTTTTAATAGGACTTTAGACCCTTACTAAATGTGTTTGATTTTGGTAATTTCAGAATAGAAAACACATAAAACGTACGATAAGGGCAAAGTCATTGAAAAATGGCGACGCAAAACTATAGGGACTAAAGTTATGACTTTGTGACTATGTCAGCCAGTTTCCGAACACGAACTCCTGCGATTTATGTGATAAAAAGGAGGAAAAAATGTGTTAAAATCTGTATTTAGGTTAAAATACCGTTTTCATTTATTATTGCAAAAGTATAACGAAGTGTTAATGGAAGATGCCGTATGTAAAGAGCTTAAGTCAAGGTTACAGCAAAGAGCAGTCTATCATAAACAGCGGGCAATTTTTATAGAGTTTAAAATGTGACGAGCAGACATTTATTGTCTGCTCGTTTTAGTTGCTCATTCTTTTTCGTGGTTTGTTCCAAAATTTAATATATGTATAGCCTTCCTTGCACTTGAAAATTTTTATCCCGAGCAGTTTGAGTGGCGTATAGACTTCCTTCATCTGAAGTAAAGGCATATGAATTAACTCCTCCCAAATAGTGTTAATTTAATTCTATACGAATAGATGAAAAGTTTGTACAAAATGTTCTCGATAAGAAACGACGGCATTCGGGAAAATGGTATTATACTTTTGCATTTATTTGCGTAAATTATGCCAGGCAAAAAGAATGATATGCTGTTAGGAAAGTTTGTTGTTGGCATTTTGAACTATTAGTTAAATCCTAATGACTTTTAAGGTGAATTTCGAAATAGAGAACATTCAGAGAGGAGTTTTTAATTAGATATCCAGCCTGTATAGCATACCGTCACGATAATAAAGAGCATTATAATTACACAGTAAAGCGTTAATTCGCCGGGGGTCAGACCCCCGAGACAATAACGCGTTAAAGTGGTGGGGGTCTGACCCCGGGGCTAAATATATTGTTTATTAAGTCGATATACAGGATGTATTTTCCAATAGTTGATTAGAAAAGGGGTCTGAAATGAAGAAGTTATTAATGTCTTTACTGGTTTTGTTTGTGGTTAGTGCTTCGTATGGTGTTACGGAAAAGGAAAGAGCTTATGCGCAATCTTATTTTAAGGATGTTCCGAGTGGTTATTGGGCTATTGAAGAAATTCTTTATTTGCAAAACCTTAAGGTTATAGCAGGTTACGCTGACGGAAGGTTCTTGCCAGGGCGGCCGGTAACTAAGGCTCAGGCTGCAATGATGATGAACAGGTCTTTGAAACTGTCGACACAAAATTTGACCAACCCAGGGTTTTCTGATCTTCCATCATCTCATCCTGCCTACAAAGACGTTGCAGCTCTTGTACAAGCAGGCATCATCCCGAAGACAAGTGCTTTCCGTCCTAACGACGTGTTAATTAGGGGAGAGATGGCTAAGTATTTGGTGAATGCCTATAAGTTAAAAGGCTCCTATCCTGGCAGAATAAATGATGTACCCGCTGATTTGCTTCCGGCAGTTAGAGCGTTGGCAGGCAACGGTATTACGTCTATTTTTACAGATGGGACATATAAGCCAAAAGACTCTGTTACACGCGCTCAGTTCTCTGCGTTTATAGCGCGCTCTCTAGATCCTGAATTCAGAGGGAGCTACTCTGTGCTTAACCTCTTCCTTCCAAACATTAAATATGATATGTCTGCTGCTGAAGTAAAAGGGCTAATGGAAAACTATACAATAGTAGACGAAATTAGATTGCCATTGGCGACAAATGATCACCAAATCGTATACTCTGCAAAAGTCACAGGGCTATCTTCTAATGAGCAATATTTATTTACTTTTAAGGACGATAAACTGAATCGTGTAGTAATTAATGTGGATCAGAATTCAAATACAGCACCGTCTTCAGCCAATTTGGAAAAGATTTTTGGTGCTTATCAAAATTACTTTAAACCCTACGTTGGTCTGCCTAAATCCTTTGATACAGAGAAAATTGACGAAACAATGCTTTATAAAAAAAGAGGCTACTACCAAGGTGGATTTTTAGAAGAGAAAATATACCTTTCTGTAGAGGGATATGACTTCCGTAAGCATGGAGGAACTTATCAATCTAGCTATATGTTCGTTATGCAAAATTTCAAATGATAATTAGGCACAACCTTTTATCGTTTTGCAGTAAAAAGTCTTCTAAAATAATTGTGATGAAAAAATACTTCAAAAAATATTGAAACACAAAAAAGGTGGCTAATCAGCCACCTTTCATTAATTATAGTCTTTTAGCGCCGATGAATCTTGGCTTCCAGTATGAGTTATTGATGCTGGCGATTGATACGCCTTTAGAAGTTGCAGCGTGGATCATCTGGCCATTGCCGATGTAAATCGCAACGTGTGTGACTTTATTTCCGCCGCTAGTTGCGTAGAATAATAGATCTCCAGGCTTGTATGAGGTTACTTTAGTACCTACATTATACATTTCTCCTGCTGTACGTGGCAGTTTGTTGTATCCAGCATTTTTGAATGCGTAAGTTACCAGGCCAGAACAGTCAAAACCGCTAGGAGTTGTTCCTCCCCAAACATATTTGACACCCATTTGGCTTTTCGCAATTGAAATCGCTTTTGATTTATAATCAGTGCTGACTGTAGAAGCTTTTGTTACTGTGCTTCCAGGAGCAATATATTTTGAGCTTACATAACCGATTTTTCCACTGTAAGAAATTCTAGCCCATCCATTACCCTGGCTCGTTACTGTTACATTGTAGCCTTTTGGCAGTTTAGTATAAATCTTACCAGAGAGTGATGGTTGATTTCTTACATTTAAATAGCCGGAACTTACATTAATATGATAAGCTGTTCCAGCAGCTGAAGCTTGATCCATGGACGGAGTGGCAGTGGCAAGTAGTGAGATGAGCATCGTAGAAGCTATAATTCTCTTAAACAAAGTTGTTTACCCCCGTTTGCTAGATGTTAAACACAGTATATAACGGAAGGGGTTACAGACCAATAACAGGAAAATTACGTTTATATTACAAAAAGCGACAATTTACGTTAATAGATGATATATTGCCCATGTTTTTTCAACAAATCTCCTACTTTGGTAAAATTTTCTGTAAATAAGGTACCTCGTAATTAACTTATCAATGAAAAATTCAGCAATAAAGTTGGGTTGAAGAGACAATTCCTTTCCATATGAAAAGAAGAAGCAATAACTATTCTTGCAATTCAGGATGATGATATAATAAAAAAAGACTTAGGGAAAAGCCAAAATATTATAAGGAGTTGTCACTATGTCCCGAAAACCGCGCATATGGTATCCGGGGGCCGTCTATCACATCACAGACCGTGGGAATAGGAAAATGCCTGTCTTCAGTGATGATAAGGATCGCTTCAAATTTATGGATCTATTAGAGGAAACCCGCGTATCGCACCCATTCACCCTTCACGCTTATTGCCTCATGACCAACCACTATCATCTTCTGTTGGAAACCATCAACCATCACCCGCAAGAGATTATGAAAATGATTAACTCCCGATATGGAATCTACTTTAATAAACGTCACGATTTGGTTGGGCATGTCTTTCAAGGCCGATACAAATCTGAGTTGATTGACTCTGATGAATATTTTCTGAATGCCAGCCGCTACATTCACCTCAACCCTTTGGAAGGAAATATTGTGCAAAATCCTGCTGAGTATAAATGGAGTAGTTACCAGGCTTACATTTCAAACAGGAAAAATCAGCACATCACCACTCAGCGAATCCTATCCTACTTCCCAGATCCGCCAAAAGAACACTATAAAAAGGTAATAGACCATGAAGTAGCTTTAAAACAAAACCCTACAGCCATTAAATGAGAAGTCCATTCGCTTCACCGCACCACCGCGCCGGGGGTCTGACCCCCGGTGCGGTGGTGCGGTAAAGGACCTTCTACTTTCTATTCTTAATGATTTTCCTTTTTGCTGGCAGTATAATAGATGGTAGATGGAATGTTCGGTTGGGTGTTTTCGGAATTTAAGAGGATGGGGGGCTTTTTGGATGGTTCTGAATGCGAGGAGTGTTGGGATCTTGATAAGGCTTGTTGATTCCCATTCGTATGTTTCTGCGAAGGAGCTGGCGCAGAAGATGGGGGTTTCGAGAAGGACTATCTTCAGTGATGTCGAAAATATCAATCTATGGCTGGAAGACCATCAACTAGCAGCTGCCCAATATCATCCTTCCGCCGGCTTTTACTTTGAGCATGCTGGCAAGGTCCTTATAAAAGAGAGGCTTGGGGAGCTTAACCTCGACAGACAATATAAAAATTCCCGCGGTGAGAGGGTGGCATGGGTCGGCATTCTTCTCCTGACCAGGGAGCAAACCATATTTCCAAATGATCTCACCGAAAAATTCACCATGAGCAAGAGTACCATCCAACGCGACCTGAAACTGCTCGCTGAAATTCTTTTGCCCTTCAGGCTGAAGCTGGTTTACAGCAGACAAGAAGGATACTCCATTTCAGGAGATGAACAAAACAAACGCAAGGTCCTAATCCACTTTTTATCAAAATTACACCCTCACAGAGAAACGCACTGGATCATCCAAAATACGCATTCAAGCCGAGAATGGCGCAGTGACCTGGTTGCACCGCCACATGCCTTGAAAATCCACAAAATCATATTAGATTCACAAAAATACCTGAACGTCCGCTATCTGGAAGATGTAATTGAATTATTAAGCATACAATTACTGCTTTTACTATCAAGATATAAACAGGGGAAAGTCATCTCCCTCGACCCCGTCGAAAAGGTAGTGGTTAAGCCTTCGCCAGAATTCCAGGCATCAAGCTTTATAGGTGAAAAGGTGAAAGAAACGTTCGGCGTCGACATTCCAGATGATGAGCTTTGTTATATCACTATTTGCCTGATGGCCGCTAAGAATCAGCACCCGCTCGCCAACAGCAGTGAGGAGGACATGGACATCCTCAAGAGTGTCATCCACGAAATGGTCGATCAGTTCCAGAAGGAAGCTGGTGTAATGTTTAAAACTCGTGACGCGCTCGAACGCAGTTTATTCTTCCATTTAAAATCAGCCTACTATCGCATTGTCCACGGGCAAATGTATGATAATCCGCTTACCGACATGATAAAAGGTAACTATCCCGATTTGTTCCATAAAACAAAGAAGGTCATTTCCCACCTTGAGGATGTGATGGGAGACGAAATACCCGATGATGAATTAGCATTGATTACCATGCATTTCGGCGGCTGGATCGAAAAAGAAAGTTAAATGGTACTTTCTCAACAAAGAAAAAATCGGTCTCAGGTCTTAGACAACATTACATTACTAGACTGTTAATGACAGGGGAGTTTATGGGTAATATGAAAGTATGGAAAAAGTGAAACAATGACCCTATGTCATTCGTATACATAGGAAGGATTCCATGAAGGAGTGTATTTTCGATGAACCCGATTCTTTCAGTTATTATCCGTACACTTATAGCCATCCCTTCAACAGGATTCATATGGCTTTTAAGTTATGCTGGTTTCGATCAAACATTTGGGATGGCTTCACTCATTGCCATCGGAGCGGGAGGACTTGTTTATTTCGGACTTGGCAGTATCATGAAGAGCCGATTTTTAAAGAAACACGGCCTGACCCGAAAGGAATATCATTATATAAAGAAAAATCTGGACGAGGCGAAGCAGAAAATCAACCGCCTGCAGAAGGTGCAGTTTTCCATCCGCCACATCAGGTCGCTGAAGCAGCGGATGGAGTTGGTCCGGATGGTCCGGAATATTTATAGCCTGACCCGGAAAGAACCGAGGCGATTTTATCAGGCGGAGCAGTTTTATTTTTCACACCTGGATTCCGTACTTGAACTCACTGAGAAGTACGCATTTCTTTCCTCTCAGTCAAAAACGAACCGGGAGATGCAGTACACACTTGATGATACGCAAAGGACATTGAATGAAATGACAGGAGCTGTGGAAAAGGATCTCTATCAAGTCCTGTCAGATGACTATGACCATTTGAATTTTGAGATAGATGTAGCTAAGCACAGGCTCAAGTCGGTAAAAGAGCCGAAGTATCTTGATGGAAACTGGAGGACGAAAAAATGACAGAGAAGGATATCGATCTATTGAAAAACAGCGGCAGTCTTATGGATGATATGCTAGCGAACCCTTTTGGTGAGCAAGGTGAATTAGTTATGAAGGCAGTGGAGAAGGAGCCGGAAAGCAAGCCGGTAAAATTGATCGATGTGATCCCAGAGGAAAACCGGGCAAAGGCTTACCAGCTGGCAGAGCAGATCGACCCGAAAAATCATCAGGCGATGATTACCTATGGAACACAGGCGCAAGGAAAGCTGTTATCTTTTTCACATTCGATGCTTGAACATGTCCAAAAAAAGGACGTCGGTGAAATAGGGGATATTATCAGTGATTTGATGAAGCAGCTTAACCATGTCAGCCCTGATGAATTAAGTGTAGAAAAACCGTCCTTCTTTTCAAAGGTGTTTGGGAGGGTGTCCGGCTCCATTCAAGAAGTGCTTTCCAAGTATCAGAAGACCGGTGCCCAGATCGATCGGATCAGCGTAAAATTGGACCGGAGCAAGAATGTGCTGCTTTCCGATATTGGCATGCTGGAAAAATTGTATGAAACAAACAAGGAATATTTCAATGCCTTAAATATTTATATCGCGGCAGGTGAAATAAAGCTAGAAGAACTTCATGATAAAACGATCCCAGCATTGAAAAAGGCGGCGAAGGAAACGAACGATCAGATGAAGTACCAGGAAGTGAACGATATGATCCAGTTCGCTGATCGTCTTGATAAAAGGCTGCATGATTTAAAATTAAGCAGGGAAATCACGATCCAGAGTGCGCCGCAAATCCGCCTGATCCAAAATACAAACCAGGCGCTGGTTGAAAAAATCCAGTCATCGATCGTGACGGCCATATCACTCTGGAAAAATCAAGTCGCGATCGCATTGACGCTCATCCGTCAGCGACATGCTGTGGAAGCACAAAAGAAGGTCTCCAAGACGACCAACGAGCTGCTGCTTAAAAACGCTGAAATGCTGAAAACGAATACGATTGAGACGGCCAGGGAAAATGAGCGCGGCCTCGTTGATATTGAAACGTTGAAAAAGACTCAGGAAAACTTGATTTCCACGCTGGAAGAAACATTGAGAATCCAGGAAGAAGGCCGAACCAAGCGCCGTCTGGCCGAACAAGATCTTGCGGCGATGGAAAATGAACTAAGGGTAAAGCTTCTTGAGTTAAAAGACTAATTAGTTAAGGGTAAAGTTTCTGGAGATCAATTAAGGCTAAAGCTTCTGGAGTTAAAATTATATATGCAAAATAGGACCGTTGCTGCTGAGCACGGTCCTATTTCACTGGTGCAACATCCTAATCTAATATCTCCATCAATTGGTCTTTTAACTTCTTTTTAGCTCCATTCCTCCATTGTTTGACCGCGGACACTGAAACATTCTCCTTTTCAGCAATTTCCCTGACAGACAGAAAGTCAATGCAAGTGTAGACGACCCACTTTGTTTCTTTTTCGGTGAGCCCCTGGCAATAGCTGAGCAGGAACTCAAGTTCAAGCGGTTGGTCTGTGTTCGTCTCTTCGACGGTTTCCCAGTATTCCTCTTTTTGATGGATGCTCCGTTCTGCAAACCGGTTATTTCGGTTCATTTCGTTCAGGATTTGTCCTTTTACATACGAATAGGCGTAATTGGTGAACTCGCCTTTTTCTGGATTAAAGGCTTCTGCAGCTTCCCAGAGGCCGACCAGGCCGATGTGATAGTAGTCTTCCTTATTTTTATAGATATTCAGCGAAGAAATAATTTTATGAATCATAGGCTCATATTGTTTTGCCAGTTGTTCAAAGCCTTCCATTTTGCAATCCTTTCGGGATCGCGCGCGTTCCATTGTATTCCCGGGTAGCTTTACCATACTCCCGGATATGGATCATACACCAATCTCAAAAATTGAATTTTGGAAGGCAAAATGGCTTAAAAACACAAAAAAGGGCCTCAAAATTGAATTTTCGAGGCAGTTTTACCGATGTATGTCTCAATTAGGTACCATTATCATAAAGAGCCCAAGATTAATTGTGAAAGTTTTTAGACAACTCTCAATAAATATTTTTCCAGCCTTATGTTGGCATATTAATAATATCGGTATAGGAGTTAGCCTGCCAATACTCTCGATCATAGGCCGATAAACGCAAAAAACGGACCTGAAAGCAGGTCCGCAGAAAATTATATTATACTAATAAAATGAATTTTTAGCAATATTCCATAAGAACTAGTGTGAAATTCAACTGAAAATACAGATTTACATTTAAATGCCACTAAAAATATAATAATACCTATAGGGCTATACGGACGCCAAGAGAAAGACGCGCATGCCCTGTTAACAGGACAGGAGGTTGTGGCGTGAATTTTAATATAAAAAGTCCCCAGGAATAAGTCGTGCGGACAATCCTGAGGACAGGGTGTTGGGTATACCAACTCTGTTAGTATACCCTTTTTGTCAGAGAATGCAATACATAGGAGGACTAAAGAGTGAGCCTATTAAATGATTATAGAATTAATCAGGAAACAGTGTTGCTGACAGGAGAGTATGACGAAAACGGAAAGCTGTGTACAAGAGTAATTGAAGGCAAGAACACTTTTCTCGTTAATATGAAGCCTATTGAAGTGATCAACAAGACAATGGTTGGTCTCGGGTCTAATTTCCATGCAGGCCGAAAAAGTACCAGAGAAATACTGGGCGATATCAATATGTGCCCGATAAAAATCAACTGTCATCTGGGAATCTGGTTATTTCCGACCAAGTCGTACAATGATGAATTTTGCATCTGGTTTTCTCTTAAACATGTCCAGAAGACGAAACCCGTTGGAATTCGTAAAACAGAAGTCTATTTAAGCCATAATCATACTTTCATAGTCAATATGAAACAATCTGCCTTTAATGACCGGAAACAAAAAGCGAAGGACCTGCGTGATGAAATGTTAAAAAACTCCCAAGGCAAGCTGACATTTTACGTCGAGCTGGAAAAAGGCCTTGTCATTTTTGAAGGGGAAGGAATCAATAGATATAGAATAAAGAAGTAATACAGTATAAGCATCCATTCTTTCGGAGTGGATGTTTTTAAGTGCCCTGCTATTTAAAAACTCCAAAATCATTGAAAGCGATTTCCGTGTGAGGTATACTGCAATTAAGTTAATGATCGTGATGGAGTCGGGGAGAATCACACAGAATAATCCTGTTACTGGGGCAGTTTCTGTAGGATTCTCCTCTTTTCAATATAAAAGGGGAGGAATCGGGGATGGAAAAATTTATTTTGTCATTGGACCAGGGCACGACAAGCTCAAGGGCAATTCTCTTCAATAAAAAGGGCGAGATCGTCCATGTTGCGCAAAAGGAATTTACGCAGCTTTTTCCGAAGCCAGGCTGGGTCGAGCATAATGCGAACGAAATCTGGGGTTCGATTTTGGCAGTCATTGCGAGTGTTCTTACGGAATCAAATGTAAAGCCAGAACAAATAGCCGGAATCGGTATCACGAACCAGCGGGAAACGACTGTTGTCTGGGATAAAGAAACGGGAGTGCCTGTTTATAACGCGATTGTCTGGCAATCCCGGCAAACGAGCCAGATTTGTGATGAGTTGAAGGCTGCGGGGCACAATGACCTTTTCCGTGAAAAAACCGGTCTCCTCATCGATGCTTATTTTTCAGGGACGAAAGTGAAATGGATTCTTGATCATGTGGATGGTGCAAGGGAGAAGGCGGAAGCAGGAAAGCTGATGTTCGGAACAATCGACACTTGGCTGATTTGGAAGCTATCTGGTGGCCAGGCGCATGTGACGGATTACAGTAATGCCTCGCGCACGCTGATGTTCAATATTAATGACCTCAAGTGGGATGAAGAGCTCCTCAATATTCTCGGCGTTCCAGCGTCGATGCTGCCGGAGGTTCGTCAATCCTCTGAAGTCTATGCAAAAACGGCACCATACCATTTCTTCGGGCAGGAAATCCCGATCGCCGGGGCTGCAGGTGACCAGCAGGCAGCTCTGTTCGGGCAGGCATGCTTTGAGGAAGGCATGGGAAAAAATACGTACGGCACAGGCTGTTTCATGCTGATGAATACAGGCGAAAAAGCAGTGGAATCAGAACACGGTTTATTGACGACGATCGCCTGGGGCTTAAACGGAAAAGTAGAATACGCGCTCGAAGGCAGTATTTTTGTCGCCGGATCGGCACTTCAGTGGCTGCGGGATGGTATGAGGATGCTCAAAAATGCAGGCGATAGCGAGACATATGCTGAAAAAGTGGAGTCCACCGACGGCGTTTATGTGGTGCCTGCGTTCGTTGGGCTTGGAACTCCGTATTGGGACAGCGACGTCAGAGGGGCGGTGTTCGGCCTGACTCGCGGAACGAGCAAGGAACACTTTATCCGAGCGACCCTAGAGTCGCTGGCTTACCAGACAAAGGATGTACTGGCTGCGATGGAGGCAGATTCAGGTATCGAGCTGAAAACCTTGCGCGTCGATGGCGGTGCCGTAAAAAACAACTTCCTGATGAACTTCCAGAGCGACATCCTAAACGTTCCTGTTGAACGGCCTGTTGTCAACGAGACGACTGCGCTTGGTGCTGCCTATCTGGCCGGACTCGCGGTTGGATATTGGGCAGATCAGCAGGAAATTGCCTCACAGTGGGCGATTGACAAGAAGTTTGAACCAAAGATGCATGAAGAGACTCGGGATCAGTTATACAGCGGCTGGAAAAAAGCCGTCAATGCTGCGATGGCTTTTAAATAAAGATCCACACGAATGAGGCCAGATACCTAATAGGTATCTGGTCTTTTTTCAGGATAATCGGTAAACACCCCATCCGCTCCGATTTCATAAGCCTGCTGAATGTCCTTGTCTGTATTGACGGTAAAAAGGTGGACTGCCAGACCGTGACTATGGGCTCTGTTGATATATTCTTCATCTACCTTCTCAAAATTGGCCCCGATTCCTGACGCATATTTTTTCAGCGACCGCAGCTCCCGGTCTGTCAATCTCGCTTTATCTGAATATCTGTAAAGCTGGACCAGGGGAATTCCCGGTTCGAGCTTGTGGATTTTCCTCAGGCTTTTGCTGTGAAAAGATTGTATGATGACTTTCGATTCAGACTGAACCAGCGAATGCTTCCTTAAGAGATTTATTAATTTCACTTCCATCCCTGGTGATTTGGTTTCGATGTAGTAATTTGCGGTACTACCATAACGTTGAAAAATTTCCTCAAGCGTGGGGATTTCCACCTTTTCATAGGCAGGGTCTGCGAGTTGCGGATACTGCTCATTGAACCACGAACCGGCTTCCAGCGCCTTAATTTTATCCCGGGTGTACACGTTTGCCTGCCCGGATCCATTCGTCGTCCGGTCTAGTTCATCATCATGCAGGGCAATCAATTCACCGTCTTTTGTCATCTGCAAATCGATTTCGATATAATCGGCATCCGACTTCACCGCCAGATCATACGCAGGCAAAGTATGTTCAGGCACGTAGGCCGATGCTCCCCTATGAGCGATGATGATGAAATCATCTGTCAAAATAAAAGCAGGCGAAGTCCTGTGATTCTCACAGCCGGCACTTGCAAGCAAAATCAAACAGAAGAATAAAAGCGATATAGTTCTCATGATTCCCTCACTTATTGTGAAATGTAATTTCCTAACATACTAGCAAACTAAAAAACATATACTCTCAATATATATGGCAAACTTTACAAGTTAATACTTTGTGACGGAGACCAGGAGACCACATCTACTGCCTGAATGGATAGGCATTATTTGTGGTCTCTTTTTTCAGGAAAAGGATTTATAGAGAAAGGGTGGCGAGCATGAAAAAAGTAGAATTGGTTGGTGTTTCGAAATCATACGATAAAAAAACAGAAGTCATTTCAGATATTACAGTCAGTATTGAGCCTGGAGAGTTCTTCGTCCTCGTCGGTCCTTCCGGCTGCGGGAAAAGTACGATGCTGCGGATGATCGCCGGCCTGGAGGAAATCACGGGCGGAATTCTGAAAATCGGCGATGTGGAATCGAACTGGCTCCCGCCAAGTAAAAGGGATATCTCGATGGTTTTTCAAAACTATGCTCTATATCCTCATTTAACGGTCGAAGAGAATATCATCTTCGGTCTTCATGTAAAAAAAATCTCGAAAACAGAGCGGAAAAAACGCTGTGAAGATGTCGCGGAAATGCTGGGATTGACACCGTACCTGAAAAGGAAGCCCCGTGAGCTGTCCGGCGGCCAGAGACAGCGGGTCGCCCTGGCACGAGCGATTGTCAACCAGGCTCCGATTTGCCTAATGGATGAGCCGTTATCCAATCTGGACGCGAAGCTGCGCGCGCATATGAGGTCGGAAATCCGGCAAATCCAGAGGCGGCTTGGCATCACGATGATTTATGTCACCCATGACCAGGTCGAGGCGATGACGATGGGGGACAGGATCATGATCCTCCATGACGGAAAAATCCAGCAGATTGGCAAGCCGATCGATATCTATAATAATCCGGCCAATCCTTTTGTTGCGACCTTCATAGGCTCACCGCCGATGAATATTGGCGAAGGGAAGGTCAATCAAGAAAAGGACCAGGTTGTGTTCAGTGAGGAGGCGAAGCTAGCCATTCCTGAAGAGGATCGTCAGCTTTTAAAAACAGACCGGATCATTGTCGGCATCCGCCCCGAGCATCTGAAGGCAGCGACGAAGGAGACAAAGACGGAGGATAAGGTCTATGTAAAAACGACCAATGTTGAGGTGCTCGGCAATGAAACGATCTTCTCATTCGAAATGGGCGGCAGGGAATGGATGGCGAAATGGACTGGCCAGTGGCGGATTGACGTCGGGGATGTGGTTCCTATTGTCATCAGCTATGATTCGGTCTGCCTGTTTGACAGCGATACAGAAAAAATCATCAAGACGCCAACGGACATCGAGAACCATGTTTTTGATAAAGAGGTGTTCCTATGAAAGCAGACGCTCCTCCAAAACTGAGTTTTTGGAGAAAATCGCTCAATGCCCGCAGCGCGCTTTTGTACCTGTTTCCGTCGATCCTCCTGTTTGCGGTGTTCATTTTTTACCCGATGTTCCGAACAATTTACCTGAGCTTTTTCCTGACCGACCAGCAGGGTGCCGCTGCATTGTTTGTCGGCTTAGAAAATTACGCCTATCTTTTCGAGTCGAAGGAATTCCGCAACAGTATCAAGGCGACGGTGCTGTTTGTCCTTTATACCGTTCCTACTGGCGTGATCATTGCGCTGTTCCTGGCGCTGATTGCGAATGAAAGGCTGAAAGGAATCGGCTTCTTCCGGACTGTCTATTCCTCGACGATGGGCATTTCGGTCGCTGCTTCCTCTGTCGTCTGGCTGTTCCTGTTCCACCCTAGCATCGGTATGTTCAACCGGCTGCTGAATGTCATGAATTTGCCGGGCGTCCAGTGGCTGCTTGACCCGGATTGGGCGCTCGTATCGATTTCGATTTCAACGATATGGATGAATATCGGGTTCTCGTTCCTCATCCTGCTTGGCGGGCTGCAGAATATTGATGAATATTTATATGAAAGTGCCAGGATTGACGGTGCCGGCTACTGGTATCAGCTGCGCAGGATCACGATTCCGATGCTGTCGCCGACATTATTTTTCATCATCACGATTTCCTTGATCAATGCATTCCAGACTTTCGGGCAGGTGGACATTTTAACGAAGGGCGGCCCTTCCCAGGCAACCAACCTGATTGTTTATTCGATTTACCGGGAAGCATTCGTCAACTATCAGTTCGGGACGGCAAGCGCCCAGGCAGTCTTCTTATTTATCTGTATTTTAATCGTGACGATTTTGCAATTTAAGCTCGGAGAAAAGAAGGTGCACTATCAATGATGATGTCGACACCGAAAAAAATCCTGTTTTATATTTTGCTGGTGATCTCGGCCTTCCTGGTCTTTTTCCCGGTCCTATATGCCTTCATGATCAGCTTCATGTCTGGCGGGGAGATTCTTCAGGGAAAGTTTTTTCCTGAATCGATCCATTTCGATAACTATGTAAAAGTGTTCGACCGGTTGCCGTTGATGAATTACCTGATCAATAGCTTCGTCGTGTCATTCGGCGTCATGCTGGGCCAGCTGGTTGTCTGCAGTCTGGCGGCCTATGCCTTTGTTTTCATCCCTTTTAAGGGAAGGGATTTCATCTTCTTCCTGTTTATCTCGACGATGATGATTCCCTGGGAAGCAACAATGATTCCTAACTTTTTTACCATCCAAAAGCTTGACTGGATGAACACATATCAAGGGTTGACCGTGCCATTTTTCGCATTGGCCTTTGGTACCTTCCTGCTGCGGCAGCACTTCAAGACGATACCAAAGGAGCTGCATGAAGCAGCCGAAGTCGCGGGGCTCGGGAAGTTTGCCTTCTTTTGGAGAGTGATTCTTCCTGTGTCAAAAACAAGCCTTGTCACGCTGGGGGCCTATGGATTCCTGACGACATGGAATATGTATTTATGGCCATTGCTCGTCACAAGCACAGACCAGGTAAGGACGGTACAGATCGGCTTAAAGCAGCTACAGTCCCAGGAGGTAGCGACCGAATGGGGCGTCGTCATGGCGGGAGTGATCGTGGTCATCATCCCGACGCTGTTATTGCTTTTTGCAGGTCAGAAGCAGCTTCAAAAAGGCCTGACCCAGGGAGCGCTCAAGTAGTTCATTAATCGGTTTCAACTTCTGGTATCCAGAAGCATTTTAATAAAAGGGGTGTTCAGCAAGATGGTGAAAAAGTTCAGATGGTTCCTCGTAATCAGTGCGATTTTCAGCCTGTTGGTCATGTCGGCATGCTCGAATGATGCAAGCAAGGGAGATGACAAAGACAAGGAGAAGGATGGCGGCACGAAGCCTGGCGAGAAAACAGAAATATCGTTCTGGCATGCGATGTCGGGACCGGGCCAGGAAGCGCTTGATGGTATTGTCGCTGATTTTAACAATTCTCAGGATCAAGTTGTGGTCAATGCAGAATTCCAGGGTACTTACGAAGAAGCTTTGACAAAGCTTCGAAGTGTTGGCGGCACTGATAATGCGCCGGCCATCATGCAGGTATTTGAGGTAGGAACGAAGTACATGATCGAGAGCGGCTTCATCGAGCCGATGCAGACATTCATCGATAAGGACAATTATGATCTGTCCCAGCTTGAGGAAAATATCCTTAACTACTATAAAGTTGATGGCAAGCTGTATTCCATGCCGTTCAACTCCTCGACACCGGTTATGATTTATAACAAGGATGCTTTTAAGGAAGCGGGGCTTGATCCGGAAAGTCCGCCGCAAACGTTTAGCGAAGTGAAAGCGGCAGCGGAAAAGCTGACGAAGAAAAATGAGCGTTTTGGCTTCTCGATGCTGACATATGGCTGGTTCTTTGAACAGCTTGTAGCCACACAGGGTGGTCTGTATGTCGACAATGATAATGGCCGTTCTGATGACGCGACAAAAGCAGTTTTCAATGGGGAAGAGGGGCTTCGCGTCTTCAAATTCCTCGATGACATGAACAAGGCCGGTACATTCGGCAACTACGGAACGAACTGGGATGACATCCGTGCTGCCTTCCAGACAGGCAAAGTCGCGATGTACATGGATTCATCAGCAGGTGTTGCCGGCGCGATCAATAACTCATCATTTGATGTAGGTGTTGCCTATATCCCTTATCCGGATGAAGTCGAGAGACAGGGTGTCGCGATTGGCGGTGCGTCATTATGGATGAGCAAAGGCATCGGTGAAGATAAGCAGCAGGCAGCATGGGAATTCATGAAGTTCCTCGCCTCTCCAGAAAGCCAGGCGAAATGGCATATCGGCACAGGCTACTTCGCCATAAACCCGGCAGCATATGAAGAAGACATCGTGAAGAAAGAGTGGGAAAAGTACCCGCAGTTCAAGGTAACCGTAGACCAGCTGCAGGATACAAAACCATCATTTGCGACCCAGGGTGCCCTGATTTCCGTCTTCCCTGAATCACGCCAGCAAGTCGTAACCGCACTTGAAAACATGTACCAGGGAACACCGCCGCAAGAAGCACTAGATCAGGCAGCAGAAGGAACAGACCGTGCAATTGAGATCGCCAACAAAACAAAGAAAAAATAGCTTTACCACACTAACGCGCCGGGGGTCAGACCCCCGGCGCGTTAGTGCGTTTGTATGGTAAAGGGCATAAAAAACCCCCGTCTTTTACCAGAAGAAGGGGGAAGCCCAAAATGGCTATTCAACCAAAGTCTACTATAACTTACGTTTACCTATTTATTTTTATAAGGGTATTAGTAATAGTATTTATTATGGTAAAATAAAACATTTTGGCAAGTGAATACCTATATGACTATGTATTGTAAATCTTTTACCAGTTTTATTAATCGAAATAAATGATATTACAATAACTTTATTATTTAACTGGATACTAATTTATTGCCTTCTTTATTTGGTTATGCAATACATTGACTTATTTAAAAATAGTAATCACTTTTTAGATGTAATTTCCTTTAGACTTTTGTCGGTGAATCATTTCATTAACTTCCTGTTTATCTACAAACATTGGTCAATACATATCCTTGATAAGAATAGGTGGTAAGGCTGATGTGACGATAGTTATTAAGAAGCTAAGCCTCGTAGTTTAACTTAGTAAAAGCTAGTATTAAATCCATAAATTACTTGTATTTCTAAAACTTTTAATTTGCTAAAATGTGTTCAGTAAGTTAAATAGCAGTAAAATTCACGTTTTTATCCATTTATATTTCCAGGAGGAATTACATTGTCAAATCACTCTTTTAAAAAATTCCTGGCAGCTGGAACATCGGCTGCTGTCGTTGTAGCTGCAGTAACACCGGCTGCATTTGCACATGAAAATCACAAATTCGCAGATGTAACAAAAAATTATGAAGAAGCTGTTACATTCCTTCATGACTGGGAAATTGTCAATGGAAAAACAGAGACGACTTTCGGTACAAACCTTAACTTAACTCGTGGTGATGCAGCAGTTATCATGGCTAATGCATTAGGACTAGATATTGAAAATGCACCATCTGCAGGTTTTACAGATTTAAACTCTCGTATTGCAGGTTCTGTTAATGCCCTTGCTGAAGTGGGCATCATTTCTGGTGTTACTAAGGAAAAATTCGCGCCAAATGACCCACTAACTCGTGGAGCTATGGCAAAAATCTTAGTACTTAGCTTTGAACTCGATGAGTTTGCTGTCGACACACCATTTATAGATGCAGTTGGAGTTTTTGGCCCATATATTGAAGCCTTATATGGTACGGAAATCACTTATGGTAAAACAGAAACTACATTTGGAACAAACTTGAATATTACTCGCGGAGATTTTGCCAACCTTCTATATAGAACATTCACATTCTTAGAAGATACAATTTACATTCCATATGCCCGGACTGCTGAATTAGTAGATTCAAATACAATTACTGTAACCCTTGAAGAAGCTGCCCCAGCGGAATATAGTGCCGAGGAAGTTGCTGAAGGTCTATGGATTATGGCAGAATTTGCTGATCGATCTGTAACCGTTCCCGCAATAAATAACGCAGTTATTTCTGATGACCTTACAGTACTGACATTTGATATTGCTCCAGACCTTGCTGGCAAAGAAGGCCTGTTGTATATCGATGAACTCGAAATCGAATTTAACTTCACTGCAGGAACAACAAACGCTTCAGCATTGAACTTTGATGCAGCGTCAACAGTTGGCAGTGAACAAATCAACCCAGTTAAAATCACCACCGCCTCATCAAATCAACAATAAAACACTAACGCGTTAAAGCACCGGGGGTCTGACCCCCGGTGCTTTAACGTATTAGTGTGCATGCAAGACCGCGGATTCTTCAAATTCTTCAATTCCTATCCCCCACTTGATGTCCTTTTCCATATGAGTTTTAACATATTGGTCTCCTTGCTTTTTTATCCAATTAAGTTTTTACAAAAAATAAACAGCTAAATTAGTTGGTAATTTAAGGTTATTTACTTCCTAATAAACTGGTAAAAATCAGGCTTAATATGTAAAAATACCTAGTAATATCCTTTATTCACCATTCGACAAAATTAGTTGTATATGGTAAAAATATTTTGGTAGAAACAGATAATGGAAGATTAATATATAGGGGGAAAAGAGTTGAAATTAGCTAAGAAGATTGTTGTCGGTGCCATCGCGAGTTTTCTTGTATTTCAGTCAGCTGGTCTGCAATCTGGTTTTGCGGCTACATATGAACAATATCCAGTGTCTTCTGGAGTAAAATACAAGGAAAATAGGGAAGTCATCAATGGGTATGACCAATCTATTAAAGTGCTGGAGGTAAACCTTCAGGATCCGTATACGAAGTTGGATTTATCGGTGCCGAAAATTGGTACACTGTCTGGCACTACTGCTCAGGCAAAAGCTGTTCATAAAGAGGGAAACAGAGTGGTAGGAGCAGTCAATGGTTCATTTTTTGACACTAGGACAAAGCTTCCAATGTATCTGATTGCTCAAAATGATATTCTCGTAAACTCCGGAATTATTGCCTCTACCCGTGATCAATATGTGAATGAACCAATCGCATTTGGAATTAATGCTTCTAAAAAAGCCCAGATTGATTACTTTGCCTTAGATCTTGCAGCTGCTCATAATGGAACAACCATGGAGATTACTAGCATGAATAAGGTCAGGACAGAAAATAATTTAATTTTATATACTCCTGACTATATGGGTGGATATACGAATTCAAATCAATATGGCATGGAAGTTGTTTTTACAGGTGCTTCGAAGAATAAAGATTTAAAATTTGGCGATAAAATTACTGGAACAGTTAGTGCAATTCGTCCGTATAACACAGTTTCAAATACACAGATCCCTGCAGACGGTTTCGTATTGTCTGCTCATGGAACTGAGAACCTACAGTTCGTAAAACAAATGAAAATTGGAGACCAAGTAGAGGTTTCCATTAATGTCGATGATAAATGGAAGGGTTCACAGTATATCCTTGCCAGTGGTCCTAGACTTGTGGATAACGGTAATGTTTCCTTAAGTATTGACCCAAAAAGTCAGCGCGCACTTGAACGTGCACCAAGAACAGCTATCGCTGTGGACCGTACCTTGACTAAGGTTTTCATGGTTACAGTAGATGGCAGGGCAGAAGGCTACAGCAAGGGCATGAATTTGACTGAATTCGCTCAATACCTTGTGAAAATAGGAGCCTATAAAGCTTTAAATCTTGATGGCGGCGGATCGACAACCATGTTGGCCCGAAAGTATGGCAATGACATGGCTTCGCTGATTAATAAGCCATCTGATGGATGGGAAAGAGCTGTCCATACTTCATTACAAGCCATCAGCACAGCCCCAACAGGCACAGCAAGCATGTTTGATGTAGGTCTTTCCAGCTCATCAGTAACAGTAGGGGATTCCATTAATGTCTCTCTGAAGTATGTACTGGATCAATTTTATAATCCCCTTACAAAAGATCCATCAAAATTAAAGCTATCCAGCACTTTAGGAACTTTTGAGGGCACAACTTTAAAAACAACAACACCAGGTGAGGGAGTGATTGTTGCTACTTATGGAAACCTCACTAAGGAAATTCCAATAAAAGTAACGATCGAAGAATCGCCGTTCTCTGATGTTCCTAGCACGAGCAAATATTACCCGCAAATTAAGTATCTATATGACCGGGATATCATTGCGGGTTACCCAGATGGAACATACAGACCTGCGACAACTTTGAAGCGCCTGGACGCAGCATTGCTGCTAGTACGAGCATTAAAGCTGGATACTACAAACGTTAAAGATGTAGACTTTTTGGATGTCCCTAAGGAATATCGCTTCTATAAGGAAATCGCCGCGATCACAAATGCAGGCATTATCAATGGTAAAGAAGGCGGAACCGTTTTCGACCCTAATTCACCTTTGACAAGAGCGGAGATGGCTGCCATCCTCCAAAGGGCATTTAAGTTGCAGGCATCAGGTGAAATGCCTTTCACGGATGTACCAGAAGCAAGCTTTGCGTACAACGCTATCTTAAGCTTGTACGCAAACGACATCACAAAAGGATATGGAACCGAGTACAGACCAAACGGAAGTGTCGACCGCGTACAATATGCATTGTTCCTGTACAGAGCAGTTACGAAGCAATAAGTATAATAATAGTAGAAATAACAAAGGGCCAGTCCCCGGCACGTACTTATACCCCGGAGACTGGCCTCTTTACATCACCCCTTTAAAGCACTGGGGGTCAGACCCCCAGCGCTTTAAAGGGGTGATGTATTGTCGTGTTCTTCGTTTATATGACATTGTTCGCTAATTTATGTATAATTGTGCAGTAAATCTTTTTAATGAGGGTGCGTTTGCTGTGTTATTTAATTCGTATGAATTTATATTTTATTTTCTGCCTTCTGTTTTTGTTATTTATTTTGTTCTTCAGTATGCGGGTCTTTCGCGGCTGGCCAAGCTTTCGCTAGTCGGGGCATCCTTATTTTTCTACAGCTGGTGGAATGTGAGTTACCTTCCATTGATTTTGACTTCTGTTGTGGTCAATTACGCGGTGGGTACTTTCCTGACTAAAACCGATAAAGTAAGAACACGTAAAACGGTCCTTACAATAGGCATCATCTTCAATGTCCTGCTATTGGGCTATTATAAATACACTGATTTCTTCATTGCTACAGTAAATACTGTACTAAAAGAAAGCTTTCCTTTGCTTCATCTTGCGCTGCCGCTGGCGATCAGCTTTTTCACCTTCCAGCAAATCGCTTACCTCGTCGACAGCTATCGTTATGAAACGAAAGGATACCGGTTCGATGAGTACATGCTTTTCGTCGTGTTCTTCCCGCAGCTGATTGCCGGACCGATCGTCCATCACAAAGAAGTGATGTCCCAATTCCATAACGAGAACTCACGGATGAATGCGAAGAACATTTCGCTTGGATTGTACATCTTCGGCATCGGCCTGTTCAAAAAGGTGATGATCGCCGATACCTTTGCGATATGGGCAAACGATGGATATAATAACGCCTTCGACCTGAACATTGTTGAAGCCTGGATCGCATCACTGTCTTACACATTCCAGCTTTACTTCGACTTCAGCGGATATGCGGACATGGCAGTGGGCGCGGCGCTCTTATTCAACATCATGCTGCCAATTAACTTTAACTCGCCATACAAGGCACTGAATATCCAAGACTTCTGGCGCCGCTGGCATATTACGCTAAGCCGTTTCCTGACGGCTTATATCTACATCCCGCTTGGCGGCAGCAGGATAAGCCCATCGCGGACGTATATCAACATCATGATCATCTTCATGGTCAGCGGCTTCTGGCATGGCGCCGGCTGGACGTTCGTATTCTGGGGCTTCCTGCACGGATTAGCTTCGGTCATCTACAGATGGTGGAACCGACGCGGTTACTCAATGCCAAAGCTGCTCGCGTGGTTCATCACCTTCCAATTTGTAAATGCAGCGTGGGTTTTCTTCCGGGCAGAGAGCTTCGCACAGGCGATCGCGATTCTAAAAGCGATGTTCGGCATGGGTAAAATCGAACTGCCAACAAGGGTGGCAAATGTCCTGGGACCAATCTTTAATATCAATCTTTTACCAGAAGGTGAGATGCTTTATACCACCCCAAGCGTACTGTTAATCATCATCGGTATGCTTGTAGTGACCTTAAGAAAGAATTCTTTTGAAATGCTAGAACGATTCAAGCCTAACAACATCAACATGGTGTTCATCGTGCTCATTTCAATCGTATCGATTTTACAGCTTGGAAAAGTTTCCGAGTTCCTGTACTTCAATTTTTAAAATGATAGAAGGTGAGCAGCAAGTGGAGCATAATTATAAGAAGTTCGTTCTTAAACTCATAGCCGTTTTCGGAGCAGTGCTTTTGCTCATTGCCGGAATCGTTTATGTGACAGATCCTTATGTTTACTATCATAAGGATGGAGTTTATAAACGTACTTTCACAAAAAACTTCAATATGCGCTACCAGATTCCAGGGATGATCAGGAATTTGGAATACGAGACTCTATTCGTTGGCACGTCAATGGGCCACAATTTTAAAGAAGAAAAGATTAACGAACTGTTTCAGACAAGCTCATTTAATGCAACCATCTCGGGTTCATCTGCAAGAGAGCAGAGGAAAGCCGTGGAGCTGGCGATGAAATCCCAAGATGTGAAGCATGTTTTCTGGGAAATCAACTATGATTCCCTGGCAGGGGAGGCGGACCGTGTCGACGCGACCTTCCCAAAGTTTTTATACGACCGGAACATCATCAATGATCTTCCATACCTTTTAAGTTATGAAGCGTTTAAAAAGATTGATTACCAATGGGAGAATCAGCACCTGGTAAAATCCGATGTGGATCCTTACAGTTTTTATAAATTTGGCGAGAAAAAGAAGCCCCTGACGGTGGAAACGATGAAAAAGGAGCTGGAGGGCCAGAGTGCACCGCCGGCTGCTGCCCATACACTAGAGTCTTACATGGAAAGCTTTAAGGCAAACATGCTTCCGATGATCAAAAAATACCCTGAAACCAAATTCACCTTCATGTACACGCCATATCCAATCACAAGGCATATGATCATTCAGGATAAGAAGCCTGGCATCAACGAAGCCCGGTTGGAAGCAAAGCTTAAAATCTATGATGAGCTTCAGAAATATAATAATGCTGCAGTCTATGATTTTCAGGATGAATCATATATTACTTTTAACGTTGGAAATTATATCGATCGGTCCCATTATTTTCCTTATATAAATGATCTTCTTCTGGAAAAGATGGCTGCAACCAAGCCAATTCAATCAATGGAAGAATATGAAAAGAAGGTAGAAAATCTGTCATCGCAGCTTGAAAATTTCTCTTATGACCAATTAAAAGAAAAACCTCTTCATGTGAGCAATAATTAGAGTACACTGCTTTTAACCATAAAAGGCTGCTGCCATAGCAGCCTTTTTCAATTGCTCCTTGCACAACCTCACTCGGGCCCTTATGAATCCCTGTTCCTCCAATAAAATGAAATAAATTGAAAAAATTTCAAAAAATAAGGGAACTTTTCCCTAACCTAATACGTTTATATAAAGGGACAACCTGTGTACAAATCTCTTCATAGTACACCCAATGTTTGTCGTATTGTGTTGGTAATTTTTTGAATTTACAGGTTGTTTAAATCTATTGGACAGGTTACTATTAAACTGGATAACTATTCCAATGAATTGAAAGGGCAGGAGGAGTAAAATGAAAAACTTGAAAAAAGGTCTTGCTACTTTTGGGGTAAGTGCGAGCTTAATCGCTAGTTCGACGCTTGTTCCAACAGGTGCAGCCTTTTCGCAAACCGATGCAAGCAGTCATGTGGGAATCTCAGCTGTTTCCGTGAACCATCCTTTGCTTCAGAAGAAATTGGATGAACAAAAATCGCCTTTTAGTGAAGACACTTTGGTGGTTAAATACCAAAAGCCTCTATCTGCAACTGAACACCAGCGCTTAGGCGGTACATTAGTCCGTCAAGTTTCCGGATTGAATTATGCAATTGTCAAGGTAAAAGACAAGAAGAATCTACATAAGGTCATTGGAAATTACCAAAAGGCAGGAAAAGTTACTTCTGTCAGTCCTTCTGTTCTTTATAGACAGCTTGGAATCAAAGACCCTAAGGTGGGCGAGCAGTACCATCAGGCAATGCTGCAATTAGAAAAAGCGCAAAAGCTTGCTGGCAAGAATAAAGTGAAAGTAGCCGTTATTGATACTGGTGTTGATCGAAATCACCCGGATTTGAAAGGAAAGATTCTTTCAAGTGTGAACACAGTTAATCCTATCAGCCCTGGGGTAGCTGATTCCCATGGTACACACGTGTCCGGAATCATTGCTGCCAAGAAGGATAACGGCATTGGCGGATATGGTGTAAACCCTAATGCTGAAATTCTTTCCATCGATGTTTTTGACCGGGGATGGGGCGCAAGTGACTACGCCATCGCCGAAGGGATCCTTGAAGCAGTCAAAGGCGGAGCGAAGGTTATTAATATGAGCCTTGGCGGTCCGATGCCATCTCCTGTAATCGAGGAAGCAGTTAA
>ENA-ORXC01000365-ORXC01000365.1-marine-metagenome-genome-assembly--contig:-NODE-365-length-33909-cov-3.955545_pt1 | contig 33909 bp, 37 predicted proteins | sample MGYA00237865_ERZ511478 | MGnify/ENA metagenome assembly ERZ511478
GATTTACTTGGTACTGACGTATTTATTGGAGCCGGAGAAAATGATCCTATGTGTTCTCCAATGGAATCAATCAAACTCCAATCAATGTTAAAAAAGGCGGGAGCAAAGGTACATCTTCATTGGGAAAACAAGGGTCATCAATTAACATTTGAAGAGGTAGAAGCTGCAGCCCAGTGGTATCAAGAAATACAGTTAAAAAGATAAGAAGAATTCTTACAAGCTTAAATATATAAAAACTAAATTTATCGGAGGTTACATGTATGTTATTAAAACAGGAAATAGGAGCACTAATTTTACGTGTTGTGTTAGGTTTAACCTTTTTTATTCATGGCTTTGTCAAATTTCAAGGTGGGATTGAAAATCAAGTCGGTTGGTTTGAAAGCATAGATTTACCAGGTTTTATGGCTTATGGAACTGCTTTAATTGAATTAATTGGTGGAATCTTACTAGTTATTGGATTAGGAACTCGATTTGTTTCGGCTATATTTGTGTTATTGATGGTGGGAGCAACTATTAAAGTAAAGCTAGCTGTTGGTTTCCTAGGAAACGGACAAATGGCAGGTTATGAATTAGATTTAGCATTTGCAGCTATGGCACTATATCTTGCCGTAAATGGAAGTAAATTATTTGCAGTAAATCAACTAATTCATAAAGAGGATGAAAGTTCACATCAATTCAAAAATATAGGATGATATCTCGTTTTGAAGATATTTTAATTAAGGAAAAAAGGATAGTATACAAAAATTACATCTAATAAAAGATACCTAGTTAAGGGGGTGATTTGCTCATCCATAATTGAATATGGTATCAAAAATGATGCAGAGGTGAAAGAAATGGGTTTTTTAGAAAAATTATTTGGATCATCATCTACTAAGGAGGAAACAAAAATGGCAAATGTAAAATTAGCAGTGATTTATTACAGTTCTTCAGGTACAAACTATCAAATGGCACAGTGGGCAGCAGAAGGAGGAAAAGAAGCAGGCGCTGAAGTAAAAGTATTGAAAGTTCCAGAGACAGCTCCACAAGCCGCAATTGATTCAAATCCAGCATGGAAAGCCCATACAGAAGAAACAAAATCTGTTCCAGAAGTAACATTAAACGATTTAGAGTGGGCAGATGCTATTGTCTTCAGTATTCCAACTCGATTTGGTAATGTACCAGGTCAAGTGAAGCAATTTTTAGATACAACTGGTGGACTTTGGTTTAATGGAAAACTAGCAAATAAAGTGGTTAGTGCAATGACTTCTGCGCAAAATCCTCACGGTGGTCAAGAGCAAACAATTTTATCATTATATACAACAATGCATCACTGGGGAGCAATTATAGCATCACCTGGCTATACAGATCCAGTTATTTTCGGATCTGGTGGAAATCCATATGGTACAAGTGTAACAGTTGACCAAGACGGTAACATGGTTGAAGATGTGCAAGCGACTGTTAAACATCAAGCAAAACGTACAGTAACAGTTGCAGAGTGGGTTAAAAAAGGAAATCAATAATTAAATACTAAGAAATAAGTATAAGTAAAGCGATATACTTCCTGATTTTAATTAGGAAATGTATCGCTTCTTTTCTTTCCAGTGAAATACGTAGGAGTCGACTAGTTAGAATCGAGAAACAAAATATGTTACCAACAGTTGAGATGTTATTTTTGTAAGTATATTCTCAGCAATAAAGTATTATTCTACGGGAAAATGGAGATAGTAAGTCTGTTAAATTCTAAAAAACAACGGAGTGAAATAATGGAAAAATTAATGCTAAGAGGATTACTTGCTTTGTGCTTACTTTTATTTCCCTTTTTGGCGAAAAAGCCTCACTTTAAAGAAATGCTTATTGTTTTTTTCTCAAAAGGCGTTCTAGCCACTCTTATCGATGCGTATGTAGTAAATACGAAGAGAGTTGAGTATCCGGTACGTCCTTTTCCTAAAATTTTCTCCACAAATATTATTTTTGATGTTTTGTTTTTTCCCTTGTTAAGTATGGCTTGGGTTAGACAGTCATATAACGATAATATTCCAAAGATTTTATTAAAAAGTTTAACTTGGAGTATACCAATGAGCCTTTCTCAATGGTATTTAGAAAGGAACAGCAAATTATTTAAGTGGAAAAAGTGGTCTCCATTTCATACTTTTGGAAGTGTTAGCTTTACACTTCTTACAATTAGAGCTCTAGCAGGCTTAGTAAAGAAAGTTGACGGTACGCACTAATTAAAAGTAGACTGACGTACTTATTAAGCAATTAGGTATTAGGAGAATTTATATATCTAAAAAATAAGGTTGATTTCATGAGAAAAACAACAAAATTAGAAGCAGTTCTATGGAGTGTTGCTCTACCAGGGTTTGGACAACTTTTAAATGGTCAACTCATTAAGGGACTGACTTTTATATTCTTGGAGTTTCTTATTAATACAAAAAGTTCTTTTAATCATGCGATTCTTTATAGTTTCCTTGGCCAAATTAATAAGGCTTTCGAAGTGGTGAATTATCAATGGTTAATGTTTTACCCTTGTGTTTACATGTATGCAATGTATGATGCTTATAAATATTCTACAAAGAATACTCCATATTTATCTTTCTTGCCCTTTGTTAGTAGTGCATATACGGTAACTGTAGGATTGATGTATTCCTCTAAATTACAATTTCGTAATGTTTTGTTAGGACCCATATGGCTTCCAATGATATTTTTAGTTCCCGGATTAATCTTAGGTTTCTTAGTTCGTTATATATTAATGAAATGCTTAAAAAGATCAGATGAATGTTCTTAGTTTTTATTAGGAATTTGGATACTTAAATAAAGAATATTGTATGTTAATTAAAATTGACTTTTACATGCCGTTTCATATTTTTTCTTTCTATAACTATACATAAGAACTTTAACGCACATTGAACTCTTCAAGTAATAATTCTTCTGTTTGAGGCATTGTAAGACCTAGATGCCAGCACCCCATTCCAGCTAATTCATATTCACGAACAAGACGAAATTTCCGAAGAAGGCTACGTGGATCTTCAAATCAAACTTCATGTAGGGCACCTTTATCGTCTACGTACCGAAACCAAGGGGCTGCTGCCTTTTCATCATAATGGAAGGAACTTTGATAACCAGTATATAAATCAATTGCGCGTTGAGTGGAATAAGCTCATATTTGTCTTCAATAAGTGTAAAGTTTAAAACCATAAATATATCGTAAATAATTTATTATTTACATATCTACTACTGTACTACTGGACCAATATAATATAATTCATAGTAAGAAGGAGAACCCTTTTTCTGAACCTTAATTATGACAAATTTAATCTTTTACCCTTTTAATCTCTCCGTGTGTTGTCGCAACTAAAAAAGGATCTTCATGACTTCTAAATCGTTTATAATGCTTCGAACAATAACCTAAACTCTTGTGTTTACCATTGCACCCTTCAACCTGACAAACGCTTTTTGTTTGGCTTTTCGAAAAATAAAGTGGATCCCAGTATTCGGTAGTACTTAGAATTTCGCGTACTTTTGTAAAATATGCATACTTCATATCACTCTAAATATTAATTTTACTTACGCCTAGTTGAATCGATTCACCAGTTGAATTCCTTCCGTTACGTAAACTTCCACAATTGGTATAACAAACCACATTAAATCTGTTCGTTTAAAGCTCCAGGCTGCTTTTCATATTCTAGCCCGCTTGTGAACTGGGTCACTACAAGTGTAAGTTCGTGCCCAATCACATCTAGTGAGTTTGTAAAACCCAACAAAAATAGTTCGCTGATTAATATATGATATTAATGATCACTGGTCATGACTCATGCCTCATAAATTGGATCTCTGTGAACTGATATTCTGCCTTTTGCTCATAATATTCCTTTAAAGGGACACTCTATAATCAAAATAAACTTCTATAGATTGGAGGCTGTCAGAGTGAAGGTTTTATCAATGATCCAGCCGTGGGCAAGCCTTTTTGTCCTTAGAGAGGCAACATATGAAACAAGGTCATGGAGAACGAATTATCGGGGGCCACTTGCCATTCACACAAGTAAAAAAATAGATAAAGACGCCTCTAACCATATAGCCATAAAGTCGTTGCTTGGTAAGCACGGATACACACCAGAGAATCTTCCAACTGGCCAGATCATTGCTGTATGCAAACTTGTAGATTGTTTGAAGGTAACTGAAAACAATGAGACATGGGCCATTCTGGAGGATGGTCGAATCGTATCAGGGAATGACTATTTTATGGGTAACTTTATAGTGGGAGGTTATGCTTGGGTAGTTGAGGATATGCAGATGCTGGATGAATTTATTCCAGCAAAGGGAAAGCTAGGATTATGGGAGCATCTTTTAACTTTATAGGAGCTGATACATTGCACACGATACGCTGAATCAGCTCCTTCAGGAACCCACCTTTCACGCACAAAATCTTCTAGCTTCTTTATTTTTTCAGACATCCTACCGCTCTACACATAAAATCCCACTCTATATAGACTAATTTACCTAATCAAACTAAATCAAACCTTAGTCTGTTGGGAAAATGTAAGATAGCTTACATACTCTGTTACAAATCACTTAAAAAATAAAAAAGTAAATAACATTACATATTTCTTATCAAGAGTAAGGTAATATTGTGGTCAACACTTGCAAAGTGAATTAAGATATTGGAGGTACCAAAATGACTCAATTAAAATTGAATGAAAACATCCCTAACTTTATTCTCCCTTCCCCTACCGGTGAAACATTTTCATATGAGACTCATCAAAAAGAACATCAAAGCTGGCACTTAATTATTTTCTTCAGAGGGGCGTAGTGTCCAGTCTGTGTCCAAGATTTAAAAGACTTAGAAGAAAATAAGAATGTGCATTTAATCACTATCTCTATGGATGAACTTGATAATTTAAAGAAAATGGCAGATGAATACAATCTTTCATATCCTGTCTTATCAGATGAAAATTTAGGGGCTTTAAAAGCTTTTGACGTATTCTTTCATGGTGAAGACGCTCCATATGAAGACCATGGAGCTCACGGGGAACCTGCCTATTTCCTTGTAGATGAGAAAGGACGTCTTCTTTATCAACAAAAACAAACAAGCCCTTTTGGTTGTCCTACAAGTACAGAGCTAAGAAAATTACAGAATGTTTTTGAATGATAAATTAATCTATAAATAATTACGAATGTAAGGAGGAAAAAGGTTCTATTTGTCGTCAGGTGGAGTAAATAATCAAACTTTGATTTTTATAAGTTAACTTATCTTTTCGCTCCTTTATATGAAGGGTTTTAATTTTATATTTTTGATTGAATATATCTTATTAAAAGCAAACTAAAGTTAAATACTTTTAAATTTTCTATTGAGTTATCGTTAATATAACAATTTCTTAAAAGGGGAGTAGAAGATAGATTGGTATATAATAAGAAGGAAAACCCACAATTTTTCTATAGAGGATGTAATAGCTGAAACTACACAGCATTACTCTTCAATAGTCACGGTCTACTTATCTGTCTATGAAAAGACCAAGAAAAACTCTTAGAAAATACTCCATTTCCTTATTCGTTATTGTAGAAGATAAGCGTATCGGGTATAAAAGAAGGGATTTATCAAGTGTGAAGAGATGTTTTCTTAAAAACAATAAGGCTACCTACAAATGTAGGTAGCCAAAGCCATCAAGACCTATTTAATTATCTAACCTTTTATAACTCTTCACGAGTTATTAGCGAGAAGTTCCAGATTGTCCTGAAAAGCCACCAGCTAATTGTTGTTGAGCAGTTGCTACAAGGCGTTTTGTGATTTCTCCACCTACTGAACCATTCGCACGAGCTGTTGCATCAGCACCAAGGTTTACACCAAATTCGCTAGCGATCTCATATTTCAATTGATCGATTGCTTGCTCAGCACCACGTACTAATAATTGATTACGACTACCACTGTTGTTGTTTGACATGTTGATTCACCTCCTTGTATGCTTTTAAGATTCCTTTTGTTCAAAAAAAGAATACAAGGTAAATATTGGATGAATAATAAGATAGAATTCAGTGATAATAAACCTGTTGAAAGAAAAAATTTCATCAAGAAATAACGAAATTCAGTGCTTTCATCTCTTTGTTGATTCAAAATTTATGTTTGCCATGTGTGAAAAGGAATATAACGACATCGTTATATTCCTTTTTCCTTAAAAGAGGGAACCTTAAATATTGAGAATAAGTATAACCAATGAGGACAAAAGGTTGTACACTGATAAAAATCCAGTGCTTTTTTCATACGTCTCTAATTAACATAGTACTTGATCTCGGCACAAAAATAAGTAATGCACTATTTTTGAATAGATTATTTATTTCTTGTAGATCACTTCGTAACCGACATATATAACGAATAGAGCTATGAAGGTAATTCCTATTTCTATAAATGATCCGCAGATTATCCCTTCAACACATATTTCACTATTATTAACAGAGACTCCCATATCTAACACCCCTATACATAACAATGTTAGAACATATTAAAGCTTCAAGGTTTTGGGATTTAATTGTATCCTCAATATTTGTATCTTTAGCTAAAAGCAATGTTATAAACGAATCATAGATTCCCATAAACGCAAAATCCATATTTTCATCTGTGATAATTGACTCGTTAGGAGATAAGTTAGCCATTTCTAAAGATGAAATATCATTTTAGTATAAACAACGATGTACGATCTTCTTCTGGGTGATAAAAATCAGGATTATACTTAACATAAGAAGCTAACTTTTTATATTCATCATTAGGATATATATGTTGATAAGGATTTGCCCTCTTTGATTTCTCCCAACCAGAGGGCATTTGAATAAAAGGGTGGAATAAAATAGCAGCAGAATTAAAGTCATTAGGTAATTGGGACAAAATAGGTAAATCTCCATCGATCCATATATAATCCAACAAAACGAGACATCTCCTTTGAATGTACTTAGTTATGTACATTTTATATACAGAAAACAGTAATTTTTAGTTAACATAATCATGGTTATGTTAACTAAAAATGTATAATATATACGTCTTTATTTAGTGTAATGTATGAATTAAAATAAACATTCTAACAAACAATTTGTATCGGCTAACCATAAATCTAAAACAGAAGATATAATAAAGTAAAGAGGCTATGTATGTAGGAGGCATATTGATGATACAACAAAACAAAAGACCGAACTTTAAGGTTTCACACGTTCTCCGGCTTATCTTAAATACAGCATTGATTTTACTAGCTGTTACTTTATCCGTTTTGCTTGGCAAGGAAATTTTCCATTTCATTCATTTCTCTATTTTTAATCGAGGAATTGAGACTCACTACAAAATTCTTGAAAGTATCTTAGTTTTCTTTTTGTATTTTGAATTCATTGCAATGATCGTAAAATATTTTCAGGAGAATTATCACTTTCCTCTACGCTACTTTCTTTATATTGGCATTACTGCATTGATACGTCTGGTTATTGTAGAGCACGATAACCCAGTTAATACACTTTTGCATACTTGCGCTATTCTTGTGTTAACTATCAGTTACGCCATTATAAAGTTTTCATCAAAACAAAAAGAGAAACTATAGTTGCGCCTTTTAAAAATAGGATATCTTTTTTTACATTTTTGTGAAAAATACCAGTACAAAGGCTTTCAAGAGAATCTATGCGCTATAGATTTATATACATAATTCACTTCCGAAAATTTATCGTATGTAAACTAATAAAGCCGGAAAACAAAACCTCACCCTTGAATCAGTGAGGTTATATCATTCCTGTGAGGTTTTTGTTGAAAGTAAAAACTATCAAATGGAAAAGATGGAAGACAAAAGTAAAAGTGAAGCAGAATAATACAGGAAATATTTTGTAGTTATTCACATAACAAACCTTTAATGGTACAATATCTCTCAACAAGTAACTAGTTATATATCTCTAAGAATAAAAGGCGGCTCAGTCGCTTTTTTATTTTATCTGAAATTACAGCAAGATATTAAATTATTAACCCTCAGTCAGAAGTAATGAAACTCATAATATCTCAAAAAAGGCTGCCAGTTAGTTTGCGGTCTTTTTTTAAGTAAAAAATAAAATACAAGGGGTTTGTTATGAAAAAGAAATGGCTTTACACATCAATAGCATGTGCTTTCGTTCTCCTTAGTGGATGTGCTTCAGACATTCAACTAGAATCTATTAAGCGAGTTACGGATTCAACAATCAAAAATTCTATTCTTGACGACTATTTATCAAAGGGAACAAAAAGCTTATCATACTCGTATGACGGAGGAGAAGGTAAGTACAAAATAAATATAGCTGCTGATGTTGATAGCGCGTTTTATGACAACAACCCTTTAGGCATATTTAATATTCTTTCTAGAACTACTGAGGGAATAGGTAGTGATCTAAGTAACTATTGTGGAAATACTAAATGTGAATTTGGTACGTTCACTGTATCATCATCTAAGGGTGACTCATATTCAATGAATATCAATAACAAGGATGGCGACGAAACGTTAGTACATAATGATGAAAAGATTAAAAGGGAGGATCTGCTAGAATACAAAGATCCCGATGGTGTACCGCCTGATGAAGAATACACCCAGAATGAAGATGTTTCTATTTCTGATGATGCCGTTTATGAGTTTATGGAAAATTAATTAGATCAGATGACAAATGGCGGCCAGAATTACATATCTGAAGTACATTGCACAAAAGCCATAAAGGCTACTGTTAAACGATTTAATCTAACTGTAGAAGAAGTAGTTAATATCTATATGAGTAAAGCACATCTACATGGCTCACCCTATACAAATGATTTTCAGTATGGTGAGGAAGCGTTTAACTTATAATCGACTTAAAAGCAGCTTTCACTTAATAATCTAAGTAGAGGCTACTTTTTGTTATGGTAATTTAGTTCATACAAATGTCTATGATTGAATTTAGAGGAAGGTTGTAGCTCATATTAAATACTCATCTATGTAGTAAAGAGACTGTTGCCTATAATATTGATTATGTTAACTAAATTGATTATTATTGATTATTTAAGAAAATAATTTCTTTTGAAATTTTTTCCTTTTGCAAAAGAACTTAAAACGATTGTACACTTTTTTACTATGTATACGTTATAATACAGAAAGAAAGATTTAACACACTGTATATTATTAAAGTTTCACTGTTTACACTTGCTGAAAATAAATGCTGTATTTTTTACAACTTATATCAATCATGTAACTGTTTTCAAAAGAGGGCAGGGCGGATGCGCGAGTACGACAGTTGTAGCATAGGAGGAATAAAAAACCTCTAAGTGATTACCAGATAATCACTTAGAGGTTTTTTAAATTATTTTATCAAAATCGTTGTATTAGCGGGAATCACAAGCTGATTTTTAACCTTTTTTACACCTTTTTCACTAGAGAAAATCAATTTACCTTTTGCTGCTACAGATACTTTTGTAGGTTGATTTGAAATATTATGATACACGCTAATCGACTTACCTTTATACGTGCGGCTATAGGCAACGACTTCTTTTTGATCTAGTGAAATAGATTGAAGCGTTCCTTTTACTAATTCTTCATGCTGCTGGCGTACACGAATCATTTCACGATAATGATTTAATAAAGAATCCTTTTGCTTGGTTTGTGCTTCTATTGACACACCATTGCTGCCTTTGTTATATACAGGTGTTTCCCAGCTGGTTTGGCCAAGTCCGTTTCCTTCGTACCAGCGGAATGGTTCACGAATTAATTCATCAGGCTTTTCGCCGGTCATGCCAATTTCTTCACCGTAATAAATATACGGATTGCCCGGAAGTGTAAGTAAGATAGAAGCAGCTGATTTTGCTTTATTTACATCGCCGCTTAACTCACTCATGACGCGATTTTGGTCATGGTTGGTTAAGAAAATGCCGTCAATTTTATTTGGATTGTATGATTTAAAAAGCTCATCAGTTGCCGCTGCTGCAGTGGCAATTCCTTGATCATTTCCTGCTTTTACAGAGCTGACAATTTTCCCTGCTAAATCAAAGTTAAATAAAGAATCAAGTGATTGATAGTAAGGAGCTACCACTTCCGGCTGATCCCATACTTCACCCGTTAGATATACGTTAGGATTTTCTTTTTTCATCGCATCTCTAAATTCATTCCACCACAGGATATTTTTCTTAGCGCCTTCAGGTGTTTGACCTTTAAAGATATGAAGCGCAGCATCTAAGCGGAAGCCGTCAACGCCTTGCTTTAGCCAAAACTTTCCGACATTAATCATTTCTTTTCTTACTTCAGGGTTATCGTAATTTAAGTCAGGCATTCCTTCCCAGAACGTTCCGTAAAAATACTCTCCGTTTGGAGCTTTATGCCATACTTGCTGTCCCCAAGATCCTTTTTCATTCAAGTCGGTATTTTTATCAGCCCAGATATAGTAATCTCTGTACTTGCTGTTTTTATCTTTTAATGCAGCTTGAAACCAAGGGTGTTCACTGCTCGTATGATTCACCACGAGATCCATAATAACTTTTACGTCTCGTTTGTCTGCTTCTTTCATCAGTTTGCGAAAATCTTGCAGATTTCCATACTGCGGATCAATATTATAATAGTCCGTTACATCATATTTATGATAGCTGGGAGAAGGGTTGACCGGCATCATCCAAATCCCGTTTACTTGAAGATCATTCTTTGTATGAGAATTGCCATCATTTAAATAATCCAACTTTTGTGTAAGACCTTTTAAATCACCATGTCCATCTTTATTTGCATCGTAAAAAGAGTTTACATACACCTCATAAAATACACCGTTTTTATCTGCTGTTGGAGATTTACCTTTATGTACGGTTTCGGCGTGAACGCCTGTTGATAAGCTAGCAGCCAGCGGCAGTGTTAGAGCTAAAGCTGTCCATTTTTTCCCTTTCATCGTTTCATCCCCCTTTTTTTGCAATCGTTTGCATAAATTGACTACAATTGAAATATAGCACCTCTTTGAAAACGATTACAACGAAAATTTTATTTTGATTATTTTGAACTAGTAATTATTCTGACAACCTAGTTATTTACTGTGTCCAATGGCATTAAGCGGCTGCATTATATTAAGGCTATAGATAGAAAACACCAATAAAATAAGGAAGTGTTATCCAAATAAAAATAATGACTATGTCAAATATTCTGACAATGTTGTTGTTCAATTCATCATCTCGTGCTAAAATCCAAATATAACTGAAAAACGGTACTACAGTTCCGAAAAACGGAACTTGGAGTATTGATGCAGATAATATAGCTTGGATTTTCCTTACTATCTGCAAATGATTACGCTTACATTAAAGGGTTTAAGGGGGAAGAACGCATTGAGTAAAGTGGATTTAAACTGTGATTTAGGAGAAAGCTTTGGTGCTTATCGCATTGGCAATGATGAAGCAATTTTAGAGCATGTGACGTCTGTAAACGTAGCCTGTGGATTTCATGCAGGGGATCCGAGCGTCATGAGAAAAACGGTAAAATTAGCTGCTGAAAAACAGGTGCAAATTGGGGCTCATCCTGGTTTGCAGGACCTTATCGGTTTCGGACGAAGAAATATGAATATTTCACCTCAGGAAGCCTACGATATCGTAGTGTATCAAATTGGTGCATTAAACGGCTTTTTGCAAGCGGAAGGGGTATCGATGCAGCATGTAAAGCCTCACGGTGCACTATATAACATGGCTGCTAAAAATAAAGCCTTGTCTGAAGCAATAGCAAAAGCTGTTTATAACGTAAATCCTGAGCTGATTTTGTTTGGGTTATCTGGAAGTGAGCTGATTCAAGCAGGTAACAAAATTGGTTTAAAAACGGCTAACGAAGTATTTGCAGACCGTACCTATCAGTTAGACGGTTCTCTCACTGCTCGTACAGAACCAAATGCTTTAATTGAAAATGACGACGAAGCTGTTTCTCAAGTTATTACAATGGTGAAAGAAGGGAAGGTAAAATCTCAGCAAGGTAAGGACGTAGAATTGCAGGCAGATACGATTTGCATCCATGGAGACGGAGCTCACGCACTTGAATTTGCCCGTCATGTCAACCGTTTTTTACGAGCATCAGAAGTGGTAGTTAAGGCTATTTCACAATAAAAACTACATACAATCAGGAGGAAGATGATATTGGAGCCAATAAAAAAATCAACACCTCAACAAAAGCTTTCGGCTGCGCCTAAAGTAAACTGGACGTTAATGCTTGGAGCCGCTTTTTTAATGGCCACATCGGCTATTGGACCAGGCTTTTTAACTCAAACTACCGTATTCACACAAAATTTAGCTGCAAGCTTCGGATTCGTTATTTTAATTTCAATTATTCTTGATATCTTTGCTCAAACCAACGTATGGAGAATTATTGCCGTTTCTGAAAAACGCGGACAAGAAATCGCCAACATGGTATTTCCCGGATTAGGATACGTGCTCGCTATTTTAATTGTAATTGGAGGACTTGCATTTAATATTGGAAATATTGCCGGTGCCGGTCTTGGATTAAATGCGATTACGGGTATTTCTCCAACAGCCGGAGCTGCAATTAGTGCAGTTATTGCTGTATTAATCTTCGTTGTAAAAGAAGCTGGAAAAGCAATGGATCGCTTCACGCAAATTGCTGGTTTTGTCATGATTGGGCTGATGCTATATGTAGCAGCTACCACTTCACCTCCCGTTGGAGAAGCTGTCGTGAAATCTATTAAACCTGATCAAATCGATATCATTGCAATCGTTACGCTTGTTGGAGGAACTGTCGGTGGATACATTACCTTTGCCGGCGGACATCGTCTTTTAGATGCTGGGGTAAAAGGCATTGATTCTTTACCTCAAGTAACCAAAAGTTCTGTAACAGGCATTCTCATTACTTCCGTTATGCGAATCGCTTTGTTTTTAGCTGTACTTGGCGTTGTGTCTAAAGGATTACAAATTGACCCAGCCAATCCTCCAGCATCCGTGTTTCAGCTTGCAGCAGGAAACGTCGGTTATAAAATCTTTGGTATTGTTATGTGGTCTGCCGCTATTACGTCTGTAGTGGGAGCTGCTTATACATCTGTTTCGTTTATTCAAACGTTTAGTGAAAAACTTAATAAAAACTCAAATTGGATTATTATTGGATTTATTATTATTTCAACTCTGTCGTTTGTCTTAATTGGAAAACCTGTAAAAGTTCTTCTTTTAGTTGGAGCAATCAATGGATTAATTCTGCCGATCGCTCTTGGGACGTTACTGGTTGCTGCATACAAAAAAAGCATCGTTGGCGAGTATAAACATCCTTTATGGCTTACCATTTCTGGTGTACTTGTCGTTATTGTAATGGCTTTAATGGGCGGCTATACGTTAATGGATCAACTTCCTCAATTATTTAAATAAAACAATGTGCCCGCACGTAAGTTGCGTGTGGGCAATGATGGGAGAGAGAAATATGACAACCCTTTCACAACTAACTCCAGCTGAACTTCGTCAGCAAATCCGTAACAATCAGCTTATTCAACCAACGGCAGGCATGGCAAACGGCTATGCTCAAGCTAATTTAGCTATTTTACCAAAGCAACAAGCCTTTGACTTTCTATTATTCTGTCAGCGTAATCCTAAATCTTGTCCTCTTTTAGATGTAACGGACGTTGGATCTCCTGTTCCAAAGTTTGCGGCTCCGTCCGGAGATATTCGTACAGACCTTCCGAAGTATCGAATCTATGAAAATGGGGAACTGGTAAAAGAAGTAACCGATATCATAGACTATTGGACAGAAGATATGGTAGCTTTCCTTATCGGCTGCAGTTTTACATTTGAACACGCACTTTTAAACAACGGCATACCTGTTCGTCACATTGAAGAAAACTGTAATGTCCCTATGTATAAAACAAATATTTCATGCGCTGAAGCGGGAATATTCCGCGGCTCGACGGTCGTTAGTATGCGTCCAATTCCTCAGCAAGACGTAGTGCGGGCAGCGCAAGTAACTTCACGTTTTCCAGCTGTACACGGCGGGCCTGTTCACATTGGAAACCCCGCTGCAATAGGCATTGAAGACCTTTACTCTCCCGATTTTGGCGATGCTGTTTCCATTAAAGAAGGCGAAGTGCCCGTGTTCTGGGCTTGTGGTGTAACCCCCCAAGCAGTAGCAATGGAAACAAAACCTTCTATTATGATTACACATGCTCCTGGGCATATGTTTATTACAGATATTCGAGATGAAAAACTAGGTGTTTTATAAAAGAAAGAGGTGCAGATATGAATCAAACCGTCACAAAAGCGTCAGCTGTTATTTCTCCGCTTGGCGACTCAGCGCTTGTTATAACGTTTGGAGATAGTATTCAGTACGATATTCATAAACAAATCAAAACGTGCAAAGATTCGATAGAATTAAATCCTTTTCCTGGGTTTATTGAATGCGTACCGGCATTTACGAACCTTACGATTTTTTATAACCCTCTTGAAGTGGTAGCAGCCGTGAAAAAGAAGGAGAAAAAAGAATTTGTGTCTCCCTTTGAAGTAGTGTCTTCTTTCCTTCAAAGTAAATTAGAAAACGAACAAGCAGAAAAAGAGTTGGATCATCGTAAGGTTTCCATTCCAGTTTGCTACGGAGGAGAGTATGGACCTGATCTTGAATATGTCGCTCGTCACCATAACTTAACACCAGAAGAGGTAATTAGTATTCATTCTGAAGGCGAATACTTAGCGTACATGATTGGATTTGCTCCTGGATTTCCGTTTCTCGGAGGATTATCTGAAAAAATTGCTACGCCTCGCCGGCCGTCTCCTCGCACCTCTATTCCTGCCGGTTCGGTTGGTATTGCAGGAATGCAAACAGGAGTGTACCCTATTTCCACTCCCGGAGGATGGCAATTAATTGGCCAAACGCCGATTAAACTGTTTTTACCAGAACAAAATCCGCCAAGTTTGCTGCAGGCTGGGGATATTGTGAAATTCGACCCCATCTCTAAAGAAGAGTATCAAGAAATACTGGCAAAGGAGGAGGGGAAATGAGTATGCGAGTAAGTAAAGCCGGATTATTAACGAGTATTCAAGATTTAGGGAGAAGAGGGTTTCAGCAGCACGGTGTGATTATAAGCGGTGCAATGGATTCTTATTCTCTCCGAATTGCTAATTTATTAGTTGGTAACGATGAAAAAGAAGCGGGACTTGAAGTTACGCTAATGGGGCCTACCCTTGAAATAGAAAGTGATTGTCTAGTAGCAATCACGGGAGGAGACTTAACTCCCTCGGTCAATGGAAAGCCAGTTCCGATGTGGAAACCTTTATTTATTCAAAAAGGAAGCACTTTATCATTTGGACCTTGTAGAACCGGTTGTCGTTCCTATCTATCTGTAGCCGGGGGATTTGCTATTGATGAAGTGTTAAATAGTAAAAGTACGTATTTGAGAGGCGAAATTGGTGGCTACAAAGGAAGAGCATTACAAACAGACGATGTTTTACCTCTATCTGTTACTGATGCTTCGAAGCCTGCTTTTCTTTCCAATGAACTGATAAACGGAGTATATACTTCTTCATGGTCCGTAAATTATAAAGAATTTGTTCATTTTACAAAGAAACCAAGTGTCCGTGTTATGAATGGCAGTCAATTTGATTTATTTACAGCTGAAAGCAAAAGTCATTTTATGAAAGAGTCTTTTAAAGTATCGAATCAATCAGATCGAATGGGCTATCGAATGGACGGACCTCCTCTTCAGCTTCAGGAAAAAAAAGAGTTATTGTCTGAAGCCGTCTCACAAGGTTCTGTTCAAGTCCCGCCAGATGGAAATCCTATTATTCTGTTAGCAGACCGTCAAACCACGGGGGGATACCCTAAAATCGCTCAAGTCATCACAGCGGATTTACCGCTTTTAGCTCAAATAAAGCCTGGAGAATCCATTTACTTTTCTCACATATCGCTTCATGAAGCAGAAAAAATCTATTTAGAAAAAGAACAGCTGCTGCAAGAATTGAAGATTGCTATTAACCTTGCGTCAACTAAATAACACAAAATGGGAGTGACTAAAAATGATAAACGTACGTGAATTGCAAGAAGTTGTTTCATTAATGAATGAATCCGGTATTCAAAAGCTCCATATTGAACATGAAGGGACAAAAGTTATCATTGATAAAGCGGGAATTCCTTTAGAAGACACAGCTGTTACGGAAGTAAAAACAGAGGAAGTGAAAGCCGCTGACGCTGAGCAAACGCCTCAAGATTCTATGTCTGTAAACGCAGCAGACAATAATGAAAAACAAATCTTATCACCAATGGTTGGAACATTTTACGCCAAGCCAGAAGCGGACGCCGGTCCCTTTGTTCAAGTAGGACAAACAGTTGAACGTAAAGATGTTGTATGTGTAATTGAAGCGATGAAGCTGTTTAACGAAGTCGATGCAGGAATGGAAGGAGAAGTGCTTGAAATTCTTGTGAAAGACGGAGATGTTGTTGAGTTTGGGCAGCCTTTATTTACTGTAAAGTCACACTAAAGTATACATACTGTCAGGAGGAGTCATTATGTTTAAAAAGATCTTAATCGCAAACCGCGGCGAGATTGCAGTTCGTATCATTCGGGCTTGTAAAGAGATGGGAATAGCAACTGTGGCCGTGTATTCAGAAGCAGATAAAGATGCACTTCACGTGAAGCTAGCAGATGAGTCATTTTGTATTGGTAAAACGTCTTCTAAAGAAAGCTACTTAAATATTCGTAATCTGCTTACCGTAGCGCAAGTAACCAAGGCAGACGCTGTTCATCCCGGCTATGGATTTTTAGCTGAAAATGCTGATTTTGCTGAGATGTGTGAATCCTATGACATTACATTTATTGGTCCAAAAGCAGAAGCCATCCGTAAAATGGGAGCAAAAGCTGTAGCACGAGACACAATGAAACAAGCCGGCGTGCCTATTGTACCTGGAACGGAAGGACTGATTGAAGATAGTAGCGCCGCTATTCCAGTAGCAAGAGAAATAGGCTATCCGATCATCGTAAAAGCTACAGCGGGCGGTGGCGGAAAAGGAATGCGACTGGCTCATAGCGAAGAAGAGCTAGAAAAATCAATTCGTCAAGCTCAGCATGAAGCAGAAACAGCTTTTGGAAACGGCGGGGTATATCTTGAAAAATACCTAGAAGAGCCAAAACACATCGAAATTCAAATCATTGCTGATGAAGAAGGGAATGTGGTTCATTTAGGTGAACGAGATTGTTCGATTCAACGCCGTCATCAAAAGTTGGTAGAAGAAGCTCCATCTCCTGCGGTAGAAGAAAACCTTCGTGCTAAAATGGGCAAAGCGGCGGTCTCGGCGGCTAAAGCAGTTGATTATACAGGTGTCGGAACAGTTGAGTTTCTATTAGATAAGCACGGGCATTTTTACTTTATGGAAATGAATACACGAATTCAAGTTGAACACCCTGTTACAGAACTTGTAACAAACATTGACTTAATTAAAGAACAAATTTCAGTAGCAGCAGGCTACCCGCTATCATTTGTTCAGGGAGATGTTCAGTTAAAAGGATGGGCAATTGAATGCCGAATCAATGCAGAAAATCCAGCTAAAAACTTTATGCCTTCTCCTGGAAAAGTCGAGATGTATTTACCTCCTGGCGGCTACGGAGTTCGTGTAGACAGCGCCGTTTACCCAGGCTATGAAATTTCCCCATTTTATGATTCAATGGTGGCGAAATTAATTGTAACGGGGAAAGATCGAAATGAAGCGATTCAACGAATGAAACGCGCGCTCGAAGAATTTATCATTATAGGCATTCATACAACCATTCCTTTTCATTTAGAATTACTGAACCATCCTTCTTTTAAAGAAGGGGATTTTACAACCAAATTTCTAGAAAGTAACCCTATTTCAATTAAAGAACTAGAAACGGTGTAAGAAAGGAAAGTGCTCTTATAAGGGAGTGCTTTCCTTTTTTTCTTCATGTATAATAAAAAGAACATATGATTAGCTAGTAAGCTATACGTCTATCAAATACATATATTCGCACAAATAAGGGAGAAGGTTTTATGCAAGCTAACAATAAAACAGTCGTTAAATCTATGCAGATTCTCACACTTTTTATCAAGCACCCTAAGCTGACCTTCACAGAAATGATGGAATATTCAGGCGTTCCAAAAACTTCTTTGCACCGGATGGTTGGTTCGCTTGAAGAGATGGGATTTTTAACGAAAGACGCACAAGGATACTATTCGCTAGGACTTTTATTCTTGCAATTTGGTCAGCTAGTGGCTAATCGCTTAGATATTAGAAATATCGCAAAGCCTGTAATGGAAACGCTCCGAGATGAAGTAGAAGAAGCGGTTAACTTAATTGTACGAGACGAGAATGAAGCTATGTATATTGAAAAAGTAGATACGCTTCATCCAGTGCGTCTCTATACATCAATTGGAAGGCGTTCACCTCTTTATGCAGGAGCTTGTTCACGCATTATTTTGGCGTATTTACCCGAAAAAGAACAAGAAGCATATATTAGTCAAACGGAGCTAGCTCCAATAGGTATTGGAACCATTACAGATAAAAAACAGTTAAGAAATGTATTAAAAGAAGCAAAAGAAAAAGGGTATACCATTAGCACCTCTGAATTAGAAAACTTTACAACATCCGTGAGCGCGCCGATTGTAAATCATCAAAATGAAGTGGTTGCAGGTATTAGCGTAGCGGGAATTGAAGCGAGATTTCAAGGAGACAGACTGCCGTTCATTGTCCAAAAAGTAACAGAAGCGGCGAGTGTGATTTCTGAAAAACTCGGTTATCAAGGATCATTAAAGTAGCATACACAGTAAAATGGAGGTAGACCATTGAAACGATTAGAAGGTAAAACAGTCGCACTCGTAGGTCAGCGTAAAGTAGAAGAAATCAGTAAAATTGTTAAAAATCTTGGCGGGACCCCGCTTGTACGACCTGCGCAAGGAACCATCTTTTTAGATGACACACACTTAGAGGCAGATATTAAAGAACTTGTAAAAGGAAATTATGATTGGTTTATTTTTACGACAGGCGTCGGTACAGAAATTCTTTATAAAACAGCAGATAAGCTAGGGCTGGCCAACGAATTCCTTTCTTCTTTACAAGCAGCCAATATTGCTGCGCGCGGGTATAAAACCGTAAACATGTTAAAAAAACTGGGCGTTACTCCAACCGTTCGAGATGATGACGGAAGTACCGCAGGTCTAGTCAGAGCGCTTCATTCGTTTTCTTTTGAAGAAAAGCATGTAGCGCTTCAGCTTCACGGAGATCCTGCACCAAAATTGATTGACTTTCTTTCGAATCAAAAAGCCCAATTTAAAGAGATTTTACCGTATCAGCATATTCCGCCAAAAGCAGAAGTCATGGAACAGCTTATAAACGAATTAATAAGCGGAAAAATTGATGCTGTTAATTTCACAAGCGCTCCGCAGGCCAGATTTTTATTTTCTTTTGCAAGAGAACACGGACAAGCTGATCACATTCGAGAACTCTTTAAAAGCTCTGTAGTAGCTGTATCCGTAGGAAAAGTAACCGCTGCTGCTTTAAAAGAAGAAGGAGTAGATCGTATTGTTATTCCTGATCAAGAGCGAATGGGAAGTGCAATTGTAGCTTTAGAACATTATTATCAGCAGCGTGATTAAAAAACCTTCTCGCCATGAGGCGAGAAGGTTTTTTTGTATGGCTTCATCCAAGCGTTGTCGAATATTGTTTAAAAATTGCCTATTGCCCTCTTTTTGAACTTCTTCAAACATCGAATAGAAATAAATTCATTGTTATTCCAGAAAATCATTTTCAAATATTGTAAAAATGGTAGATAAAGGGTAAAAATAGACAGATATGTTAAAGAGTTGTTACGTTTCTTTTAGAAATATCTTAAATCTAAACAGCTTAAACAATGGTAATTATCTACTTTATAACGCTAAAAACATTGCTGTTTGAAGCTTGATAGATCTTTCACTTGCATGGAGAAATAAAGGTATATTTTTGCAGGAAAGAAGTGAATGTATACACAAGCGTTAAATGTTACATTACTGAAATACAATTGTAATATTGTTATTCTTTTTTTGAACGCTTATCGTGGTATAATTTTCGTAGATTTTCATTAGCATATTTAGCTATTTATCGACAAATACAGTGAACTTTACATAAATTGTAAGACTTTTATACATATTGATACATAATTAGAAATTACTAGTTTAACAGAGCGAGAAAGCGGAGGAATTCATATTGAAAAAGAAAATGCTTTTACTTAATACAACGGTTTTATTAGGTCTAGGAGGAGTTTTATCAACCCCAGCATATGCCTCTACCATTCAGGATATGGAATCACAAAAATCTCAAATTCAAAAGCAGCGCCAAGATGTGCAATCTAACATCAAAGCAGCTTCTGATGAATTAACACGCCTTCAAGCAGAACAAGATCAAATGAAAGCACAGCTTGAGCGATTAACATTAGCAGAAGAAGAAAATAATAAAAAAGCCCAAAAAACAGAAGCGGATATTAAAGAAACGTCTAAACAAGTAGCCCAGCTTGAAAAAGAAATTAAGCTGCTTCAAGAAAAACTTGAAAAGCGAAATGATATTTTAAAAGATCGTGCACGTTCCATGCAGGAAAGCGGCGGTAACGTAGAGTATTTACAAGTTTTACTTGGTTCTTCAAGTTTTGGTGATTTTGTAGACCGCGCGCTAGCTGTTTCGACTATTGTAGATGCAGACCGTGGTATTTTAACAGAAACTAAAAATATGCAAGGCGAACTAAAAACAAAACAAGCGGATGTTAAATCTAAGCTTGCTAGCTTAGAAGATATGAAGGCAGAACTGGATGAAATGACTGTCCAGCTAGCAGCTCAAAAGAAACAAAAAGACGCGTTGGCAAAAGAACTAAAAGATAAAGAAGCAAAAAATGAAGAACTAAAAGCTTCTCTACAATCAAAAGACAGCTCTCTTGCGAATGAACAGTCTACGCTTGAACAAAATATTAAAGATCAAAAAGCTGCAGAAGAAGCAGCAAGAAAAGCAGCTGAACAAGCGGCTAAAGAGGCAGCTAAGAAAGCAGCTGAGCAAGCTCAAAAAGCAGCGGCTGCGCCAGCTGAAAAAGCCGATTCATCTTCTGCTAAGGCAGAAGCACCAAAAGCAAGCAGCAATGATGTTGCACCTACAAGCGCTCCGGCTCCAAAAGCTAGCAATGTTGTAACGGTAGGAAACCGCTGGATTGGAAACTCTGCTTACGTATTTGGCGGAGGACGAAGCCAATCTGATATTAACCACGGTTTATTTGACTGCTCGTCATTTGTACACTGGGCATATTCTCAAGTAGGTGTTAACCTTGGATCTCTTGGATCTGTAAGTACAGAAACGTTAAAGCATGCTGGAACACAAGTATCTTCTAGTCAAATGCAGCCTGGAGATCTTGTTTTCTTCGATACATATAAAAAAGACGGCCACGTTGGTATTTATGTAGGAGGCGGCAAGTTCATCGGTGCTCAAAGCTCAACAGGTGTTGCAATTGCAAACATGAGCAGCGGCTATTGGAAACAAAAATTCAACGGACGCGTAGTTCGTATTTAATAGGGTAAAGTAAAAAGAAAACATCCAAATTGGATGTTTTCTTTTTACTTTGTAAGGAGCGTATGACTATGAACTCTATTTTTGATCATATACAGCCCAACTTAGATATTTTATTTGTCGGTTTTAATCCAAGCATCCGTTCCGGTGAAACGGGTCATCATTTTGCTAATCCAACCAATCGTTTCTGGACGATTCTTCATAAAGCAGGTTTAACAGATCGTAAATACCATCCTGAGGAAGATCACTCGCTGTTACTGCTAGGTTACGGTTTAACAAATATTGTAGAGCGTCCTACAAAAGCAGCTGATGAGATTACAAAAGAAGAATATGCGGAAGGCAGAGAAATCTTAAAGAAAAAAATCGCTACATACACGCCTAAAATCGTTTGTTTTGTTGGAAAAGGTGTCTATCAACAGTACAGCGGACGCAAGCAAGTAAAGTGGGGCAAACAAGAAGAATCGATGATATCAGGAATAATGGATTTTGTTGCCCCTTCTTCAAGCGGGCTCGTTCGGATGAAAGTAGATGAAGTAGTGGCTATTTACGCAGAGCTTCCGAGGCTGCTGCGTACATTAAAATAGAGAAAGCCCTAGGGCTTTCTCTATTTTGTAAATGAAATATCAATTTGAATAATTTCTGATCGGCTTCCGATTCGAAGCGGAGGCCCCCAAAAGCCAAATCCTGAAGAGACAATGGTATGAAGTTGATTAGTTTGCTTGTAGCCCCAATCAATTTCAAATAACCGCTTTGTGATCAAATGATTAGGTGCCATTTGTCCTCTGTGAGTATGACCGCATAGAAGTAAATCTACGCCCGCTTGTTCCGCTTCTTTTAAAGAAAGCGGCTGATGATCCATTGCAATGACAGGAAGAGAACGATCCGTTTCACTCGCTAAATCGAAAAAGCTGTCTCGATTTTTATCCGTCTTATCTTTTCTTCCGATTAAGTACAAGCTATCGCCTATGTTTAACGCTTCATCCATTAAAATAGGAATGTTCATTTCTTTCATTCTTTCCACAAACTGAGGGATCTTCCCGCCGTAATACTCATGGTTTCCCAAAATTCCATATGTGCCTAAAGGCGCTTTGAGCTGTTTCATCATATAATCCATTTCTTTTTTAAAGAATACGTGGGGGTCATCGTCAATAATATCTCCAGGAAGTAAAATAAGATCTGGCTGTATCTTTTGTACATGAGTAATTAACCGCTGCAAATGTTTTTTGCCGGACAATGTGCCAAAGTGCATATCAGATGCTACGGCAATGCGAAGGTTTTCCCGATTCGTCTTTTTAGCAAGTGAAATCGTATATTTCCTTACCACAGGACTGTAAGCATTATACGTACCGTAAGCAAAAATGAATAAAAAAGCGGCAATCATGAAAAATCCAATGGAATCGATAGCTGTAGAAAGCGAAGCGCCTAGAAGAGTAAGAATATATACGGCTAGATTACTTATAGGAAGCAAAAGCACTGAATATTGAATAAATCCTAACCAATACGATCCTACAACCTTAAACATGCTCACTTGTTGAAACGCACGACTGATGATAAAGGAATAAGCAAAAAACACAACGATCACCGTAAGAATCCATTTATTGTCCACTTCAAACATTGTGTGAAGCCACACCCAAGCGTTCCATCCGATGTACAGAACGAATAAATTATATAAAATAACAACTAAAATAGACCTTACCAACACACTTACTTTCATACGCTAACCTCTTTTCTTTCATCCGTAATTCCACTATAGCTCATTTTTATTGCTTCAACAAAATTTTATCTCTTCTGCTCATCAATAAAATTTCTGCGTGTCGCACAAACGAAAAAACACACCTATACAACAGGTGTGTTTTTGTATTAATGATGGTGATGTGCGTGGTGAAGGCTGCTAATCACAAATTCAGGCTCTGGAACGTGGAAATATTGAATCCATACGCCTTCTAAAAATTTCTCGCGTTTATCTAAAATGATATCGATATCTTTATCTGTTTTTACGATTTCATCATGGTCAGTCGGCGTATCGAATTTCCAATCATAATGCGCGTGATCACCGTGGTCGATAGTTACATATACACGGATCATTTTCCCTTGACCTTCTGGGCTAGCCAACGCATTTTTTAATACTTTTGCTGCGTTTCGATTAATTTTTACTTCCATTTCGAAAACTCCATTCTGTAACTTAGTATGTAAAGTATTTTCGCAAACTTAAACGAAAAAGAGAAATTTTTTGCCTGACGCTCCGTATAGAGTTGCTTCATTCCAATGTAATACGCTACACTACACCATATTGAATGAAAAAGGAGCGTATCATAAATGAAGATTGTTATTTTAGGTGACACTCATATTCCAAAAAGAGCGAAACATTTTCCAAAAAGACTCTTAACCGAACTGAAAACAGCTGATGCTATTATTCATACGGGAGATTTTCAAACGATAGATGTATACAATGACCTGCGTGTGTTTGCTCCTGTACATGGGGTGATTGGAAATGTAGACAGTGAAGAGCTTCAGCAAGCACTACCATCTTCATTACTTCTTCCGTTTAACGACGTTACGATTGGCGTAATCCACGGTCATGGCAAAGGAAAAACGACTGAAAAACGTGCACTTTTGGCATTTGAACATGAACAAGTCGACGCAGTAATTTTTGGCCATTCTCACATTCCTACTCATAAACAAATTGGTGATATTACGTTGTTTAATCCAGGTTCCGCTACTGACAAGCGGCGTGAAAAGCAATTTTCGTTTGGACTGCTGTACATACAAAAAAACACGCTGCGTTTTGAACATGTTTTTTATGATTCTAAAGACTAAAACAAGAGAGGACTCTTGTTTTAGCATTTTTACGTTGTATGGTCTAAATGAGCAATATATTCGTGAAGCTTATTTTCTTCGTAATCATTTAAGTCGTGCATCGGAATAACCTGCTGAGTTTGAGGATCGGTTCCTCTTACTTCTGCAATTTTTACTCCTTCTTTATAGATATTAAAAATATCTTTTTCTTCCCCGCGCTGAACCTTTTCTGTTTCAAACATTGAAAAAGACTTGCTGTTTTTACTTTCTTCCATTAAAATCACCTACTTTTTTTATCGTACTCTTATCTTTTCACTCCCATTGTTAATTATGTATACACTCGATGACTAAAGGAATATGAAGTCTTGCCGATAGAAAGGAAGTGCACGATCACTTTTAACTACGGAGAGAGAGGCTACATAGCATGGAAAGAGTAAGAAAAAAAAGGTCCCTTAATAACTTTAAGACAAAGCTGGTGCTAACATTTGCAGCGATCTTATTAGTACCATCTGTTACGATAGGTGTATCAGCTTACATAACGGCGAAACATGAAATTGAAAACCAAATTATTAACACAGCACAGCAAAATGTACAGTCCATTAACTCGGTGATTGACGATACCATTGGACCAAAAATTCATGATGTAGAGTTTTTTGCATCAGTGGTAAACAACGAGCGCTACAATGAAAAAGATATGGCTACTTTAAGCAAAGATTTTAACTTATATGCTTCGCTTCATCCAGAAGCCGTCAGCATTTTTACAGGAAATCAGCAGGGGAAGTTTATTCAATCGCCAAAAAAAGTGATACAAGCAGACTATGATCCCAGAAAACGAGATTGGTACAAGCTAGCCATGCAGAATAAAGGAAAAACAGTTGTCACTGAACCTTATCCATCAGCCTCTACAGGCCAGACCGTTATTACTGTAGCAAAAACAACGGCAGATGGTACCGGGGTTATTGCTTTAAATTTAGATATAAGCCGCATTAATAAAGCAGTCAGCAAAGTAAAAATCGGAGAAAAAGGATATCCATTTCTTTTGGATGGAGAAAGAAAATATATTGTTCACCCTACGGAAAAAGCAGGTACAAAAGCGACAGATTCTCTTTTTGACAAGCTTTATGCAAAGAGCTCCGGGTCTTTTGAATATACCTTTAACGGCGATGAAAAAAAGATGGTCTTTACGACAAATAAAACAACAAGCTGGAAAGTTGCAGGCACTATGTATTCATCAGAAGTGAATGAAGCAGCACAGCCTATCTTTTACAAAACACTATTTATTATTGTAGCTTATCTGATAATCGGGAGTCTTACCATTTTTGTGGTATTACAATCAATTATTAAACCGCTCAAACAGCTTAAGAATCAGGCTCTAAGCGTTAGTGAAGGAGATCTGACAACAGCGATTACCGTCAATTCAAAGGATGAAATCGGCGAGTTAGGGTATGCTTTTAGTCAGATGCAAAACAATCTTCGCACATTAATTCAAAATGTTGAAATGAGTGCAGAGCAAGTGGCTGCTTCTTCAGAAGAGTTAACGGCCAGCTCACAGCAAACGAGCGCTGCGACTGAACAAGTATCGGTTGCGATACAAGAAGTGGCTTCTAGTGCAGAAAAACAAACGACTGTTATTGACCAAAATGCAGCTTCTTTAGATGAGATTGTACAAGGAGTTTATACGATTGCCAAACGTACAGAAACTGTTTCTCAGCTATCAAATCACACAACGTCTGAAGCAGTAGAAGGTGGAAAAGCCGTGAAAGAAACGGTTGAACAAATGGAATCCATTTCTCAGTCCGTCGAGCTATCTAATACAACGATTCGTACTTTGTTTCAACGTTCAAAAGAAGTTGGAACCATTTTAGAAGTAATCAGCGGCATTGCTGCTCAAACAAGTTTACTAGCCTTAAATGCTGCAATCGAAGCGGCACGAGCTGGGGAACACGGAAAAGGATTTTCTGTTGTAGCAGCGGAAGTGAGAAAGCTGGCAGAACAATCACAAGTGTCTGCGTCTCAAATATCTGAGCTTATTCAAGCTATTCAACAAGATACTCAGGAATCTGTACATACAATGGAGCAAGTTACAAACAAAGTTGAAGAAGGACGAACAATTTCACAAACGGCTATTCAAAAGTTCGAACAGATTCTAAGCAGCATGAATGAAACGACTCCGCAAGTTGAAGAAGTGGCTGCGACTGCTCAGCAAATTTCAGCAACGGTTGAAGAAGTGGCTCGTACAGCAGGTGAAATGGCCATCCTTGCTAAAGGAAATGCAGCTACATCTGAAGAAGTGGCTGCATCAACTGAAGAACAGCTGGCTTCAATGGAGGAAATTGCTGTTTCCGCACAATCTCTGTCTCAAATGGCAGAACAATTAACAGCGCTCATCAGCAAATTTAATTTATAAACTTTCGTCAAATCGTCATAGACCTCTTTTATATTGGAAAAAGTAGAACATACACATATGAAAGAGGTGACACGAGCTGATGAAGCAAACAAAAATGACCTTTGAGCCAGCTTCAATTAACGATGATATGCATGCGAAGCTTAAACAGCTAGAAGAACAGTTTCAACAAACGTTAGGAAAAAGAGTAGCTTTAGTTGCATACGAAGCTGAAAAATAAAAAACAAAAAAAGAAAAGACACTAGGTCTTTTCTTTTTTTGTTTCAATAAGGTTAACATACATTAAATTACAAGTTTTTTTCATATGTTTTCTCAAAACAACACTAATACAGTGTAATTTTACACTGTATTAGTGTTGTTCCACTTTTAATATGGTATAATTTCACAGAAATAAAGAAAGGAGCTTACAGTTTGTGATGAAGAAAAACGTGTTGTTAGGAATTTTTTTATCTATTTATCTAGTAGGTTCGTATACCTCCTATCATATGTATAAACAGCAGCAAAGCCGTCCTGTAACGGAGGATGTTGCTCAGCTTCTTCCTACAAAAGTCAAAGAAATAAAGCATGGAACCACTGAAAAACAGTTGAAAAATTGGGTGAAAACCGCTTCACAGCATCATGAAAAAATAGCGATTTCAGGCATGCAGCACAGCCAAGGAGGGCAGACGTACTATCCGAATGCTATTTTACTTGATATGAAGCAGTACAATAAAATTATAGATTACAAGCCCCGTCAAAAAGAAATTACGGTTCAAAGCGGGACAACGTGGAATGATATTCAGCAATATATACATAAGGACGGTCTTTCTCTTAAAGTTATGCAATCACAAAATATTTTTACCGTTGGAGGTTCTATTAGCGTGAACGTACACGGCAGAGATATTCGATACGGTTCTTTAATGGATACGGTCAAATCTATGCGTCTCCTGCAGGCGGACGGATCTATTATCGAAATTAGCCGGACGAAACACCCTGAGCTGTTTTCTTTAGTAAACGGAGGTTACGGGTTATTTGGGGTCATTTTAGATGTGACGCTTCGTTTGACGGACGATGAATGGTACGAAGATGAAATTATCCGCTTAGATTATAGACAGTATACAGCGTATTTTAAAAACTACGTACAGCAGAACCCTGACGTTCGTATGCATATGGCGCGTATTTCTGTTTCTCCTAATCAATTGCTAACAGATATGTACGTCACAAACTACCGTTTATCTTCTCAAAATACTTCTACTGTAAACGAACCGCTCAAAACAGAAAAAATAGTGGCGCTTCCTAAATTTATGCTAGGACTGTCTCGGTACAGCAACTGGGGAAAAGATATGCTGTGGGAAACACAAAAGGCTTATTTCTTAAAACAAAATGGACGGCTTGAAACAAGAAATAATGTTATGCGTTCTGAAAGTGATTTTATGGAATACGAAAGTGCTAGCCGGACGGAAGTTTTACAGGAATACTTCGTTCCGGTGGATGAATTTGCTTCTTACATCGATGATTTACGCGAAGTGTTAGCAACTGAGAAATTTAATTTACTGAACATTACTGTTCGCTATGTAGAAAAAGACAATAAAGCAGTCATGTCTTATGCAAAAGACGATATGTTTGCTCTCGTTTTACTTATTAACCAGAAAAAAGACCATCAAGGCATTTCTGATATACAAAGAGTTGTCAGAAAAATGGTGGATGTGACGCTTCAGCATCAGGGAAGCTATTACTTGCCTTATTACGGCTACCCAAGCAAGAAGCAATTAGAAGAGGCTTACCCTCATACAGCCGCCTTTTTTAATTTAAAAAGAAAATATGATCGGAACGAAACGTTCGTTAATTTATTTTATAAGGAGTATGGAAAATGACGTACAAACAACTCTTACACTCACAAAGCCTGATGATTACCGCAAGCAGTATTGCTTTTCCCTTTTATCTTTTACTGCTTCGAAATCTTGGCGATAGTTATTCACAATTTGGCTTAGCTTACGGAATTTTCGCTTTAACCGCAGCTTTAAGTCACCCTTTAATCGGTTCATGGAGTGACAGAGTAGGAGAAAAGCGCTTGCTTCTTTTATATACGTTTGGGATGGCAGTTGTTATGCTTGTGATTCCCGTTCTATCAACTATTACGCAGGTGTATATCATTCAAGTTATAATGGGGCTACTTGGAGCTCTTCAAAAAACAGCAGAAAAAATAGCGTTATCTAGGCAGACAGATCGTGCTCATACGGGAAAACAAGTAGGACACTATCATTTATGGACCTCTATATGGGCAGCTTTAGCCGTGATTGCAACAGGGTATATCATTGATTTTCTTACAATCGGCAGCCTTTTTTACATCACTTCGTTTATGTACGTAGCGGCAGGGGTATTAATATGGCAAAAACCAAAAACAATCGAGCTTGAACGCCGCCATTCGCTGTAAAAGCATATATGGACAGGTCACTTGAATTTTTTAGTTCGTATTATAAGATACTATAAAAAATTTATGTTCTCCCGATATAAGTACTGAAAGGAGAAACGTTTATGCAAGGTATAAGTATATCAGGGCAAGATGCATGGTCTTCTATTATAGTATCGTTCGCTATTTTCATCATCATATGGGGTCTGATTCCAGGCTTAACTATAAAGTATGTATGTAAAAGTCAAACACTAGGTATAGCAAGTTTTTTTGTTGGTATTGCCTATGGGGTTAAAGCAGGTCATTTCCTTATTTAAATACGATTTGGTGTAAGTAAGCTTGGACCGCTATTAGCTAAGTGGGAATCCCTTTTGTTTCCTGTTATTTTTTTAGAGCGATTCTCCATAATAACAGTTAAAGAGGTGAATCCGATGACAGATAACAATGTTGGGTTTGGAATTAGCCGAGGCGAAGAGACTAGAAAAAAATCTACTGTTTCTAGCGAAGCTTCTATATCTAATGATGTACAACAAAACCAAAAACAAGATAACTACGAAAAGCTTAGCCATCAACTAAATTCATTATCTGATGATGAGTTTAGAGCAGATCGTGATGAAGATTAAAGGTTACCCATCCAAAAAGAATATTTAAATTAAATAAAGTATTATGAAAGTAAACTAAGTGGATTCCATAACTTTGACGTGATAGCATTAACTACTGGTACAAACATACCACTTGACTATTTTGACATGCTATCTTGTCAAAGTTCTTAGTTATTTCTTTGATAACTAAGAATTCATTTGTAACCTTTAAGTAGAGATATAAAGGTAATCCTTCACTTCAATGAGTGAAGGATTTTTTTTATTTCGTAAAAGTTTTGCAATCGTTTGGATTAATGATGATAAAACAGATACATTGTATACAATGTAAACGTCGTCATGTATAATGTAACTTATTCTTAGTTGAACACTTGAATGAGCAGGATAGACATACTCGAGATAAGCGGAGGCATACACCGGTGTCTAAAAAAATACATGATTTTAATGATATTATCCGAAAGCTGCGCAAAAGACTTTTTGGAAAAGGTCCAGAACGAATTCATACTGTATTCGTTCAAAACATGGCTATTTCAACTTTGTACGGCAACTTAACGCCAGCTGAACAATTTATCGCGAGAACAACCGAAGGTAAAGAGACGGTACATATGGCAAGAACGAAGCTTATTCAAAACCTTTATGCTTCATCTCCTCCAGAAGGACTTGAGGACTTGTTAGGAGCTAAGCTGAGCTATTTATTTTCCGATATCAAGGTGGAAGAAGATATCGCCGTTTCAGTATTTGTGTTTAAAACCAATATTCAGTAGAACAACGTAAAATACATAATTTAATTAAATGAAAGAGAAGTAGGATCTGCTTGTTTTTTATTTAGTTTTATTATAGATAATGATGACTGATATACTGTAAAGAAAGTGCAGGATTATTAGGCAGCATTCAAAAACCTTGTGTAAAAGGTGTTTTTGAGTGCTGCCTTTTTTAGTTAAGGAGGAGTTTTATGGCATTTCATAAGCCGGATAAAATGTTAAACATCGCTTTAGAAGCGGGGGTTTCAAAGACGAAGTTATCCCTTTCTTCTATTCTAATGCTTGGGTTTTTAGGAGGTGCGTTTATTGCGCTTGGTTTTTTACTAGATGTGCGCGTCATTGGTAATTTACCAGCTGAATGGGGAAGTTTATCGAATCTTTTAGGAGCCATATTTATCGCGTATTTCTTTGGACATATTGTCGGGTTAACAGAAACGGGGCCTTTTTTAGATAAAACAGTAGCAATTGCTCAAGCTAAAATTGATGAATCGTTTTTTAAAACGCTTATTTCTGCTGTGGGCTGCAACTGGCTTGTATGTTTAGCTATTTGGCTTTCATACGGCGCTGACGACGTTACGGGTAAAATTCTTGGGATTTGGTTTCCGATCATGGCATTTGTTGCGATTGGCTTTCAGCACGTTGTAGCCAATATGTTTATTATTCCCGCTGCCATTTTTGCAGGTCACTTTACATGGATTGATTTTCTGACAAATATTGTCCCTACCTTTATTGGAAATATGATAGGAGGAGCTGTATTTGTAGGCCTTATTTATTTTTCTTCTTATCAAAGTAAACAAAAAGAACAATTAAAAAAAGCTTCTTAATCAGGGTTTATCAGTTGTCATTAAAAAAGCAGCCTCTTAGTAAAGAGGCTGCTTTTTGATTGGGAAAGATGAAAAGATATATTTTTAACAAATTATGTATGATAACATATAAATCAATTAGAATATGGCGCCATGAACATTTGAATTCGCACTATTATTTCCATAATAATATTATGGTTAACTAGATGTTGATTAATACATTCGAAAGGTAGAGAAAGAACTATTGAATATCTAGTATTACTTACTGGTTTATATGATTCGTATGCAAATCATATTTAATAACTTATCATACTAACGGAGAGTGAAGAAATTGAAGTTCATGTTTGCTGTTTTATTGATTATATTTGGCAGCATTTTAGTTGGGTTGACTAGTAACAGTCTAGGCGCGACAGGTAATAACATCATGCATTTAGCTGGAATTGGGTGCCTTATAGCAGCTATTTTTATAGCAAAAAGCAAAAAAGATACCAAACGCCGTACAAAAAAGGAATGCGATGTTTAATCACGCATTCTAGGCCTTTGTCGTCCACTTTTTCTTACGATTATTATAAAATAGGGAGTAACAGCTATACATACAGCAGTAAGGTGGTATTTAACAATGAAACAATCTAACAAAACGATTGGTATCGTAGCACACGTGGATGCAGGGAAGACTACGTTTTCCGAGCAGCTTCTTTATCATACCAAAAGTATTAAACACCGAGGAAGAGTCGACCACAAAGATTCCTTTCTTGATACCCATACGATTGAGAAAGAACGAGGAATTACGGTATTTGCCGATCAAGGAACTTTTTCATATAACGGTTCTACTTACTATTTAATTGATACGCCGGGCCACGTCGATTTTTCACCTGAAATGGAACGTTCTATTCAAGTGATGGATTATGCAATTGTTATCTTAAGTGCAGTAGAAGGAGTCGAAGGCCATACAGAAACCGTTTGGCAGCTGCTTCAAAAACATCGTGTGCCCGTATTCTTTTTCATCAATAAAATCGATCGTGTAGGAGCAGATCCTGAACGTGTTATAAACGATATTAAACATAACTTAACCCCCGATGTTTTTGACATAACGTCAGAGCTTATAGATGGCTCGTTAAGTGAGGACCTTATTGAATTTACAGCTGAAAAAGATGAAGAGCTTTTAGATGCATTTATGGAAGGCAAGAATGATCAAGCCTATTGGAGAGCGGCTATGCAAAAGCTTATTCAAACCAATCAGCTTTTCCCGTGTGCTTGTGGATCAGCTTTACAAGATATCGGCATTGAAAGTTTTTTAGAAAAGCTCGATTTGCTAACAGAAACTCATTACTCACAGGAAGAAGCATTTTCAGGACGTGTATATAAAATCCGACACGATGAAAATGGAATGCGCATCACGTTTATCAAAGCTCTGAGTGGGACACTGCAAGTGCGTGATGAAGTGTCTTATGAAAAAAACGGAGAGCTATACGAAGAAAAAATCACTCAAATTCGTGCTTATAACGGAAACACATTTAAAAACGTTAATGAAGGTTCAGCCGGCGAACTTTTTGCGGTTACGGGGTTGTCTTCACCATCGATTGGAGACGGTCTTGGAACGTTAAAAGAAAGCTGCTCCTACGAACTTTTGCCTACGTTAAAATCAAAAGTTGTTTTTGATCCTTCTGTTCATCCAAAAGAAGGAATTAAACTTTTTCAATTATTAGATGCTGAAGACCCTTCTTTACATGTGACGTGGGAAGAAAGGACTCAAGAGCTTCATATTCATGTGATGGGAGCCATTCAGCTTGAAGTCCTCGAAAAACTGATAAAAGAACGTTTTAATATAAACGTACAGTTTGAAGAACCAGAAATTTTGTACAAAGAATCCATTCAAAATACAGTGATGGGCTACGGGCATTTTGAACCGTTGAAACACTATGCAGAAGTTCATTTGAAAATAGAGGAAGCGGAACGAAACAGCGGAATTACCTTTGAAAATGCTTGTCACGCTGATGATTTATCCATTGGGTATCAAAACCTAGTCCGTCAGCATATATTTGAAAAGCCGCATCACGGTTTGCTGACGGGGTCGCCTATTACTGATTTAAAAGTGACGTTATGTACTGGACGAGCTCACAACAAGCATACAAGCGGAGGAGATTTTAGAGAAGCAACCTACCGTGCACTGCGACAAGGGTTAGAAAAAGCAGAAAATATTGTGCTGGAACCGTATTATGACTTTAAAATTAAAGTAGATATTGATCAAATGGGAAGAGTATTAGCTGATGTTCAAAGCGCACACGGCCGCTTTGATTCTCCTGTAACAATTGAAAATAAAGCGATTATTACAGGCAAAGTTCCTGTTGCTACTTTTATGAACTACGGTTCGACGCTAGCATCTTTTACGCATGGAAAAGGAGCAATGTCTCTATTATTCGGAGGGTATGAACGCTGTCATAATGAAGAAGAAGTTATTGAACGAATCCGCTACAATAAAGAGGCGGATCCCGAATACAGCTCATCATCCGTCTTTTGCGCAAAAGGACATGGCTATACAGTTCCTTGGAAACAAGCAGAAGAAAACATGCACTGTTTATAAAAGCACTGTAGCAATCTTTCAACAGCTGTTTTCTCTATACCTTTACAAAAAAATCCACATTATAGTATAGTTTACTTATATTTCTAAAAAGAGGTGCTAGAAACGTGGATGCTACTGTTAAAACAAC
>ENA-ORXC01000366-ORXC01000366.1-marine-metagenome-genome-assembly--contig:-NODE-366-length-33893-cov-3.785871_pt1 | contig 33893 bp, 30 predicted proteins | sample MGYA00237865_ERZ511478 | MGnify/ENA metagenome assembly ERZ511478
TGACAGCTTCTGAAGTATCTCCGTAAAGAATCGCCCCGATCACATGACCATGTAAGGTCACAATTTTTTTGTAGACGTGACGAATGGGATCAATCCATTGGTACGTTCTCGTATCCTCCGTTTCAAGCACTTGACCTGCAGAAAACAAGCTGATACCTGAAATATTTAAGGTTGTTGAAGGTATGGAACCACGGTATTGTTTCGGACACCCTGCAATCGTACCTGCTAAATGTTCCGCTTGATCAAGAATCGGATCAATCACACCGTACGTAACGTCACGATGCTCTGCACATTCACCTATCGCATAAATACATGGATCACTTGTTTGCAAATAGTCATCGACAAGGATACCACGGTGAACTTCCAACCCACTCTTTTTCGCTAACTCCACATTCGACTTTACACCAACAGCCATAAGAACGAGATCGGCTTCAAGCGAAGTCCCATCAGAAAAAGTGAGCGATTGTGCACAAGAGTCACCGTTAATTTCTTTTGTTCGTTTGCATAAAGCAAATTTCACACCTAATTTTTCTAAATCTTCTTGTAGCATTTCAGATGCAAGTCGGTCAAGCTGTCGATTCATCACATTAGGTTGATGATGAACAACCGTCGTATCGATCCCTTGTTGAACAAGCCCCATCGCTGTCTCTAAGCCTAGAATACCAGCACCAAGCACAGCTGCTTTTCGATAACGTTTCGATGCATCCATTAAGGCTTTGCAATCGTTCATAGAACGGAACGTCATAACCCCTTTCTTTCCAGCTCCTTTCACTGGAAGAACGTGCGGATTAGCACCTGTCGCAAGAACAAGCGTGTCATAGGCGATCTTCCGTCCTCTATCTGTTTTCACATGACGACTGTGTGGATCAATCATAACCGCTGTTTCATTCTCTATGAGTCGAATCCCTCGCTGTTTGTACCAATCTTCATCTTCTAATTCTGCTTTTTCAACAGCAACATCTTGTTGCAGAATCCGCGAAAGTAAATATCGCTTATAAGCAGGCTCCTTTCCAATAATCGTTATTTCAAAACGAGAAGACTTCATCGAAAGCAAGCGTTCAAGAAACTGAATGCCGGCAAGTCCATTTCCAATTACGACCAGGCGTTTCACGGAATCCCCTTCTTTCTGGACTGTATAATATGCAAAATCGTACCATGTTTGAAAATTGAAAATAACAAATTGGTCATATATCCTAACAGGGTTTTGAAAGAAAGGACACCATTTGGATAGATTTATGATTTCAGCAAATGATAAAGAGAGATCATTTTCGGAGTGATGATGATATGAAAAGAAGACGATTCGTACGTTCTTCTTCATTACTAGAGGAACAAATTAAGCTTGAGTTTCATAACAGTGAAAACCTAAAACAGAAAACCATTCAGCTCGACGGTCTCACGCTGACACTGTTGTATCTTGATGACATTTCTGATCGCATGGTCATTCAAAAAACCATCCTTAGTCCGCTACTAACAGTATCAAGTGAAGACACGAAGATTAGCTCAACCGATATTCCTGACCTCATTCCAATGGCAGCAGTGAATAACATTGAAGATCACAGCACGATTTCAAGACACCTGATGGATGGCTGCACGGTGCTTATTGCACGGGAAACGACAGATGATCACGTTTACTCTGTAAAAACGACTTATTCCGTCAAAAGATCACCAGATGAACCTGTGAATGAACCAACGATTAGTGGGCCTCGAGATGGTTTTATCGAATGCATTCAGGATAATAAAGCATTATTGCGTGCTCATTTAAAAACGAGTGATCTTTTGTTTGAGCAGTATTTTGTTGGGAAAGATGTGGTGACGTCGATTTCAATCGCATACTTACAGGGAAAAGCGAGTGAGACATTAATTAACGAAGTGAGAGAGCGAATCACTCAAATTGAGGTAGATTATATTACAGATGCAGGAGTGCTTGAGCAGCTAATTGAACGCAATCCTCTCTCTGTTTTTCCTGAGTTAGCCTCGACTCAGCATCCAACGAAAGTAGCGAATGCGCTACTTGAAGGACGCGTCGCTCTAATGACAGATGGCTCGCCAACGGCATTAATTGCACCCACAACGCTGAACATGCTTCTTCAAACACCTGACGACTATTACTTTAAATGGATTCCAGCCTCTCTCCTTCGGTTGTTGAGCTATTTCACAGCCCTGATCTCTGTTCTCTTGCCTGCAGCTTATATTTCACTCATTTCGTTTCACCATGGCCTTATTCCAACAAGTCTTGCGGTTTCTCTCTCAAAGACGAGGGAAGGCGTTCCGTTTCCTTCCGTTATTGAGGCCTTTATTATGGAACTTACCATTGAAATCCTACGTGAGGCTGGGGTGCGACTGCCCAAACCGATTGGTTCGACAGTAAGCATCGTCGGGGCCATTGTTATCGGCGAAACTGCCGTAAGCTCAGGAATTGTTAGTCCTATGATGGTCATGGTGATTTCATTTACAGCGATCTGTTCTTTTGCTATACCGAATTACCAGCTAAGCCTTGCGCTCAGAACGGTTCGTTTTTTTTTCTTGTTTTCTGCATCCATTCTTGGCGTCTATGGCATGCTAATCGCCATCTTTATAGTCACAACCCATCTCATTAAACTTAGAAGTTTTTCGAGCCCTTATATGGAGCCATTTGCTCCCATTCATTTCAAACGATTGAAAGACTCCTTTATACGGCTCTATTACCGCGTGGGAAAAAGGACGGGGATTTAATTGCAAACCAACCAGCACTCTCTTCCCATCATTATCTTCTTTATTTCAACCATTATTGGTGTTGGCATCGTCACGTTACCACGTGAAACAGCTACAATTGTTGGACAGCCCAATATGTGGATTAGCGTGATTCTCGGGGCGATGATCGCCTTCATTAACGCGCTATTTATCTTTATGTTAATGAAGAAATATCCGTTAAAAACTGTTTTTGATATCGCGCCAGAATTAGTGGGGAAATGGATTGGAAAACTTCTCAATCTGATTTTCGTTTGCTACACGATTGCGATTTCCGCCTACATCATTCGAACAATGGCTGAAATTGTGAATTACTACTTACTTGATAAAACACCCAAATTCGTTGTCTTGCTTGTTTTTGTACTCTCTTGTATGTATCTCGTGTCAACAGGGCTTTCAAACATCCTGCTCTTTTTACAACTGTACTTCCCAATTATTTTGTTAATGTTTCTCCTCTTAACCTTACTTAGCATTAAAAATATTGAACCGTCTCACTTACGACCGATTATGTATATGGATGGAATTGACCTACTAAAAGGAGTCAATTCCACCTTTTTCTCGTTCGTAGGATATGAGCTTCTTATGGTGCTATCAGGACAACACCGCCTTACACGCTGGAAACCAGTTGTCTTTATTCTAGGCATCAGCATCGGCAGTGTATGCTTTATTTACGTGCTGTTCTTCATCCTAAACATTGGTGTTCTTAGTATTGAAGAGCTAAAAGTGATTACGTTTCCAACGATCGAAATGGCGAAAGCAATCGAATTCCAGGGGTTTTTCTTTGAAAGATTTGAGCTACTCTTTTTATTTGGATGGATTATCACGATCTTCACCACCCTCACAGCCTATTATTATTCTGCGATGCTTGGCGTTTGCAAAACCATTAACTGTAAAAAATCACTTTTGATGAATGCCATCATCGGATTGCTTATCCTACTGCTCTCACTGCTACCATCGGGCATTACAGAGCTATTTTCATATGGAATCTATTTAAACTATTTATCGTATGCTTCTTTAATCGCCATTCCTCTAGTGTTATTCCTCTTTTCATTCAGAAAGGGGGCGATGAAATGAAGAAAGGATTGCTTGTTTTCATTTCTCTTCAACTTCTCTTCCTTACTGCGTGCTGGGATAGCAATGAAATCGAGGATATGGGGATGATCATGGGAATTGGACTCGATTACAATGAATCAGGTGAAGACGTCTTTTCCATGACTAACCAGTACGTTGTCCCAAACAATATCGAAGGAACACAGTTTGGAAGTTCAGGAGGAACTCCTTATCAGAACATCACATTAAACGGCAGCAACTTCTTTGAAATCATCCGTGAAAACTCCCTTGAAACCGATCGTCCACCAAACTATACCCACTTAAAATCCATGGTGCTTACGGAAAGGCTTTTAAAAGAAGAGCCTTTAAAGCAGTTAATTAGCTTCTTCCTACGAGATCATGAATTTAGGAGAACAGTGGCTGTTTTTATTACCAAAGAATCTTCTGCGGACATACTTGCGGTTGAACCAACAAAAGAAATGTTTCCAGCCGTTCAGTTAAAGGAGCTCACACAAAACCATGATCGAAGTTTATATGTTCAAGAAACGCTTAAATTTGGAGAAGTGTCTAAAAAAATTACCGACGGGGCAAGCTTCGTTATCCCTGAAGTTGGTATTAACAAAGGACGTATTCGACTGCTTGGTGCTGGGATCATTTCCGATAAATCCGAGCAGATCGTTGGTTGGCTCACCCCTGAAGAAATTGCTGGATTAAAGTGGATCACGAATCAAGTAAGCGGTGGATTAGTAGCGATTAAAGAGGAAAATTCCGAGGCGGATCAAGCTGTGCTTGAGATTACGAAAGCAAGCACGTCCATCGAACCCGTGTTAAAAGATGGACAGATGACCATTCAGTTAAAAGTAAAAAGTTCCCTTAGACTTGCAGAAGACTGGGAAATCAAGCGAGATGTTTTTCAAGAAGGCTGGGAAGATGAGCTAAAAAAACAGGGCGAAAAAGTCGTCAAACAAGAGATGGAGCACATCATCACCATCGCCCAGGAACAAAAGCTCGATTACCTTGAATTTGGTACGTGGACAAGTATTAAACAGCCCGCCTATTGGCAAAAGCATCATCAAGATTGGGAACGTATTTTTGCTCAATTGCCAGTAACAATTGATGTTGATTTCACTTTAACTGGCTATGGAACACAGGATATAAATTAATGTGTTGAAAAAGAATAAATAAAAAAGATGAAACCAATTCGGCTTCATCTTTTTAAGTCTTGCTATGCATTTGTTACAAGATCAACAGGCTTCGACTCTGGCACAATCGGCTGCTTCACTTCTTTTTCACGTCCCGCGCGCTTAATGAAGAAAGCAAGCACAAACGCTAAACCTGCGATAAAGGTAGCGATAAAGAAAGCGAAGTTAATACCTTCAAGCATCGCTTGCATGGCGATTTGCTGTTGAAGCGTAGCCGGGTCAACTCCTGCGTTTCCAGCCGCAGCTTCTTTCGCAAGATCTGCCGCAACAGATTCCGTTCGGTTGGACATAATCGTTACGAGAAGGGCTGTGCCAATCGCTCCTGCCACCTGGTTTAACGTATTGTTCATTGCGGTACCGTGCGGATAGAAACGAGCTGGCAGTTGATTTAACCCGTTCGTTGATACCGGCATCATCACCATCGACATCCCGAACATGCGTACGGCATGAAGAATCATAATGTAGTTATACGTTGTCTCCATCGACAGTGTACTAAACAGGTACGTGGTAACAACCGTAATCGCAAGACCAGTTGTGGCAAGAATACGCCCACCAATTTTATCAAATAAACGACCCGTAATCGGTGACATAATGGCCATCACGAGTGCTCCCGGCAGCATCATTAAACCGGCATCAAGTGGTGAAATGCCTCGAATTGTTTGTACGTAGATCGGAAGCAAAAGCATTCCTGAAAACATCGCCATGTTCACAACCATCGTAATGGAAGATGAAAGAGCGAACATTGGATATTTAAAGATCGTAAAGTTTAGCATCGGTCGCTCTTGCTTTGACTGTCGAATAATGAAGGTTGTCAGCGAGATAACCCCAATGCCGATCGTTAAATACACTTGCGGACTATCCCACCCTTTATTTCCCGCAGAACTAAAGCCATAAAGAATACCACCAAACCCCGCGCTTGATAAAATAAGTGAAAACAAATCGAGTCGAATGTTTACCTTTTCTTTCTTATCTTTTAATAAGAAGAACCCAAGCAAGAAGATTGAAATGGCAATTGGCGTAACAAAGTGGAACAGCATTCTCCAATCATAATGTTCGATAATCCACCCAGATAGCGTTGGACCAATCGCTGGCGCAGCCATTAGAATGAGTCCGAAAACACCCATAGCCGCTCCCCTTTTTTCAATCGGAAAGCTAATAAGCATCACGTTCATTAAGAGCGGCATCATAATGGCCGATCCTGAAGCCTGTAACATTCTCCCTCCAAGTAGGACAGGGAAAATCTGAGCCATTCCGGCAATCACGGTACCAAGCGTAAATAGCCCGATCGCCACAAGAAAGAGGCGGCGCACTGAATATTTTTCAATTAAAAAGGCCGTAGCTGGAATCATGATTCCGTTCACGAGCATAAAGCCTGTGGTAAGCCACTGAACCGTCGCGGTTTCAATTTGTAAATCCGCCATAATTGACGGTAGTGCAATATTAAGCAGTGTATTATTAAGAAACGCAATAAACGCGCCAACAATCAAAATCGCAAGAATACCGTACTTTGGACGAGGCGTCTCTTTTCCTGATTGACTCATCATCATACCTCCATATACCTTCAGTTCAATTATTTATACCATCGGTTCAAATCTCTCATATCATATACCATGAGTTCAACTTTTGCAATCATTATTTCTTCCCAATACAAAAGGATTTGTTTCAATGATAAAAGTAAGGTATGATCAGTTTTATACCGTCAGTACAAAAGTAATGAGAACGACTTATAACTATAAAGAAGTAAAAGGTGATACGATGAACGATCGCAAACAGCACGTTATTAAAATGGCGCATCAGCTTTTCATAGAAAGAGGCTTCCAGTCTACTTCCATACAAGACATTTTAGAGTATAGCGGTATTTCAAAAGGAACGTTTTATAACTACTTCTCATCAAAAAACGAATTGTTAATCGCTCTGTTTAAAGCCTTATATGGCTCAATGGAAACAAGTCGAGATGAACTGCTGATTGGCCAGGATCGCGCTGATCTCACGATTTTCATTAAACAAATTGAACTGCAAATGAATACGAATAAGAAAAATAAACTGATTACCCTTTTTGAAGAAGTGTTTGTTTCGAATGATGAGGATCTGAAGCAGTTTCTTAAAGAAGGACAAAAGAGAATGATTCAGTGGGTATTCAATCGTTTCTTGGAGCTGTTTGGAGAGGAGAAGCGACCTTATCTACTTGATGGAGCGATTATGTTTCTTGGTATCCTCCATCATAATGTAAAATATTATTCGATAGCGAATGGTCCGAGCGTCGATATTTCCCCTGTTGTTCACTATAGCGTTCATCGAATCGTAACAATCGTCAATGATGCGGCTAATGCCGGGGAACAGCTGAACAAACCCGAGCAAATGAGCACATGGCTACCAGATAAGACGCACGATCATACCGTTTTCAAAGAAAAGCTTCACCATACAATCGCAACTCTGAAAACCGACTTGAATCGGAAGAACATTAAATCCATTGAACTATTAGACTTTATCCAAGATGAGTTTCTTCATTCCAAGAGGTCAAGAGAATACCTGATCGAAAGTGTCCTTTGTTCACTTAAAAATGATCAGGCCCTTGATCAGACTGTTGTCGCGACACTTGATGAATTAATTAAGAACTACTTTGATCGCGTTACCCAAAGCGAAAAGGGATAAACAGGTAGTTAGAGAACAGAAGTGCGTATGTTTTCCCAGTTCCCATAGAAAAAGCCGTCCTGTACAACAGGGCGGCTTTTTCACTATTCGATTTCTGTACGATCTGGCGGTGCCATAAATTCTGGGCCAACTGGATCGTTAATATTTCGCTCAAGAATTTGATCAATTTCTCGCTGTGTTTCTTCATCAATTTTAAAATCCGAGATTTGATCAACAGGGTCCATCTGGTCAGGACGTCGACCGCCCCATAAAGCAGTTCCGGCTCCTGGCTGATCAATATTAAACCGGAGTGCAATGTGCAGAACGCTTTTATTGAATTTGGTTTTTGCTAATTCATCAAGCTCCTCTACCGCTTTCAAGTATTGACTAAAGCGAGGCTCCTGGAACTTCGGATCATGATTTCGTAAATCATCGCCTTCGAATTCTTTGTCGACAGACATCTTTCCAGATAGAAGACCACGACAGAGACTACCGTATAGAAGCGTGTGGATCTGATGTTTTTGAACGTAAGGTAAAACATCTTCTTCAATATCTCGCTCGAACAAATTATAAGGCGGTTGAACAACGTGTAATGGTGCATATTCACGGAACGTGTTCATTTGTTCAATTGAGAAATTACTAACGCCGATCGCCCTGATTTTACCTTGCTCGAAAAGTTCGTTAAGGGCTTCAGCCGTTTCTTGAATTGGAACGGTTGGATCTGGCCAGTGTACTTGATAAATATCGATGTAATCTGTTTGGAGACGCTCTAGTGAATCTTCAATCTCCTTAAAGATGCGTTCTTTAGAAGCATCACGGTACACTTGTCCATCCTTCCAGTTCAGTCCAACTTTTGTGGCAAGAACAACATCTTCTCGCTTTCCATTATATTGCTGAAGAGCCTTCCCAATAATTTCTTCTGATCGACCAAATCCATATCCAGGCGCTGTATCAATTAGCGTAATGCCTTTATCAAGAGCCGCATGGATGGTAGCAATCGATTGTTGCTCATCCGTTCCGCCCCACATATCTCCACCAATTGCCCAGGTACCAAGTCCAATGACAGAAGTTTCTATATTTGTATTGCTGATTTTGCGTTTTTCCAATTCTCTCACCTCACAACTATTAGTTATCACATTGATTGGTATTCCCTTGTAAAACAGGTTAAAACTTATTGATGTTTGTGAGGAGAAGGGCCAGGTCGGTACCTGACCCCTTCTTTCTGACCCTTCTTTCATCTTCATAAAAAAGGGAACGCTCCAATAGCGCTCCCTCTTGTTTTTATTTCTTTGAAATCGATACGCGTCCTACAGAACGGTCCTTTGCTTCACCAGTTACTTTAAATTGAAGGCCATATTCAGGAACATTTCTTCCTGCATCCGGTAGTGCTTCATTTAGATAGCTTTTCTTATCGTTAAAGAACTTAACGAATTGATTTTTCTTATCCGTCATTGTGAGCCCATTAATATTACTGTAGTCAATGAACATTTTGTCATCTTTACGTAGGCTAAATGCCGCATCATGAATCTGATAGCGGGTTGCCGCAACAGTACCATCACTCCAGTAGAGTTCATGCTGATCTGCATCGACTACGCCAAGGAAACCTTCACCAGGATGGATACCAGTCCAGTTATCGGAATACTTATTATCAGCATACCAAACCACAAGACCTGGATCATATGACATCAGGCTATCCCCACGACTAATGTGACCTAGTCCTTCATCAACACCCTCATGGTTTCTCCATTCAAGCAGGTAATAATGCTCGGAAACTTTGAGCCCTGTATTCTTTGTAAAACCAGCTAACTCAACTTTCGGCTCGCCTTCTGCATCATCAAAGAAAATTTCTTCGTTATCAGCGGTTACGCGAACATCATCAACATAGAAACCAGGGTTAATTGCCGCACCATCTGTCCAGTAATTGATTTTCACCTGAACGTCTTTACCAGCATAAGCACTTAAATCAAATGAAGCATCAATCCATCCGTCTGATTTACCCGTAATGCCGTCTCCTGGATTACTTTCGTTCGGGTTCGTTTGAGTTGTAATGTTACCAGGAATAGTACTCCAATTTTCCCCATCTTCACTCACTTGAATGGAACCATAATCCCAGTCTTCTTCAATGTCATACCATGTTTTGAACGTTAACTCTGCAGAAGCAGCATTTGAGAGATCAACATTCATCACAGCTGAATTGTCTAGATCATTGGCGCTTCCACTGAAATACTCATATTCTCCACTGAATGGTTCGTTAATGACCGTTTCTTTATCTGGCAGGTTAATACGAAGCGCATCAAGGTTTGTCCCTTTTGTATTCGCCTGATCAAGATAAACTTCTAGACCTTTTTTATCAATGTCCTCTAAATCTACTTCATCATACTTCAACCAGTTTCCATCTTGAGAAGCTTGTAGAAACTCCTTCGACCATGCACTAAAACCAGTTGGTTCAGTTCCTGGTACTTTTCCAGCCCAGCTACCGCTAGCCATAATGGACCAATAAGATACGGCTTCTCCTTCACCTGAGTACTGTGTATCGTACTCATCCGGTAGACCTAGATCGTGACCATACTCATGCGCAAATACTCCGGCAGCGCCGTCAGCAGGCTCAATTGTGTAGTCATACGCATACATGGATCCTGCACCAAAATAATCATCTTCTTTTGGAGCTGGCGATCCTGGAATCGGGAAAATTCCTCCAAGGTTCCAGCGATGAGACCAGATTGCGTCAGAACCAAGTTGTCCACCGCCTGCTTCTTCTCCGACAGCAGAGTGAACGACCATCAAGTGGTCAACCAAACCATCTGGCTCGCGGAAATCTCCGTCTCCATCTAGATCATAGCGATCTTCCTGATCATAGTCTGCAAGATTCACAGTTGGATCTGCAGCAGCTGCAGTAAGAGCTTCCTTCACAAGTCCACGTGCGTTTTTGTCACTACTATCTTCATTAGGATAGTTACCACCGTATTCAGCTGCATTCTTTGAAGCCATATACCATCCAGCAACCTTACCATTGACAGTATATCCGCCATCTGTTTGCTCTTCATAGAATTGCTTCATAGATATGAGATTTTCGCCATTCGGCCCTTCATACCCATCTTCACCAAAAATCATATCTTGATAATGTTCTTTCACATAATCCTCATAGTACATATCCGATTCTTTTGGCTGGATGCTGTTATGAGGAAAGTCTGGGAATTCAACGAGAAGAACAAGTACGTTATCAGAGCGAACGTCTCCGTCATATTCTTCCTCAACGACTGGGGCAAGGTTTTTACCGCCGTTACTATAGTTCCCCTTCGCTTTATCTTTGTTGCCATTCTTTAATTTTTCTTTAATATCAGCTTCAATTTCAATCTTCTCATCTTCTAACTCACCGCTAGAATCTTTTTCTTGAAGCGATTCTGATTTCTCCTTCAAAAAGCTGTTCAACGCTTGTTCCGCTTCTTCTGCTGATGCGTTCTTTGAGATCTTCCCAGACTCTTTCAGCATTTCAATCAATTTCTCTTCATTCGCAATCGCGAGATCAAATGGTCCTTCCTTATGTACTGATTCTTTCTTCACTTCCTGCTTTACTGGAGTTGTGTCAGCTTGAACCGCAGCGCTTGCGCTAGGTGTTGAAAATGCACTTAGCGTTAACGCGGCAACCATCGCCATCGATAATACGTTTTTCCCCTTCAAAATCCCATTCCCCCTAAAAATGTTTTTTACAATAACTTTACAATGATTTTACTATATCTCTTTTTCTGAAAAATTTGAATGATTCGAAAGTCACGACATTCGGCAATTCACCCTAAAATAAACGTATTTTACTAGTAAAATGACAATTATCACCCAATAGTCATAGTTCAAAAGTACGCGAAAACGACACAACGATTGTTTTTCTGCAATAACGCTTCAACACATTAAACTCAAAAAAACAAGACTCAGTGAAAACCTCTGAGCCTTGTTCCTGTATTTACTATCGAGCTATATTATTTGTTTTCTTTTTGAAGATCTTTCTGAATTTGCTTTTTCAAATCCTCGATATACTTCTCACTTGATTTCTGATCCACTTCTGCATTTATTGCTTTTTTCTTCAAATATTCTTCTAACGCCTCCTGAATTTCTGTAGCGCTAGCATTCTCTGGAATCTCACCAGAATCCTTTAGCATTTGAATGATTTTCTCATCGTTTGCAATCATCTCGATCTGTGCAGAGAAATCACTCTCCGCTTCTGCCTCTCCACTCGTTTGCTCCGAATTTTGACTTGATGAGTTAGCACCCTTCTCTTCCATACTTCCACAGCCAGTTAGTAAAGCGGCAAACAATAGAATGAACAAGATATTCTCACGTTTCATGGAGTCTTTCTCCTTCCATTGATACGACCTTTCTTTACTAGACGAGATCTCCCTTATAAAAGTTACATAGGGCCAGGCACGAGCCTGACCCCTTTAACCCCTTTACAACCAAAAACCCACCAAATGACGCTTTGGTGGGTTTTCCCATAAGTATTTAAAGTTTGTAGATAAAGGATAGAACCCTAAAAAAATCCCTCTCTATCTAATCACCATTCCACGACAATAAATGTTAATGGCAATAACAGCACAACCGCATTTACAACAATTCCGGCTACAGCTAGTTTTCTTTTCGATAAGCGATAGGCGATCACTCCAAGAACGATGCCGACCGCGCAGATAAGTATAGGGAAAAAGATCGGAAAGATTTCGATCGTTGTAAGTTCAATGGCTCCAGAAAGGAAGCTTCCAGCTATAATTGCCGCAAGAAAGCCTGCCGCTATCGATACAATTGAAATAAATGTGCTACTTCCATTAATTGATGTAGGTGTTTTCGTCATCCTGTTTCTCTCCTTTGGTGTAACGCGTCTCTCTATTAACTAGTTACCCGAAACCAAATGGAGATAATCTTTCTAATGTTCCGATACAGGCAGCAGCTGCATTTCTAATAGTTGTGCTTTCTCATTTAGTTCGTCATCCGCTTTCAACAACTGAAACAGGCCTCTCATCACAATTTCATCAGGATTTGATTTCCTGGATTCTTCTGAAATACGATCGGTCACTTCAAGATAGTAGGGCGACTGATCGAGCTGATGAATGCTTTCATAAAGACTTTTCCATGCGTTTTCTCTTTTTTCAAATGAGGTAAACGCTCCTTCGCGATCCATTCCAACAGAGAACGGGCGCATCATCTCATCATCGAGAAGAGGATTACTTTTTCCAGCGAGATAATCTTTTGCTAGAATATCAATCTGCCTGACAATGTGTTTACCAAGTTGATCAGGTGCGAGTTCATTTTCAGAAGAAATCATTAAGCCGGTATATGACGTGTAGATTGATTGCGTCATCCACATTAAATCCCATTTGTATGGTTCAATCTCGCCTCCATATAAATCGATTAAATTTCGCTCTAACCAGCTAAACAAGCGTCCTCTCATGCGATGCCCCATTCCTTCTAGCTTCTCGCTGCTTTGGGCAGACTCTCCCCGCATGTGCATTTTCATATACGCTTTATATTCTAATATACCTTCAAATTGAACTTGAAACTGTTTTGCGAACCGTTCATATGGGGGTAGATTCCCATCTAACCCCACGACAAAAGCCCGTTCAAATACAAGCTGTTGGTAATGTTCATAAATCGAAATGATTAAATCTTCTTTTGACGGAAAAAATGTATAAAGCGATCCTTTAGACACACCGACGCTATCCGCAATTTGCTGCATTGACGTGTGGGTATAGCCTTTCTCTGCGATCAACTCAACAGCCGCCTCTAATATTGCCTTTCGTTTATCCATATCGTTCACCTCGATGTCTTCTTTCAACAGAATACACTACTTCATGAGTGAAATGATAGTTATAGTGTGTACGGTAATAAGAGTTACGTTGCTACTTTTTAGCAGAACCTTGCTCTATCATACGTTAGACACATTTTTTGCCCAGAATCCATTTTCAAGCACACTCATTTCTTGACTTCTTAATTGATATCCGTAAAAATGACTATTGAGTCAAGCACATTAAAACTTTATATTTCAATATACATGGGGTATAAATGAAATCAGATTGACCGACCAGTCGAAAAGAACAGAGGAGGCTCTTCTATGCTGAAATGGATTTTACAACGCTCCAAGCTTTTCATCATCTTCATCCTATTATTTGTCATTGTTGGAGTGTTTACATTTATTCAACTTCCACAGCGTGAAATTCCAGAAACAACGGTGAATATCGGAACGATAAGCACGGTTTACCCTGGTGCCACGGTGGATACAGTTGAACGATCAATCACGAACCCAATCGAGTCATCACTCAGTTCGATTGATGGAATTGCAGAAGTCACATCATCTTCTGCAGCTGGATTTTCAAACATTGTAGTTGAAGTCGCTGAAGGCGAAAGTAAAAAAGAAGTTTTTGGTGACGTTCGACAGGCCGTGTCCGATGCCTCTACTTCTTTCCCAGAAGAAGCTTTCGAACCGGATGTGAACGAATCAACGGCGAAAATGCCGATTGTTTCTTATCATCTGACAAGCGATAACCGCGACAACCTCTTCTCCCTACAGGAAGAATTAAACCGGTGGAAAGATGAAGTAGAAGAATTATCAGGTGTCTCCGGCGTAACAATCAAAGGACTGCCTGAAGAACAAATTTTAATTGAATTAAAGCAAGATGATCTAAAAGATTCTGGACTGAACGTAACCGACGTTCAAAGTGCAATTAACAATGAGTACTACCCAACTCCTCTCGGAAAACAGGAAATGGACGATGAAGTGGTTCAGCTTTCTGTCGAAAACTATAACTCTATTGACGAAATGGAAGAGCTATTTGTTGGGAAAAATCCTGATGGTGACTCGGTTTACTTAAAAGATATCGCGACAGTCGAAGTGAGTCCGAAAGAACTTGAAGATATCATCACATTTGAAGGAAAGCCTTCCGTATCCTTCACGGCTTACGTTAAATCAGGTGAGGACATTCCTACTGTTGATGAGCGTGTAAGTGATAAGGTAGATGAATTATCAGAAGGCCTCCCTTCTAACGTTGAACTTGAACCTTATTATTCACAAGCCTCAATCGTAACCGATATTTTTGATGGCTTGTTCTTATCACTAGCAATTTCGGTTCTAGCTGTTATTGTGGCAACGTCCCTTGGACTATCTGGATCTGGTGCGCTTGTTGTAGCACTCGCAGTTCCAATTTCTGTCCTTATGGGCTTTATTCCACTTCCGTTCGCAGATGTAGACCTTAACCAGATTTCCGTAATCGGGTTAATCATCGCACTCGGGATTATCGTCGATGACTCCATCGTAATCAACGATAACATCCAGCGAAGATACAAACTTGGCGATAAAGGAATGATGGGCGCTGTTAATGGCGTTAAAGAGATTTGGGTTTCGATCGTCACCTCTTCTCTTGCGATTGTCTTTACGTTCCTACCGCTTATATTCTTATCAGGTGGAAACGGAGCCTTTATTCGTGCCTTGCCTACGGTGCTTATTACAACGATCATTGCATCAACGCTTGTAGCACTCATTTTTGTACCGATTTTGCGCTACTTCTTGAGCAAACGATCGAAGAAACCGATGTCTGATGCCCCAGGATTATTAGGAAAACCGTTAAACAAGCTTGCTGATGTGTATGCTGACAAGCTCCTTAAGAACTTTTCAAAAAAACCAATCCTAGTTTCCATTCTTGGCCTCGTCTTAACGACCGCCATCTTTGGATTAGTTGTCTTAACACCGTTTGAATTCTTCCCAGCAGCAGATAAGGAAGAAGTGACAGTGGATGTGACCCTACCAATTGGAACGCCAATTGAGGAAACGCACGATACGCTTCAAGAAATTGAAGAAAGATTAAAAACAGATGATGGCGTTTATGAAACAAGCGTCTTTACCGGTACAGGTACGCCGGGACTCTTTAATAGTTCCCTAACGAGCACCGGAGAAAATACTGGTCAAATCGTCGCTCGCGTTGATCGAGAGAACCAAACGACCCAAGGTCTCATTGACGATTTTACCGATAAATTGAGAAACGAGTATCCGGATGCAGAGATCTTTATGGAGACAATTCAACAAGGACCTCCAGCAGGAGCACCTGTTACCGTCACCGTCTCTGGACCAGAAATTGATAAACTAATTGAGCTTCGAGATAACCTGAAAAATGACATTGAAGGTCTTGAAACAGATCTTGTCGTTGATGACGTTGGTAACTTTGAACCTTCAGTTGAATACGTTCCAGATCGTGATGCTCTTGAAGAAAACGGCATTACTGTCAATCAAATTAGTCAGCAAATTCGCCTTGCAACAGCGGGTATTCCACTAAAAGCATTTGACAATGGCGTCGTAAAACGCGACATGAATATCGTGCTTGAAGGAAGCGAAGATGAAGTTGATCTCTCAAGTCTTGAGCTACCAGCTGCTTCAGCAGACGGACCTCCTGAACTGATTTCGTTAGATGAGCTTGTGACAAAAGAAGAAAGTGAACAAATTCAAAAGATCCCTCACATTGATGGCGAACGCTCGATAACGCTTCGTGCTTTCCCTAAAGACGAGGAGAATTATAAAGAAAATGTAACGGAGATTGTGGAAGATCAGCGTGACCAGCTTGATGACGCTGATTACAGCATGACACTTGGCGGTGAAAATGAAGCACAAAATGATTTCTTCGCGGAAATTACCGTTCTCTTCATTATCGTACTGTTCTTAGTGTATCTGTTAATCGCGCTACAGTTTAATTCACTATCGCTACCGTTCCTTGTACTCGTTGCGGTATACCTCGCGATCGCAGGTGCCATCCTTGGTCTATTCGTAACGCAAACGCCAATTAGCTTCCTTGGCGTAATGGGAATGGTGTCACTCACCGGTATAGTTGTAAGGAACTCGGTCGTGCTTATCGAATTTATTGAGCAGGCACTGAAAAAAGGCATGGATGTGAAAGAAGCAGTGATTGAATCCGGTCGTGTCCGATTACGCCCAATTATTCTTACAGCCATCACATCAATCGTTGCCTTAATCCCAGTTGCTGTAAGTGGCGACGCGCTCTTCACACCACTTGCGGTTACGATTATTTCAGGTATCCTCTTCTCAGCTGTCTTAACGCTGATTATGGTGCCGATGCTTTACCTTGTGTTCTATCGATTTAGAAGAAAGAAACCAGCGCAAGAAGAGATGTAAGTAGCATAAAAGCGCTCAGGACATGATTCCTGAGCGCTTTTAATAGGTTATGGAAACTATACCCAATGATCCTTATAATCGTTTATATATCCCTTCATTCTCCTCGGTTTCTTATTCGTTACCTTCTCATATTCGTACGTAATGCCTGTTGCTAAACCTAATTTAGTCGGAAAGTGAATCCCTACTACCACATCAACAAACTCCTTCTCCACTCCTTTTTTCAACATAAACTCTTTAAATTCTTTAACGGTTGGATTCGTATACTGAATCTCAACTTGGAGAACCTCCGTCATTAGTTTAGCGACATCAAAGAAATCTAAAGCCTGATCCCCTGTAATGACATAGTTCTTATTCTGATGATCCTCTGGATGTGTTAAAACCATCGAAGCTACCTCCGCAAGGTCTCTTGTATCAACAAAACTCGTCTTCCCTTTTCCAGCAGGAACATAAATTCGATGCCGCTCTCTTAATTCATTACCAAGAAAGTCATTCAGATTTTGCATAAAATACCCTGCGCGAATAAATGTATAAGGAATCCCCAGTTTTTTAATCATTTTTTCATTTTTAAAATGATGAATAAAAGGCAGGTATTGAACATCTTTTACTGACAAATAAACAATGTGTTGAACGCCTTTTTCTTTCGCCGTTTGTAGAAACTGTTCAAATTTAATATCTCCACCAGGCGGATAGATGAGGAATAGCTGTTCAACACCTTCTAACGCAATGTCAAACGTGTTTGGATCAGAAAAGTTAAGTTCAACGAAATGGTAGTCATCCCTATACCATGATGTTGCTTTCCCTACATTCCTAACCGCACATTTCATCGCCAGGTTCATTTCTTTCAGCTTTTTTGCAACTTCTAAACCAACTTTTCCATTGAACCCCGTTACTAATATAGACATTGCTTTCCTCCTTATTAAGAAAATAATAGATAGCCCTTTCTACGGTAAATAAGATAGCTTTTCAATAAATTTCCTAACGATTAACAAACCAATCTCCCGCTCACTCCAATTTTCTTAAGTGCACTGCGTTTTAACTTTTATGAATGAATACGCTTATTTTATTGTATAGTCTATATGAAGTCCATTCACCACATAATGAATGACGGAAAATGTGCATTTTATTGATTATCCTATCAACACCACTCAAAAAAGGAAGTTTACAGATGCCTTTCTAACTGTACAATAGGGTTAGGATAAAGGAGTGAACTATGAAACCAATTTTACACACCATTTTATTTCACTATCTTAAATTAATCTTACCAGCTTTTCTTTTTGTACTATCCGCAATCGAAATCACGTCGTTTCTATCGGATATTCATGCGAACCTTCTATTAGATGAAGTGAGTCAATTTAACATAGGAAAACTTTTGCTCGTACTACTCATTACAATGGGGGCAGTTAGCCCAATGTTTTTATATGACTCTTTGATTTTGAAATCATTGCAAAAAACATTTCCAATGAAACAACTTCTGAAGCAATCGTTTATCGTAAATGCCGTTTCAAATTTAATTGGATCTGGTGGCATCGTTAGCAGCATGCTTCGAAAGTATTTTTATCAAACAGAGCAGGACGATCACGGTCAACTATCAAAGAGCATTGGAAACATGACTTACTTTTATTTAACTGGTCTATCCCTTCTTGCGCTGATCACGTTGACCACTTACAGAGATAGTCCCTTACTAAAGGAGATTCCCTGGCTTTATTTAGTTGTGAGCGTTGTTGGACTTTATTTACCCGTTCTCATTTTTTCGTTCATGTGGAAAAACTACCGGACGCGCTCCTTTGGAACAAAAACCAGGCTCCAGCTCATTACCGTATCATTCCTTGAATGGACATTTGCCTTTCTTACGGTCTGGCTATTAGCGACAATGCTTGACTTAAGCATTTCATTTCATGACCTTTTCCCACTTTTTGTGATCGCTGCATGTGTAGGCATTGTTAGTATGATTCCTGGAGGTCTCGGTTCATTTGATCTCACTTTCATCTGGGGCAGTCAGCTGATTGGTTTACAAAATGAAAAGGTGCTTTTCCTGCTCATTTTATTTCGAGTTGGTTACTTTTTCTTCCCTTTCTTACTAGCGATGATTTTATTCGTCAAAGACTATTGGGAAAAGTGGAATGCAAACTGGGATAATCTCCCGATCGCACTCGTGCAAAGACTGAGCCACGTATTCATTACTGTGTTAGTCTTTGTATCGGGATTAATCCTACTCTTATCTGCTGCTTTACCGGGAATCATTGACCGACTAAAAATTCTTGAGGAAATGCACTCGATTCCGTTTCTTGTTAACCTCTCACACCAGCTTTCTGTCGGAGCCGGCTTTGCGCTACTCGGCTTATCGAGAGGCATTGAATACAAAGTGAAACGAGCCTATTACCTGACGATCGTTGTCCTTTTCTGCGCGGCGGCATTTACATTTTCAAAAGGGATTGATTATGAGGAAGCCATTTTCCTATTAATTGTGGCATTCATACTCTATCTATCAAGAACGCGCTTTTATCGTGAAAGCTATGTTTTAACATGGAGCAAAACGATTATTGATGCACTCGTCATTCTTTTCATTACGTCGATGTATGTCTTAATTGGGTACATGAGCTTGCCGTCATCAACGAACGCGATTCCATCGCAAGTATTGCCCTATCTGATTACGGATTACCACACGTTGTTTTACAGTGCCTTAATCGGATTATTGATTGCGCTACTCGTCTTCCTTATTGGAAACGCCGTGATTAAACCTAAAAATCCAATCCAGAATTCCGAGCCTAAGCAAGATCCTCTCATTCTAGAGCACTTAACAACCTATCGCGGCAATACATTAACGCATTTAGTATTCTTACATGATAAATCGCTGTTTTGGAATGCCAAGCGTACAGTATTCCTAAGCTTTCAACAATCGTCTGATAAACTTGTCGTTCTTGGTGATCCGGTCGGAGAGGAAAACGACTTCTCAAATGCAATTGATGAGTTTCAACAACTTGCAGATATTCAAGGCTTTACGCCAGTCTTCTATGAAGTGAGCAATGACTTGCTTCCACTCTTACACGAAAAAGGGTTTGGCTTTTTTAAACTTGGTGAAGAAGCATTCGTTGACTTGGAGCAATTCACCTTATCCGGTAAGAAAATGAAGGCGCTGCGCGCAGTTAAAAACAAATTTGAACGAGAAAATTATCTGTTTGAAATCGCAACACCTCCTCATAGTGAAGCGCTATTGAATAAACTGAAAAATGTATCGGATGAATGGCTACAAGGAAGGAATGAAAAGGGGTTTTCGTTAGGATTCTTTGACGTTAATTATTTGAATAAGTCGGAGATCGCCATCATGAAAGAAAATGATACGATTATCGCCTTTACTAGTCTAATGCCAGTCTACGATGGAAACAAAACCATTTCTGTCGATTTAATGCGCTTCATACACGGCGCCCCGTCTGGCACAATGGACGTCATGTTTCTTTCATTATTTGAATGGGCCAAAGCAGAAGGCTATCAGTCTTTTAACCTTGGCATGGCTCCACTTGCAAATGTGGGTCAATCCAAATTCTCTTTCCTAAGTGAACGAATCGCGGCTCAAATCTTCCTACATGGCCATATCTTCTATCACTTCCAGGGCCTGCGGAAGTTCAAAGGAAAATACGCTCACACCTGGGAACGCAAATACCTCGCCTATCGCAAAAAGTCCTCTCTCCCTTTTACGATGGCACAGGTCTCGCGATTGATAAGTAAGAAGGGGAGTAAATGAGGGAGGGGGTCAAGGGTAAGGGGGGTCAGGTACGTACCTGACCCCCCTTACAAACAACTGTCTCTCTACCACGGACAGCGGATTTATTTCGCCTAAGCTTGAGATGGAACTAAAAAAAGCTGCTGGATTTCCGGCAGCTTTTCGTTTTGGCCAATATCCTGAGAATTTGGTCAATAAACCATTCCCATTTATCCCTTAAGCCCTCATCCATTTCCAAATCTCACGTGGGCTGGCATTCTTTCCATACATTAAGATGCCAACTTTGAAGATTTTACCTGCCACCTTCATGCATAGCCAGGAAGTTAGAAGTAAGAGACAAATTGACCCAATGATCTCTCCCCATGGCCATACTTCCAGTAGAGAAAGACGGAGGATCAATGTTCCAGTTGCCGTAAATGGAAGATAAGAACCAATCGTTGCCGCCATTCCATTCGGCTCTTCTAATACAGGGAGAATGAAAAGCGAAAAAGAGAAAGGTAACATCATAATCGTTCCTTGAAAATTACTTGATGAGGTTACATCTTCAACTGTTGCTCCTAAACCAATGAGTAACGCTGCAAATAAAAAGTAACCAAGCAGTGCAATGAAAACCAATACGATCGTTTTTGGTACAAACAAGTATTTCAGGATATCTAGTCCTAATTTCCACGTTAAGAATGGAAGAGCACAGAACAGCCAAATAAACACTTGTGACACTCCAAGCAAAAAATAGCCGATGATTTTTCCTTGCATTAATTCGTGTGGTTCCACTGACGATAAAATAATTTCAGCCACTTTCTCTTTCTTCTCTTGAGAAGCACTTTGAAAAATCAGCATGCCTGTTAATAGCACTGAGAGAAAAATACTACCGGAAACAATTCCGGGCAGCAAACGGGCGTTCAACAGTGAAGCCATTCCACTGGAGTTCGACTCCCCTGATATCATCGAAGGTAAAAAACTAAACAAAATAATAATGATAGGTGTCATAAAAACGGAGATCAAAAAAGACTTATTGGTCATGTTCCGCTTAAACTCCCATTTCGCAACTTTCAAACTATTTTTCATTGGCCAGGTCCTTTCTGCCACTTGCGATGCTGACAAAAATGTCATGTAGAGAGATTCGATCAAGGCGAAGCTCTTGAATGTCTAGTTTTTTCGGAAGAGTGCTCAACCACTTGGTCAGCTCTACCTCCTTTTCAAGGAATAGAATCGACGTCTTGTTTTTTTGCTCAATTCGGTCAACCATAGGAATCGTTTCTAGTAGGGAGCGGGTATTTTCTCCACGAATCGTGCATTTGTAATTCGAAAACTGTGCTTTCACATCATGGATTGATCCCGTCACTACCTCTTTTCCTTTATGTATAAATAAAAGCCGGTCTCCTAACGTTTCGATCAGATTCATTTGATGAGAGGAAAGTAAAATCGCAGTCCCTTGGTCGGCCAGTTCTTTGATTTCTTTTTGGAAAAGTTCCTGACTAACAGGGTCCAGACCCGAAAATGGTTCATCAAGAATGAGGATTTCTGGCTCATGAATGATGGAAGCGATGAACTGAATTTTTTGCCCCATCCCTTTCGATAATTCTTCCATTCTCACTTTCTCTTTATCTTCCAGACCAAACTTCTTTAAATAAAACCTGGCACGTTGTTTGGCTTTTAGAATAGGATAATCTTTTAAATCTGCAAAATAGAGGAGGATATCGATTACTTTTACATTTTTATAAAGCCCACGCTCTTCAGGTAAATAACCAATCCGCTTCGGAGGGATTTTTTTAATAGACTCTCCTTGATAAAGAATCTCTCCTTCATCGGGATATAAAATACCCAAAACAGAACGAATTGTCGTAGATTTTCCAGCTCCATTTGGTCCAAGAATCGCCATAATTTCGCCTTTCTTAACGTGGAAGGAAAGATTTTCAATGATCGCTCCATGTTTAAATCGCTTACCAAGTCCTTTTACCTCTAGCACGCTAGCCATCAGCAGGCTCCTCTCCTTGATTAGAAATCTTGTTTCTCTAATTTCTTCAATTTATAGCAATAAGCTAGGTACGGCATTCCAGTAAATATCAGCACAATTAATGTAGCGTAACTACTAAATTCACTGATCTGGCCAACAATTGTTGGAAGATAACCATTCTGACTACTCATTGACAACACGATTAAAACAAGGGTAAGCAAAAGCGCTGGGATAGCGACTTTTTTCATCGACTGACGTTCCCGCTCATATTTCTCTTTCGTTGATTCTTTATCAGAATAGATCGGAGGTGTTCCTTGAGTTGCTGAAAATACGTGCATTTCATTTCCAACCGAACAAACAATCGTCCACCCCGCTTCTTCAAAATAACTAAAATACTCCTCATCAGGTTCTTTTTGATAGTCTAGAGAATAGATAAGATTCTGTGGTTCTCCTTGTCGTAATACAAATCCTAGAAACGCAAACTTCTCAAATAGCCATCCTTTTCGCGCGTATTCGCTCAGCTTTTTCATCTCTTTCTCTTCTGAAAAAGCTAATCCACTGCTCATTACGTATTTTGTCTTCCCCACACCTCTCACTCTCCCTTGTTTGCAAGTATCGCTTCCCCGTGTTCAATCATGATACGTTTCCGTTCAATTTCTTTCCTTACTAGCTCGACACCCTTTTCTGTTGTTACATACACTTTTTTCTTCTCGCTTTTATCGAAGAGCTCAATCAACCCGGCCGCAAGAAGTTTTTTAATCGTCGTATACATGGACGCCGGTCCGATGACAACGCTGTGATTTGTTAACTCTTCAATCGACTTCATAATTAAATAGCCATGTTTCGGCTCCATGAGCGATAAAAGAATATAATAAGACGTGTCCGTTAGCTCTCCTACATCAAGAGAATCATTCCTTGGCATGAGGTTCCTCCAAACTTATATCGTTTAATGATATATCATTAAATGTAATATATCAGGTAATGACATAGTGCGCAACCATGAATTGGAAAATAACAGAGAAAAAGCCGCCGGATTTCCAGCAGCTTTTCGTTATGGCTAATAAAAATGAGATTTGGCCAATAAATCACTCTCAGCTCCTTAATAATGAGCGTCTTTATTTTCAGTGATGAGGATTTTAAGTAGTAAGACTTCGCTGTCTTCCTGAATCATTTTTTCCAGATCATTCGGATCACTCATATCAACCGTCCTCATCTCGTTGGACGTTGTACTCCGATACGCCGCTAGTACTTTTTCTTCATCTAATGCTAATGATACTTTTTCATCTTTAAACGCATATTCCCAAGTAGCCATCGAACTTTGTAAATTAGCTTTCTTACTGCTTTTTTGGGGATTTAATTTTATATCTGGTGCATATAAAAAGTACAATGGTTCATCTGTTTCTGAATTGATAATTCCGAATCCTACATGACCTTCATCCGTCTCATCTAAACTTTCACCATAGATAAGATCCACAACGGAATCAACATCTTTCTTCCCATCTTGATAACGTTCAACCCACAGCTTCACCCATCTTTGATCTGCATTTTGTACTTCAAGCTTAAAATCAAATAGGGTACCAAGCACTAACTCATCAAATGTCTTCGCATATTCAGACTCAGGCGCTGGTTCTATTTCGGCCACCTTGTTTTCATTAGCTGAGCAGCTCGAAAGAAGAACGGTTGCCAGAATGAACGAGAGCCACCATCTTTTCTTCACTTCTTCTCCTCCAATTTTAGTGCAGCTTCTAAAATTGCCTGGTACACCTCATTCCACCCCTTGTAGTAAGCTCCTACTTGATAGGGATCGACAAACATGCGATCAATTGATTCATGTTCTGCCTTGAACGATAGCACCTCTCTAATTTCCATTCGATAGAAAAGTTGATACCCCACTTTAGGATAAGCGCTCTGTTCGTTCCAGTTCGGATTTTCGCTATGATCGACCGTTAAAGAACCGATGAATTGACTAACGCCTTTCACATACCCTTCTTCCATTGCTTCACGCGCCAAACATGCTTCAGATGATTCCCCTGCTTCAACATGCCCTCCAGGAAAGTCCCAACCTCTTTCTTTCAAATTCACGAGAAGAAGTTGATTTCGATTGAAACAGAATCCATGAGCGCTTGTCACAATTCCGTCTGGAGCGGTTTTGCCGTTCCAGCTTAACTTCACTTTCTGGGCACCCCATTGAACATATGCGATCGTCATACGATCCTCTCCTCCAATAACTTCCGCCAAAGGTAACGCACCTCAACCATAAAGCTTCACGATTCAATCACAATATCCGCTTTTTCCTCTGGCCGAACATTTTCTATATAATACGCTTCTGCTTTCCAGTAACGGGCTTCAAACTTCTTTACCTTTTGCTGTGTCTCTGCGCTTTCTCGATGAAATCGCACCTCTTTCGCACAATCCAAATAAAGGATTCGATCAAAAGCTTCGCGCCATTCCTTTCGCTGGAGGAAAACACCTTCAACAATCACTACATCCGAAAGAGGGCTTTCACCGTTAGAAGATCCTTGATCAGCTTTTACTCCCTCTTTCGCTTTTTCAAATAGTTCTTCCTTTAGCTTTTCAATATCCCACTGCAAAAAGTAGTATTCAAACCATTCTTCATGCCCCGTATCATAGCGTCTATTGCGCGGTTCTATGTAATCATCGATATGAAACGTAACCGCACGATATCCCAGCGTTTTAAAATAATGCTCCAGTTTTGTGACGAAGGTCGTTTTACCTGAACGACTTAGCCCGTCAATCCCCAGCACAAAGGGTGTTTTTAACGAAGCTTGAGGCAATACTTTTGTGAGATCCAAATTCGACATCTTCCATCGTAAAGGTGCGATGCTTTCCACTCTCCTTTAACTAATAGCTTTTCATTTAATTTTCGTGTCAATCACCGAGATCTTTTTGTATATAAAAAGATCTCGGTGAAGATCACTTCCCAAGATTCCTAATAAGGTCACCAATTCGACTATGATACCTTCACCTATTGATGGAAGGATCCTCTCCTCTCCGCCATGAATAACACTGCCCCCATCAATAGGAAAAACGCCAATCTTAAAATAATGCTTCTCATCACCCCACCCTTACTTCCTATCCTTCGCCATCAAAAAATTTGTAATACAACGTAACACCGCTAAAATAGACAGGCACTACGAGAACGATAAACACAACGCCCTCTATTATTTTTTCGATCCTATAGACCTTTCTTTCTGAATCAATAAAATAGAACGCTAGAAAATGGATGAGCCACGATCCAAGAATGACCCATCCGAGTATGTGTAAAAATGTTTTTGCTTTCATTCCTAACCTCGCTTACTTTTTAACTATTAATTCTCGCAAAACTTATGTACAACCACACCCTTAAGAGGAGTGGTTTTCATTTCGTCACCTTTCATCCCACGAGATGACCTCAAGCTCCGGCCACAGCGCTGACCACTTGGCCACTTTCGCTTCATACACATCACGGGAAATCAAGAGCTTGTTCGGACCGACAATCAATCTAAACAAATCATGTAGCCCATATGGTGCATAGACTTACTCCACCTCCACAACGACTGTTCCAAATAAATCACCGCCGACATAAGCATCGAGTTCCCAGGTACCGCTTGAAGGAAGCTGCATGGAAGAAGCGGCGTGAGCGTCTGCCCCATTATGCGCACCTGCTAATTCATTTGTTTCAAAAACGACCACTTCTTCCTTAGTGTCCTGATTTGTGCCGATTACTTTAAATCTTCCATCTAATTCATCTTCCGCTCCCCAAAAATGCCACATATACTTGTTTAACTCGCCTGCTTTCAATGTTGCGGCTTTCCCATAAATGAAACCAAGTCTCCCTTCATCACCGATCATTTTATAGGATCCTGTTGTAAATGTGTCACTTACTTTTAAGTCGGGATCCTTATGTACAACTTGCTTAGCCCCGGCCTCTTCTTTATCACTACATCCCACTAATATGACGAGAAGAAGCGGCACCATTTTCAACCAATTCTTCATTTGTTTTCAGCTCCTTTTAGCGAAAAAACTTATCATACTAATCGATTTGATCGGGATGAAGACCCGTGCTTTGCTGCGCTTCTCTTTGCATTGATTGGTTGCATGACTGACACACATAGCTCGCCTTTGGATTCTGCTTTAGTTTCCGAAATTGCGAATCAGATGGCTTTACCTGGAATTTCTTTTTACAGAAAAAACAATTCGCTTCAAGCATTCTCATCCCCCATTTCATGGATTGATCCACTACTCAATATCTCTTCGATAAAAGGGAATAAATTCCTGCTGAAGCGCTAGGCGATAAGTAAGAAGAAAAAGCTTGCGTTGAAATAATTACTTTTTCTTTTTGCGAAGAATAATGACTGTCGTTAAGACGATCAACAATAAGAACAATCCCTCTTCCAAATTGGTCACCTCAGATCATCTTAATTTGTTTGAATGAAGCGGTCAGGAGATTCGATTTGTCATTATACATACGAATCAAAAAGGATTTTGTTTCAAAAATAAAACGCACTTACCTAAATAAGTGCGTTTCTATCAGCTTCGCTTGGATCAAGAGTGCAGTTCACTTTTATGCGTATTGGTTAAGGACATCAGTAAGCCGGCGCTGAATCTCGTTAACATCGTCTGTCGTTAACATAAACTGCACCTTGGATTCATCTGTTTCGAGCATTTCAGATAAGAACCCTGAAAAGCCTCGTGCTTTCCGGTCGATCTCAAGTATCACGCGAATGTTGTCAGCTGAAACTGGCTGAAACACGGCTTCTAGCTCATCAAGTCGACTTCGGAATGCCCCGTGGGACGCGCGAAACTCAAATTCCTGAATAAATGGCAGTCGCCCAAAACCATGAGCTTCTTCATTTTCCACCTCTCGAAGCTTAAAACCAAGTCCATCGACCGCTTGAAGGAATGCGTTTATATACGGATGAGGAGCAACCTGAATCATATCCTTATCCTGAGGATCCACAGCACTCTTAATATCAAGTCCAGTTTGAAGCCAAACTTTGCTCTTCCCTTTACTGATCGGAGCATCAAGCGGCAGGGTGAACGCAAATGGGAACTCTTTCTCTTCATTTGGTTGAATCGTAAACTGATTTGCTACCACGTGCCGCGCAATCTGAGCGGATTTTGTAACCTTGCTGTCATCTTTCTTTTGCACGTAAGTTGTGTGAAGGGAGAGATCGATCTTTTCAATCGTTTGTTCTACGCTACCTGCTCTTATTTTAATGACACCATCGACCGTTTCACCTGGAACAAGCACATTACGATTCAAAATCGTATCAACTTCTGAACTTCCTACACCTACACGCGCCATCATTTTCTTCATAAATGACATTGTTCACCGCTCCTTTAATTAAGTGGATCTTTCTCATGAAATATAGTTCGGTAGGGGGAATAGGGATTCCTGCTGAGGCAGGGGTCAGGCTCGAGCCTGACCCCTGCCATGGACATTTATATGCGCTTCACAAACACGACGCGCTCTTGTCCTGGTCCATCATAATTTGAATGCACCGCAATGCCATTTACAACACGGTTACCGCCCTCAATTTCAAACCCCATGCGAATGTGGTAGGCAATCGAATTCTTATTCACAGGTGAGGTAACACACCTAATCAGACTTCGTCCATAACCTTTCATCGTTTGAAAGAAAGACTCATAGAGTTGGCGTCCAATATGGCTACCTCGATGAATTGGGTGTACACCAACAAAATGGATATAGCCTTCCTGCAAATGGGATTGTGAAAGGAAACCTATCAGAAAACCAATAATTTCTCCGTCCTGTTCTGCCACAAAACTCGTATTTGTAAAGTGATCGAAAAACAATTTAGGTAGCTTGTCTGCCATCTGTCTACCATCCCACCACTCATTGATTTGTGGCGCAATGACATAGTAGTCTGACTGCTTTACATGTCGAATGTTCATAAAACCCTCCAATCTTATGAGCTTATTACGTCTTCCTTACGCTTCTTCGTCTATGTAACCTGCTCTACTCTCAATTATTTCAAATTATCACCTAATCCTCAATCACTTCTTTACTCACGCAGCGGGATCAACTCACCTGACCCCTCTTAAACACATTCGTATGTTTCACCTTACTAACAAAGAAGGTATGGAAGAACTATCCTTGAAACGGAGGGATTTGATGAAGATTGATGCTGAAACGAATTTAGTGAATTACCGTAAAGGAATTGAACAATTAACGGACCATTTATCTGATGCCATTAATGGATACAACCGCTTTACTGGCGAAGTCTTTCAAGATGGCGAAATTGATCGATCCCATAAACACCTAATGGCTCTATCAATAGGTGTTAAAGAAGGAGACGAAGCCAGTATGACATATCATCTTGATCAGTGCGTTGCTCTTGATTGCTCGGATCAACAAATTTACGAAGCTATGCTCGTTGCCGCAGCTTATGGTGGTGGTTCTGCCATGAGTCAAGGCGTTACGGCTGGTCTTGAAATTCTTAAACAACTCCGCAATCGTTCTTGAAAGTAAAAATGGCGAGACAGAAATGATTCTGCCTCGCCATTTTCTATTTATCCGCTACTGTTAAACCTAATAACTTCGCAAATCCAATCGCCTGTTCCTGTGAAACGATACAGCCTTCAAGCGTTTCAAAATCCACGTGAAGCCTCTCGAAATAGCACGTGCTAATATCCACTCCATTTAAACGCGATTGCACAAAGTTCACCTCATCAAGATCGCACTGAACGAATGCCGTTTTTATAAACTGACATCCGTGATAATTCGCATTTTGAAGAGAAGTGGATTCAAACCGCACTTGTTTTAATCGGCCATCCACGTAGCTACTGAAATGCGCTCGACTATTTTCAAAAGCGACGTTCCCGAGATTAGCTTCAGAAAAATCTGTCCCCATTAACTTACAATCAACGAACGTCACACGATGAATGATGCCTTCACTGAAGTTCACATTTGAGAGATTGCAATTATCAAAGGTAACATCTGTTAGGTCAATACGAGGTAGTGAGGCATTCGTAAACGCCACATTTCGAAAAACTACCTTTGAAACAATCACCTGATCAAGTTCAATGTTTTCGATTGTCTCTCCAGTTATCTCACAATTCATTAAAGTAAAATCGTCATCATTGTAGATATCACGAAAGCTTCCTTTTTCCAAAACCGCCGGAATTTTAGGAATCGTCACTTTCACATTTTTATTCATTCAAACACCCTTCACTTATTTTCTAAGAATCATAAGAAGAATACCATAGGGAAGGGCGTGAATGGCAGACTGTTATTTAGTCGAAAAATGTGTACAAAATGACCGAGAGTTTAACCACCAGTTTCATTATTCTTAAACTCATCTTTATAAAACCATTTATAAAAACGTCTCGATATGTAATTCGTTATTCCGAGCGATACAAAACTATAGTACCACTTCCACTTTACATACTTAATGAGATTCGTATACTTCTCAGCTAGTACTTCGCCACCAGTAATCAAACCAACATGAAAAAGATAATAAAAGAATTTGATAACCTTATTTCGCTTCTCAGGATAATTCAAATTGAAAATCGCGCAAAACGCGGGATAAATGAAGTATTCAAATGTAAAGCTACTTTTATTTGATTTCTTCATGAATCGTACAGGGTACTTAATCAAACCTTTCTCAACAACCCACAACCCTAGAAACCAGGTAATAAATTGCTTGAAAAACATCACAATAAGAACATGCCTTATTTTAGTTTTCGGAACAAAGCGATATAATAGCACACCAGTGACAATCCAAATGATGTAGAGCAGTCCACGATCTTTTGACATCATCCAAAACCTCCTCTATCCTATTACTGTTTCCGAAAATGATTCGTCAATACATATTAATTACACTCTCAGCCATCCTTTTATGTGTGCGCTGTCAAAAGACAAATGTCTTTCGAGGGGGTCAGGTTCGAACCTGACCCCCTCTCTTCTCCCCCTTCCTCGTTTAATTCTCCAGTAAAAGTGGTACAATCATTATATGAACACATAATCATATATCTTTTACATTCTTGCGAAACCGACTCACGAATCGACTGGAGGAATTACTATGGCACACAACCATTCTCATAATCATGGACACACGCATTCTGCAAACAAAAAAGCCCTTTTCATTAGTTTTCTACTCATTTCATCTTTCATGATTCTCGAGGTAATTGGAGGATTTGTAACAAATAGTCTTGCGCTCTTATCAGATGCGGGACACATGCTTAGCGATTCAGTAGCACTTGGCATGAGCCTTCTCGCATTTAAACTCGGAGAAAAGGCATCGAATCAGGACAAAACCTATGGATACAAACGATTTGAAATTTTAGCAGCTTTTTTAAACGGTATTGCACTAATCGCCATTTCTTTCTATATTTTATGGGAATCTATTAATCGATTTATCGATCCGCCTGATGTAGCTAGTACAGGCATGCTGATTATTGCGGCAATCGGTTTTATCGTAAATGTACTAGTGGCATGGATCTTAATGAAAGGTGATACTTCAGAGAACTTAAATTTACGAAGTGCTTTTCTTCATGTGCTAGGCGATTTGTTAGGTTCAATTGGAGCCATTATTGCGGCTTTACTTATTATGTTCGTCGGTTGGAATTATGCAGACCCGATCGCAAGCTCAATTGTAGCTATGCTTGTATTAATCAGCGGCATTCGAGTTACAAAAGATTCCTTCCACGTCTTAATGGAAGGAACACCTTCGAATATTGATCTAGAAGAAGTAAAGAAAATGTTAACCGGTTTAGATGATGTTCATTCCATTCATGACGTGCATATCTGGAACATCACTTCTGACTTTCCTGCTTTCACATGTCATCTTGTCGTCAAAAAAGGGTGTGACCGTGATCAACTTCTCCAACTAGCCAATCAAAAGCTACATGATCAGTTCGACCTTAGCCACACCACGATACAAATGGAATGCGATACATCAAAAATCGAGAATCAGGAACATAACTGCAATTAAAAAAAGAGAGAGGGGGTCAGGCACGTGCCTGACCCCCTCTCTCTTTTATTTGTTATACAAACATGTTCAGAATTAAAGCTCCACCAAACGCTGCAAAGGAAAGCACTGTTTCCAACACGGTCCACGTTTTGAACGTTTCTTTAACGGTTAGACCTAGATATTCTTTCACCATCCAGAACCCAGCATCGTTCACGTGTGAGAACATGAGTGAACCTGCGCCTGTCACGATAACAAGCAATTCAAGGTTAACACCAGACATCGTTGCAATAATCGGTGACACAATACCAGCTGCTGTTGTAAGAGCAACTGTTGCGGATCCTGTTGCAATTCGGATCAAACCAGCAATCATAAAGGCTAGTACAAGCGGTGATAGTGAGAGATCCTGTGAAAGGTTCCCGATAATCGTACCAATTCCGCTATCAATTAAGATTTGTTTGAAACCGCCACCTGCACCAATGATCAAGATGATAGAACCTACAGGTAGAATACATTCTTCAACGTACTTCTTAATTTGCTTTTTATCGAGTCCTTGACGGAAGCCAAGGAAATAGAAAGCAAAGAAACAAGAAAGTAACAACGCCACGAGTGGGCTACCGATAAATTCTAAGATTCCTACCGCATCATCTGGTAAAGGTAGAAACGGTGCGAATGTTCCTAAGACAAGAAGCAAGACAGGCATAATGATCGTCGTAAATGAAATCCCTGTTCCTGGAAGTGTCGATGGATCCTGCTGATCTTCTACTTTAATCAAATCAGGTTCACCTACAGGCACAACGCGTTTGTTAATCCACTTTGCAAATACCGGACCACCAAGAATACCTGCTGGAAGCGCTATTATGAGGGAGTATAAAAGAACCTTACCAAGATCGGCTTCATAAATTCCAATCGCTGCAACCGCACCTGGATGTGGCGGAATCAATCCGTGCACAATCGACAAACCAGCTACGGCTGGTAGCGCAATCAATAAAATGTTTTTCTTCGTTGCTTTTTGAATCGAAATAACAAGTGGTAATAAGATTAGAATACCAACTTCAAAGAATACCGGAATACCGATGATAAATCCTGAGAAGAACATCGCCCACGGGAGCTTCTTCTCTCCAAAAACGCGAATAAAGAAATTCGCAATCTGCAATCCTGCACCGGATTCAGACAATAATTTACCAAGAATTGTTCCAAGTGCTAAAATCCCGACTAAGTGACCGAGTACGCCACCAACACCTGTTTCATATGATCCTATAATATTGACCCATTCCATACCAGACATGACTGCTAGGAATAAAGCCGCTACCGTTAAACCGATAAACGCATGCCATTGAAAAACGGAAACGCCGACAATGACAATCGCAATCGAAATGACTGTTATTGCTAAAAGATAAATTTCCATGTGAATTCCCACCTCTTCTGAAATAAAGGATATTTTCAATGAATCTCTGAAAACCCTTCCAACTTTCTTTATTATAGGAATTTTTATTTCATAAATCAATGAAAAGGTTTAAAAATTTTTCCGACGAATCATCATTTGCTTAATTTTATGGATAAAAAAATCTCCAAAACCCTTTTATAACAAGGTTTATAAGCATGAAAAAAAGAATCACAAAATCTGCGATTCTTTTAAAATTTATTTTTTCAGTTAATTAGTTCTCTCCAATTCCAAGCGCCATTTTTAAATATTCAACAAATAGAAGCGACTGTTCTTTCAATTGAATTTCCTCTGCAGGTAAAATCGCATGATCGAGGGCAAGCCCATCAACAAACGATACAATCGACTTTGCAATGATTCTGCTGTCGTACTTTTGACTAAATTCTCCACATTCTTGCCCCGCTTTGATTAATTCCTCATACACCTGTAACCCAAGGTGATAGCGATTCAAGCCATACTGACGTCTCCGTTCATCGTTTCGACCTGTAATAAAAAACTCCAGATTACTAGGCGCTAACGGATCCATGCGGTCGTCTGGCTCCATGCTTTCACCAAACATGCGCTTCATTAGGAGCGGCCAGTAAGAATCAACATCCCTCTCAAGCAATTGCTCATTATCAACCACGGCTTTTTCCAGACCCTCTTCAAGGATCGCTTCATACAAATCTTCCTTGTTTAAAAAGTATTGATACAAACCTCCACGACTAACCTGAGCTGCCTCCATCACATGTTTCATCGTTGTGCGTTCGTAACCATTCTCGATAAAAACCTGCTTCGCTGCTTTAAGTATGCTCGCTCGTCGCTTTTCCATGTGTTCCTTGCTGACTTTCGGAGACATCGCTCTTCCTCCACTTCCGTTTTCTTTTTGTAAATAATCCGGTCACCGATAGAAGAACAAGCAATGACGCGGTGATTAAAAATGTTGGGATCACACCAATCATCGTCGATAGCCAGCCTCCTAATAAGGGGCCGATTATTGTCGCTGTCGTCGTCACACTATTAATGACGCCAAAGACTCTTCCCGTCATATGAACTGGCGTGTCTAACTGGACAGTAGCCTGAAAAGGTACAAAAACAAAG
>ENA-ORXC01000367-ORXC01000367.1-marine-metagenome-genome-assembly--contig:-NODE-367-length-33789-cov-3.209866_pt1 | contig 33789 bp, 17 predicted proteins | sample MGYA00237865_ERZ511478 | MGnify/ENA metagenome assembly ERZ511478
TATCAAACGCTTGGTGATTAACTTGGTTAATAATGCCAAACGTTACGGCAAACCGCCCATTTATTTATCCGCGACCGTGGTGCCGACATTCATAGAAAAAACGGTGGTAGAAGACAGCGATGTAGTGACTGAAAATGAGGTCAATAAAGAAGCAAAAGAGCAGTTATTGATATGTGTGCGCGACTGCGGTGAGGGCGTCGCAGAAGACCAATTAGAGCGTATTATGCAACCGTTTGAGCGCGGGGAGTCAGCACGTACTACTCAGGGTAGCGGTTTAGGCCTGGCGATTGTCGATCGTATCGCGCGCCTGCATCATGGGACGGTCGAGGCCATCAATCATCCAGATGGCGGCCTACAAGTCTGTGTCCGTATTCCACTTATCTCTAAAGTTGCCGGAGAGCCGCCATTGGCTTCTGACAATGACAGACTATCTAACGCTCCTAGCAATATAGACGACCAATAAAATAGATGGTCGTTAAATAAAAGTAGCAGACAACATCAAAGAATTGCTAATAACTGATCGTTATTAGCGACTTTAATAACCCTACTTTTTAGTACCAATCACTGGAGGAATGTACTCGGCGCTATTGCTAAAAGTTAAAGGTTGGGTTATTTCTTGCTGCGCAGCCTTTAGCGTCTCAGTGCTGGTTGGCTGCTGCAAAAATAAATAATATCCAAGCGCTGCTGCGTTCAATACCACTAAACCACCAAACAAATACGGCATCCCTTGCCCTCCTCTACTATCAATAAGCTCATTTCAATCATTTTAATACATCATCAATATCAATTTAACCGTCATTATAAAAGATTAAGCATCGAAATCGCGTTCACTTTTTTCTTGCGTCAATTCATCGGCAGCAAGGACTTGGGTCAATGGTTTAATCGGCCAAGTCATGACAAAGCGTGCGCCGCCAAGCTCACGGCTCTCGTCCACTTTCATATTGCCATTAAACCAAAAAGCGATACGCGATACGATAGACAAGCCCAAACCATAACCACCTGAGGCACGTGTACGACTATCGTCTAAGCGCGAAAACGGTATAAAGACTTTTTCACGGTCGGCTTCAGGGATACCGTGCCCATCATCTTCTACGCTGACAAAAGCATTACCTTTTTTCACTCCCGCACTAATGATAATCGTACTCTCAGCATAACGTAAAGCATTCCCGGCTAAGTTCTGAATCACCCGGTGCAGGTAACGTCTATCCGCAACTGCCGTTACTTTTGCATTTGGCAGCTTGGTTACTATCTTAATGGGTTTGCCTAAAGCATTGGTTTCACGCTCAATTTGCTCCAGTAACTCGCGCAGATTGACCGGTTCTAAATCCAGTTTTGGTGAGCCCTCTTCAAGCTTGGCGTACGTTAGAATCTCATCAATCAAACCATTTAGCGCTTCGATATCTTCATCAATATAATCACGCTGCATAAAGCGCGAATCTTCATCATCGGTATCTGCCAGCATGTCGACAGCGAAACGAATACGTGCAACCGGCGTTCGCAGTTCGTGCGATACTGCCCGCGTCAGCTCGCGCTGTGACTCAATCAAACGCTTAATATGGGCCGTCATCGCATTAAATGTCGCCGATAAACGCGCAATTTCATCTTGTCCGATAACCTGCACTTTGATATCAAGATTGCCTTTACTGACTTCGTTAACGCCCACCTGAATCAGTTGCAGCTTGCGCTCTAGCGGGAAAATAAGCGCATACACGCCTAAGCTGATTAAGAACATACTGATCAAAATCATACTGACAATCAGATTGAGTGGGAACCAGTTAAACAAAGGTACCGGCCCGATTAAAATCGCCATATCATTGATTTCAGACGGCACGACCACTTTAATAGACGAATTACTTTTACTGGTATTGGTATCTTGTAATAAGATGACAACCTCATCGCGGCGCAAGCGTGCCATTTGATCGGGGTCTAAATTAAGAGTATTGATCGCTCTAAACTCTAATGGGAAAGAAAACTTCTCTTCCAATTGAGCTAAACGCGCACGCTTATCGGATAAAGTCGCATAATAAGACAAATCATCGAGCAAAAATACCGCGATAGCGCGTACTTGCTGCTCGGTCACTTGCGAGATACGCGCGGTTAAAACGCTCTGGTTATCCGGTAAGCGGTAATAAACATCGGCATAAATAGGCTGGGCAACATAGCGAACGACGGTATTACCTTTTTCAAAACGGCGCAGCTCACTGGCATTAAAATCGACCTCGTTAATAGGCACAATGTTAAATTCTGCGCCAAATAAACTACTGGCATCAGACAGCCAATATTCACGCTGCGATTCGCTTTCTTGATGGGCAATGCCTTCAGCAACGATATGAAAAGCACCCGTGGCCATGTTTTCGCGGTAAGATTGGACGCGTTCTTTATTGATCGTATCCATCAACAGCTGGGCAAATAATGCCACACACAAACAGACAATGAGCAGTCCAGCATAAATACGAACAAATATACTGTGTTTAAGAGAAGAAACTAATGACATACGTGCCGTGACCAACCTAATAAAAAATTATTGATAAAGGAAGAAGAGAAATTCTTGCTGCGCAATTTATCTCATATAATCAAAATATCCTAAAAACGCTACGGTGTTGTTGATATCAATTTTTTGTAGCCTCTGTCTGCGCAGGCACAGCAAGCAAGAAAAATTGATATCAGCAGTGCGTGATGTATTGTTATTACTTTTCACTCACTATAGAGCTCTAAGCTAAAGATTATCCCATCATTTATGGAGTTTTTAATAAATGACTTAAATTAAAAAAGGGTACATGCATTGGCACATACCCTTTTTTAAAATGTTTTCGATATAGTTAAATTACTAACTAGCCCAGTATTTGAATATAAGCGCCGGCTTGTAGTTCTTGTAGCCAGTCTTCTTTGGCTTGCGGAGCAAGGCGCTGATATAGCGCTTGACGTGCCATATTGCGACGGTATTCATCGCTGACATCTTGCTCGCGCTTGCCTTCAACTTTTAGAATGTGCCAGCCAAATTGCGTTTTGAATGGTGCAGAATAATCGCCGACGGCGGTATTCTTCATCGTTGCTTCAAACGGACCAATCATTTGCTCTTCACCAACCCAATCCAAATCGCCACCGCGTCCTGCTGAGCCGGGATCATCTGAATAAGTTGAGGCTAGGCTCGCAAAGTCGGCTCCTTTACGTAATTGCTCGTAGAGGTCATTAATTTTTTGCTCAGCCAAGGCGTCGGTTTGTAGCTCATCGACTTTGACTAGGATATGACGCGTGTGCCACTGCGGTACAAGCATGGTATCGCTGGATTTTTTATTAGCCAGTTTGATGATATCAATACCTTCGGGAGTTACTAACGGCGCACTGACGGCGCCAACTTCAAGCTTGGTGATTTCGCTAGCAAGCTCAGTTGGTAGCGCAGCTGCTTTATGAAAGCCCATATCGCCCCCTTGCAGCTGAATAGGGTAGCTGCCTTGACTTGCGGCAATGGCTTCTGTGACATCGACATTTGGCGCTTGCAGTCGTGTGCGTAGACGCTGCGCGACTTTTAATGCTTCTTCACGCTGGGCGTCCGACAGACGGCTGTAATCGTCCATATAGGGGATACGTACGTGAATAGTTTGATATTCGCTTTGACTCAAACGCTTGGCTTCAGGAGAGGCCAAAAAGGCATCGATATCTTGTTCGCTGATGCGCACGCGGCTTGCGATTTGGCGCTGCTGCAGGGCTTGAATCGCGGCATCTTCAATCAATTGCGCGCGTAAGGTAGCATAACTGCCTGGTTTTGCAGCGTCCAAACGTTGTTGCAACTCGCCAAGGCTATTAAGACCTTCTGCTTGGGCGATTTGAGCCAGTCGCTGATTGATGGCAGCTTCATCAGGGTTGAGACCAACTCGTTTGACCATTGAGAGTTGTAATTCACGCATGATGAGGGCGTTTAGTACTTCAGACTGCAGCTGGGCTGAATTGGCAATCGGTTCGCCAGCCGCCTGCGCCCGTGCTTGGGTTTGCGCCATAGCAGCGATCAGATCACTTTTTAAGATAGCGTTCTCATTGACTAAGGCAATGATACCGTCCGTACTATTGGCAGGCGTCAAACGTGCGGCGCTATTTTTCTGAGTGCCAGCATCAACGTTTGCAGCTGAAGCTTTTGCAGGCTTAACGGTGGCTGCTTGCGCACTTAGGCTCAGAGCAATAGTGCCCGTCATACCCATAGAAAGCAATACAACTCGGCTTGTCTGACGTAAAGAAAAAAATCTCATGATGCTCCTCATCAATGTCATTGCATCGGATGGTAATCGGTTAAGCCTCTTGACGATACTCTTCATTTAAGTAGCGGCTAAGGTTGTCTATAATAAATAGGGTAAAAACAATGTTGTAGACTGTTATATCACAAATAACAGTCTATAAATAATGCCATCAATCATACGTTAATCTAATCGTATAGACGATGCTTTATTAATCCTTCCAGGCGCTTTGAACCGGCTCAAAGCCCAACACTTTATCAGAAAGTAAGCGTGTTAAGCGGCTGCTACCGCTACCAAGACCGTTGAGTCTGATTTCTGCCATAATCGCTTGTGTAGGTTTGTCTTTGATGTTTAAGTCATTATAGTAACGACGACCATAAACTGCAAAACCAAAACAGCAATCCTCATAATCAACACCGACTAACGAGTCGAGCATCTTATCACGATTATAATCGTATTGACCTTGCGCCAATACGCGCCAGTTATTATTAATTGGGAAAACCGCTGATGCGGTAAACGCCGATAAAGGTAACTGGTCGGTGTTTTCATCGCGCATACGCTTCACAAAGCCGACGTTAAATAAACTGTTGTCAGATGGCTGATAACGCAGCTCAGTGGTGATATAGTTTAAATCATAGCTATGAGTAAGCGCGCCGCTTACATCGACCCAGACGTTATTATAAGGCTGGGTACTGGTATCCCACACCAATCCTGAGGAAGAATTCGTCAGCACGGGTTTTTGGTCTTCAAGGGTCACACGCCCATCATCGATATAAAACTGCTCTGCGATACTACCATCAAAACGTGTCACACCCGTTGCATCGATGTAACGATAATTAATACCGGGTGTAAAGGCATGCAAATCTTGCAAGCGGTCATGACCTAAAAACCAGCTGTCCGAAAACAGTTGCTCGTAGTTGATAGAGGCAATACGGGTATTAAAGTTAGGAATATCGTTTTGGTCTTTATAGGGCGAGTAGGTATATTTTAAGCGCGGACTGAGCAAGCGATAACCGCCTAAAGTATCGTCGAAGGCGCCAAAGGGTGAGCCCGCTTGAGAAAAGTGCAAGCCAGCATCGACACTGACTTGAGGCACAAATACCGATTGGTTGCCGTCATCTTTGCTCAAATCATTGTCCGCCAAACTGTCTTCATCATAAGACGTATACAGATGCTGTAAGCTGAGCTTAGGTTTGATATAGCCCCAAGATTTTTCCATCGGATAAACGGCGCTTAATTTATTATAAAAACGCGTGCCACTTTTTTCATTTTCAGAGCCATCATCGATGGATTTTTTAAAATAAGCCGAGTCACTTACGCCTGTGATATCAAAGCTTTTTGCCCATGGTAGACGATAGTCAAGTTTAAGCTGTGGCAAGCGCGAGTACGGCTTGTCTTTATCTTGTAAAGGCTGTCCATTATTATTAAATGCATCGAGCGTTTGGAAAGTCTCGACTTTTAATTCACCATTGACATAATCGTTATAATAATTCACCCGCGCACGGCGTGGTAGGTTTAACGTATTGTCTGACAAACCCAAGGTATCGAAGTCGTTGAGATAATCGGCATCTGACACATAGCTATATTTTGCGTCGCCACTTAAGCGCGGAATACTGGTAGATGACCAATAATGATCGTAAAAAAAGCTGCTACGATCTTCGCCATCATATTTTTTATCATTGGGCAAATAAGAGCCGTTAAAAATTCCTTCGCCGTACTCCTCAGTTAGATAACGAAACTCACCGGAGAGCATGGGGTTACGGTTGGTATAAACGCGAGTATTAAGGGTGGCATCGTAGTTCGGCGCTAAATTAAAATAATAAGGTACGTCAACTTCAAGGCCGCTTTCACTACCGACACTCGCGCTCGGTAATAAGAAGCCGCTGCTGCGTCTATTGTCTATAGGGAAATTAAAATAGGGTAAATAAAATACCGATACATCAGCAATTTTAAACGTTGTGTTGTAAGCTTCGCCGCGGCCTGTTTCGGTATCTAAATCGATGCTTTTGGCATCAAACTGCCATTTGCGGTTGGTCGGCGGGCAAGTACTAAACATCACTTCATCAAGCTCATACTGCGTCTCGTTAGGGCGGTTTAAGCGCTTGGCATAGCCGTGCGCTTGCAGCTCTACGCTAGCAAAAGCCACGTCCTTAGCTGTTGATTGTCCGGTTTCGGTATTGTAGTTTAAGCTGTCCGCGACGCCGATAAGACCGCCAGTTGAGGCTTTATCACTGAGGCTAGGTTTACCGTTTTGGACATTAATATTTTGTCCGTTGCCATTTTGAAATGCGCTATTTCGCACACGACTAGCTGGGGTCGTGCCAGTAGCGTCTTTGTTTTGTCCAGTCGCTTGGTCGGTAAACATCACTTTACCCTGTGCGGCCGCCACATTGTTGTTCAAATCGAGTACGATTTTTTCCGCTTCGATATGCTGCGTACCTTGGTCAACGATGACATTACCAGAAAGCTCGGCGTAGTCGACATTGTCGTAATAGCCATAATCCGACTCTGCAAACAGTGGCGCTTGATTATTAGGAATGCCGTTTAAGTTGGGCGCTGGCTGGCCGTTAGGTGCGCCCGTTTCATTGATCGCACGTTGGTAATTAGGATTTTTCTTAGGATAAACCCATTGACCTTCACAGCGCTGGGCGCTATCGACGCTATTTGGTAGCAGTTTTAAGTCGTTGCCTACAGGTTCAATGGTTTGCGCGGCAAAAGAGTTTTGAGTATCTCCGTTATTACTATTTACTACGTCATCATTGCTATTATTGTGTAACGTAGCGGGATCTGTATCAGGCGTTAATTCATAAAATTCTGCTAAACGCATCAGACTGTCTTGAATGCTTTCGTCATTGACATCAATGCTGCGCTTATTGGATTTGGCTGTGCTGCTGTTATTGACGGGCGCAGTGGTATTGTTTGTTTTAGTAGCGTTATTGACGGCATTATTATTAATATTAATACCGTCACTGCTGTCATTAATTGCCGTTATATTTACGTTGTCATTGGTAAATACGTCATTATTGTTGAAAACAGGCGCAGTTGTTAATTGACTGTTTAACGCTTTATTATTAGCATCAGCAGCGCCATTTTGGGTTTGATTGGCCCTTTCAGTAGAGAGGGTAGACAAGGCGGCGTCACTACTATTTTCAGTGATTAGTGGCTCAGTCGTCTGTGCATCAACATTATTATCGACAGGATTAAGAGCCGCACTGACCGTCAAGCTGGTTAAGCCCAAGGCGCCAAATAAAATCAAACGGATGCTTTGGTAAAGCGGAGAATATAACAAGGGCACACCTATGATTGTAGAGCCTATTGGATTGCGATCGTTAAATGACAGGTTGTATTTTAACGTTATTTCACGGCGAATAAACCTGTCATTAAGACGATAATCTCGAAAATCGGAACGTTTTACATATAATGACGACTAATCATAGTCAAAAAAAACCAAATCAGCTACACTATTTACCAAAATTTATACGATAACGGATGATGCAGACCTTTTCACGGCGGCATAACCGGTAGAGTTTGTCTGCTTAAAGCTGCTGCGTTGCTTAGGCGCGCGCTCATTATTTTAACAATTATTTGCCCCACATATCACTTATTTATGACTGATATTTAATTTGCGATACTTTTTATAACGGATAAAACCATGACAGTACCTAGCGTAACCGCTACGCGCCAGCAGCAGTTAGAGCAATGGCTGCAAGACGTGTTTGCCAACCAAAAATTTATTCTTGATAGTCTGCCGGGTGATGCCAGCGCGCGCCAATATCACCGTATCCAGTTACTTGATAATGATGCTGTCGAAACTGAGCGCTATATTGTCATGGATTCGGCTGACGAACAAGACGCGTTGCAGCAGTTTATCAATGTCGCAAAACTGATGGCGCCAGCAATCAATGTCCCGACACTCGTCGCTCAAGACATGGCAAAAGGCTTTTTGGTATTGCAAGATTTTGGTACGGTAGAATTTGCTCATCTGCTGGTTGATGCGCCAGCCGCTCAGGTGAATGATTACTATCAATTAGCGCTGCGCACTTTGGTTGCCTTACAAGCGGTGTCAGTGGCGACCGCAAAGACGGATCATCAATTACCAGATTATGATGCTGCCCTACTAAACCGTGAGATGGATTTGTTTAGCGAGTGGTTTATTCCTTATATTGGTATAGAGCTTGCGCAAACGCTTTGGGAAAATCTTAAAACGGCTTTAATCGCTGAGATTTTGGCGCAGCCGCAGGTCATCGTCCATCGTGATTATCACAGTCGCAACCTTATGCAAGACCAAGCAGATCATACGCGCTTGGGCGTGATTGATTTTCAAGATGCGGTGATAGGTGCGTATAGCTATGATTTGGTGTCTTTAGTACGCGATGCTTATGTAGAATGGCCAGAGGATCAGGTATCAAGCTGGATACAGGACTGCTGGCAATTGCAAAAACAGGCAGAGCTTGCGACAGCTGATAATGCAGCGCAGTTTGAAAATGATGTCAATGTCATGGGCGTACAACGGCATTTAAAAGTGCTGGGTATTTTTATCCGCCTGTTTGAGCGTGATGGTAAAAGCCGCTATTTGGCCGATATTCCAAAAGTCATGCGTGACCTGATTTTTGAGCTAGAATGGCTGGCAGAACACGGTAATTCCAATATGCAGCAAGCGGTTACTCCTTTTAATGAATGGCTGCGAGAGTCTATCTTGCCTGCTTATCAACATAAATTTGTGCAACAGTATATCTAAACAGCATGAGCAAAATAAAAGCGATGACAGTATTCATCGCTTTTACTTTGTTTAAAACAGTCAATAATGAATAATAGGCAATCATACAGCCAACAACAAGGAGCGTGTATGTCGGTAATAACGCAAGCGATGATTTTGGCGGCTGGCAAGGGTACGCGCCTGCGTCCGCTCACACTCGAGACGCCAAAGCCTTTGGTGGAAGTAGGCGGGCAGCCACTTATTGTCTGGCATATCAAGGCGCTACAAGCTGCTGGTATTACTGATATCACTATCAATGCTTCATGGCTTGCAGACAAGCTGATGCAGACATTGGGTGATGGTGCAGAGTATGGCGTGACGCTGCATTGGTCGGATGAAGGTGATGAGCCGCTTGAGACCGCTGGTGGCATTTTTAACGCGCTGCAAAACCATAAGCTGCGCGATGAGCCTTTTATCTTAGTCAACTCTGATATTTGGACGACCTATGATTTTGCGCCGTTGCGAGATTACCCGTTAGGCGCTGACCAACGAGCCCACTTATTATTGATTGACAATCCTGACCATAATAATGGCGGCGACTTTGCTATCAATAACGGCTTGGCAAGCGAGCAGCCGATTGCCGATGCGGACAAATATACCTTTGCTGGCATCAGTGTCATCTCACCAAGACTGGTTGATGGGCTGGTAACAGGACAACCGTCAGCCCTTGCGCCCTTGTTAAAACAAGCAATGCTAAAGTTCCAAATTACCGCTGAGGTGATTAAAGACAATTGGATAGACGTCGGTACGCCCGAGCGCTTAACACAAATTAATGACTATATAGAAAATCACAGTGTCGATAATCATCGCGGCGCATAAACGGTTTTACGACAGTCAAAGTTAAAGCAAAAAAGCAGCGCTGAATATTTACTATTCAGCGCTGCTTTTTTATGGCGCTAGGTTTTGATAAAAGAGATTTTATACACCCATTGCCAATTTTATTAATCGGGCAATGGTAAAAACAACCAAAAAACCCGCCAAATATAAGCCTATAAACCAAGCCCATTGCGACTGTTTTTTACTGAGTTTTTTCATCACTATCTCCAAACTGCCTTTTAACTCCAAGCTATTTTCTAACTTCAAACTACCTTTCTAATCTAAGCCATTTTTTAATAATCAGTCATCACATATTCATGAGCGGATTAAGCTAAGCGCGGCTACTATCCTTACTAGATAGATAATAGCCGCAGCTTATTTAATACATGTGCTCGTGGTCGGTTTTACCTTTAAAAGTATAATACGCGAAAGCCGTGTAGCTTAAGATAATAGGTAACATAATACCGGCGCCGATGAGCATAAAGGAGAGCGAAGTATCAGCCGCTGCTGCTTCATAAATTGTCATTTGATACGGTACGATATATGGGAATATCGCTATACAAACGCCGATATAACCCATCAAAAATAACGCAACGGTCAATAAAAATGGACGATACTCGCGCTCAGTGGTTAAATCTTTACGCATAAAGAAGAATAAGAGCAAGACGATAATTGGCATCGGCGCTAGATATAACAGCCCTGGTAAACTAAACCAGCCTTCCAGCGCTTCGATATCTGAAAAATACATGAATATCGTCACCGCAATCATCGCGACGATTAAGGCGGTGAGCAGCCAACCTGATACTTTGCGTGCCCAGACTTGCAGCGTATGTTCGGTTTTGATAATCAGCCAAGTAGAGCCCAGTAGCGCATAACCAATCAATAGCGCAAAACCGCACATGATAGAAAAGGGCGAGAACCAATCAAAAGGGCCGCCTGTATACAGACGATTGCTGGCCTCTAAGCCTTGAACCAGCGCCCCAAGCATAATACCTTGGGCAAACGTCGCAACGACAGAGCCGATAAAAAAGAAACCATCCCAAACGTAGCGATGGGCGGTGGCTTTAAAACGGAATTCAAATGCCACGCCACGCATAATTAAGCCAAACAGCATAAAGATAACTGGCAGATAAAGACCGCTCATAATGATGCCGTAAGCGACAGGGAAGGCGGCGAATAAACCACCGCCGCCCAGTACCAGCCAAGTCTCGTTACCATCCCAAAAAGGCGCGATAGAGTTCATCATGCGGCTACGGTTTTTATCAGAGCCTGCAAACGGAAATAGAATGCCGCAGCCCAAATCAAAACCATCCAGTAAGACGTAGATAAAGACTGATAGCGCAATCAAGCCACCCCAGATTAAGGGTAAATCTAATACATCACCATAGTTAAACATTAGCGTAACCCTCCATCATCGACGTCGTCAGCAGGTTCATCCAAACCTTCTTCAGGCCCTTTGGTTTTATCAGCAGCGCGCTTATCACCGCTTAGCGTGCGACCTTGGGCTTCGGTGACAGAGTGATCATAGAAATGATCATCCGACGGATCCTCGTACGGTTTGGGTCCTTGTGCGATGAGGCGCAAAATATAAAAGCTGCCCGCGCCAAATACAAAGGCATATAGCACGATAAAGCCAATCAAGGTTGTTGCCACTTGCTGCGCTGCGATAGGTGACATACTCTCAGCAGTACGAATGACCCCATATATTGTATAAGGTTGACGACCTGTTTCGGTCACAAACCAGCCGGCAAGTAGCGCTATAAAGCCAAGCGGCGTCATCATCATCCACGCACGGTGGAAGAGCTTACTCTCAGGATCGAACTGCTGCTTTTTAAAGTACTTATAAAGGCTAAATAAACCGATGAGCACCATTAACATACCAATACCAACCATGATACGAAATGCCCAAAATACAATCATAACGGGCGGCTGATCTTCTGGTGCCCAATTTTTAAGACCTTTGACCTCACCATCTAGTGAATGGGTGAGAATCAAACCGGAGACATAAGGAATGCTAAGCTCATAGTTATTGGTTTGGTTCTTTTGGTCCGGTATGGCAAATAGCCGCAATGCCGCACCGCGCTCATCTTCCCAAATCCCTTCCATCGCTGCGACTTTAGCTGGCTGATGCTCAAGAGTGTTTAAGCCATGCTCATCACCGATGAGGACCTGCGCTGGCGCCACAAATATCGCCATAATCATCGCCATGCCGAGCATGACTCGACCATGCTGCCGATGCTCAACGTGCTTTTTAGACTGTAAATAATAAGCGCCAATACCGCCAACCACAAAGGCGGTGGTTAAAAAGGCTGCCGTCATCATATGGGCATAGCGATAAGGAAACGAAGGATTAAAGATAATTTCAATCCAGTTGGTGGGGTATAACAGACCATCAGCGCCCAGCATAAAACCTTGCGGCGTTTGCATAAAGCTGTTGGCGGCCAAAATCCAAAATCCTGAAATCATCGTACCAATGGCAACGATAGCGGTGGAGGCAAAATGCATGCGTTTGCTCACCCGTCCCCAACCAAAGAGCATAATCCCTAAGAAGGACGCTTCTAAGAAAAACGCCGTTAAGACTTCAAACGCCAATAATGGGCCTAAGATATTACCAGCTCTGTCGGAGAACACGGCCCAGTTAGTTCCGAACTGATAGGACATGACCACACCCGATACCACGCCCAGTCCAAAGACGACGGCGAAAATCTTGACCCAATGTTTGTATACTTCAACATAAATAGGCTCGCCAGTTCTCAGCCAGCGAAATTCAAGCACGGTCAACCAGCTGGCAAGACCGATAGAAAAAGCGGGGAAGATAATATGCCAGGAAATAACGAAGGCAAACTGAATGCGCGCGAGCATCAACGCATCCATTTGATCAATCATAAATGTAGCGAACATAAACGGTTACCCTTATCTGTTAGCTGAATAGCGTTGGCTTCCATGATACGCGCAAGTAACTGTCCGTAACCGTCCATCAATTAGGGCGCTTATTATTACGGGCAATCGCTAAGTATTAGTTAGCGGCAAATGTAATTAAGATAAAAATTTAACTAAAATAGCGTTCATTACCCTTATGTTTTATTCATTACCGTAGGGTAAGACTCAAAAACTTTAGGGTTGACTATTTAGCCAAAGTAAATAATTCATATCCTTATAAACTATTAAATATTCATCAAATGATCGTTTTATTCATATTAAACGTTTTAGTATTATGCGCTTCACCTTACGCACACGCAAGTTGCACAAGTGTGCTATCACACACCTATGCGTTCATAAACCACTTACAATATTAGCCAATAATCTTTGAAATAATAGTCATTGTTTAACTATTGTTATCAATAGATACCAAACAGTAATATAAAAAAACAAATTTTGATAATAAGAATTCAAAGCTTTTTATATAGGTGAAATTTAGTTTGTATCTTGCTGCTGTAATTGTTGATGCAAAATACGGCGTAAGGTCAAAATGGTTTGCGGGTTTTCTTGGATGCTATGACCGCCGTTAATAACCGTCTCTGACGCCGCACCATCGAGGTGAGCGCTGGTGTAGGGCACGATACCATCTGACAGCTGCTCGGTGAGTGCTTGCCCAATCTCGCCATCGACTGTCACGGCGGCGACCAGCGGTTGACCTGGCAACTCATCACTATCCGTTAACAGCGCATTGCTGTCATCAACGTCGATAACGTCCTCTGCATGGTCATTTTCTGTTATCTCTTCGGACAAGTCGAGCTTTGCTCCAGCAGGCTGCATTTCTGCCAAACCTCGGGTAATATCAGCATCGTTATTGGCGATGATTGAATGATAGGTGATACGGTCGTTGATACGGATGTCTTTGGTTAATTGAATAAAAGACGATTTGTCACTTAATTGACTGGCGCCATTTTGTAAATATAGCGCGCCGAGCGGGTTCTGGGCCAAATCGCCTTGGATGGCCAAGGCTGCTAAGTTATCGGTCACCGTTTTTACCAAACCAACGGGCAGATACACGATGCGGCGTAGCGCGCGCGTGAACCAGCGGTCGGCATAATCGGTACCGCGAAACGGCGACGATAAAAATACTGCCGTATCTACTTGTGGCAAAGTTTTAAGCTCAAAACGCTCTTTTAGCTGCTCTTTGCCCGCAGACTGCTTGATCGCCTCACGTATTTGACGTTTCTCATTCATCGACAGCGCATTCTGGTCGTCAAGTCGGTCCAAATCATCGAGCAAGTTTTCGTCAGACAGCATCATACGCGCAATGATGCCGCCCATACTATGGCTGATAATGACGCTGTTTTTACTGGCGATATTTTGCCCCGTAGGGTCGGTTTTCTCATAAGCGGTATTGATGAGCTTTTGGATTTGATAGCGATTTTCTAAAATAGGCAAGTTGGTCGGATAAAAAATCTGCCAAACTTGATAGTTATTACGCAGTTTGTCATCATTAAAAATATCGTTGGTTAAATTGACCCACGTCGCTGGGCTTGAGGCCAAACCGTGCAGCATGATGATGACGCGCTTATCAGCATCATAAGGTTCGAGCATAAAGAGCTTGGGTAAACTGGTTTCTTTTTTACGGGTAATCAGGTTTAGATAACCGACGCCATCGAGCTGGTTTTCTGCCAACCATAAGCCGTAACCTGCTGAAAAGTTTGCCGCCAGTGGATAATCGTCACCTAAGATATTGGCGCTCTCGCTGCGGTAAGGGTTGTATAAATGAATATCAAGCTGTTTGCTGCTCAGGGTATCAAGCACGCTATTGCCCATCGGCTTAATCAGCCCGGTCATCAGTAAATGTCCGGTCGGATAAATCCGCGTACTGGCATCATCACTGTCCAAGCTATCCTTTGAGCGCTCTTTCGAGCTTTCGTTTATATCGTGGGCTGTTCGGCGAGGGCTTTCTTGATGCAGTCTGCCTGTCCTATCTGCTAACGACGAGATTAATAATTGACGAATGGTAGTGGTATAGCGGTCGTCTAATGAAGCTACCAAGCTGATACCCAGACCTGGGCGCTTACTAATAGAGTTTAGTCCAGAGAGGCGTAGCTCATAGGTCGAGACCAAATCGGTTAGGGCAGCGGTTTGTTGGTTGGCATTTTTGAGGTAGTTATTTTCGTTGGGTAAATAGACATTGAGATTGTAGTCGTCTATGTGCATTTTCATGACTTTGATTTGGTCAGTTGGTCGCCCCTTGACGGCCGTGCGATTGGCAATTACTGCTCGCTCGCTGCTAGTGGCAGTACTTGCGGACGTCGGTAAGTATTCTACCTTGGTATTACCCATCATTTTACCGCCACCATCAGCCGTTTGATAGAGCTGAGTAATCACATCGTTACTGGCGGCGTTATAGATGTCTTGGGTTTGGATATCCATCTCACTTGGAATACGACTTTGCGCGTGTGAGCGTCTGGTTTCTTTATCCGCACCTTCAAAATCATGCTCTAAGCTGTCATAAAATAAATAGGTATAACTGGTTTTAATGGCATCAAATAAACGTTCTTGATAGCCAATCAAGCAGCTATCGGTTCTTTTTTGCTGTGCCTTGGCATCAGTGTCGCTTAAAGGCGCGTTGGCATAATAAGGGTCAAGTGGCGGGCGGGCGAGGGCATTGCGGCAGTCTTTAGATTCGCCAAGCTGGCGCGCTTTGGCGTAGTGTAATTCAGCAAATACTGCCAAAGCTGGGCGATAATGTTCATTGAGCATGCTGTCGGTAAGCTGCGTTAGGCAGAGGTTAAACTGCTGCATACACGCTTGCTCATTAAGCCCGGCTGACAATAGGACTGAGGCAGTATCGTTACTCAATTTGTTATCGGTGACAATATTGCCGCGCTGGGCGGCGATAGTCTTTTCTGAGGGCTGTTTATTGACGGAGACGGTGCTACAGGCAGGTAATATTGCCATGGCGGCGACCACTGCGAGTAGAGCAAAAGGCGTCTTGTTTTTACGCTTGTACTTGTACTTATACTTATGTTCTAGCGACGGCATATCGTTGGCAAGGTCAGCAAATATCATAGGTCATTCCAGTAATAAGTATCAGAAACGCATCATAAATAAGTGATAAATACCACCTTTATATAGCAGCATGAGTGTAACGTAAGTCGAGCTATTCAACTATTGTAGTTGTTATCTTATAGTCATCTATCTTATATTCATATAGCACGAAATACTATCGAAAAGATGGATAGGCAATGCTTAACAAAACCCACTTAGATATTTCTAAATTAAGCACAAAAAAGCGCGCTCACATTATTAATCATAATTGCAGCGCGCTTTTTACAGCTCTTTAGAAATCGGTGTGAGCTATCATTTTACCAAATAGCTAACACTTTACGTTTCTATCACAAAGAATTAAGTGCTTGGTTTGATATTAATATCTGGGGCCGGGATATCCCAAATATAGAATTTACCGTCCTCGATCAGCTTAATTTGTTGACGAATAATAGCGTTATCAGGGTTTTGTTGTGCCAAGCGGCGTAAACGCTCTAACGCCTTATCACGGCGATCACTTAACAAGTCAGATTGCGCAAGACTCTGCTCAGCTTCGGTGTAACCAAGAGTGACGGCTTTATCAAGATATTTTTGACCTTCTTTAAAACCGCCACCTTCTGAGAGCATCATGCCATAGATAAAGTTGGCCTCGCCGCTATTTGGTTTCAGTTTAATGGCGCGATCGATATATTGTCCGCCACGTACCGTGTATTCTGAGCCTAAATCTAAGTTGCGTCCCATGCCATTGAGTTTGGCGGCGCGAACTAAGACATCGTACGAGGCATTTGGCGCTTTGGCATACGGCTCAATCCATTCAGTCAAGACTTTGATTTTTTCACGGGCGTTGTGGCGCTGGGTGCGGTTCGGGAAGTTTGGTGGATAATGGCGCGCATTTGGTGAGACTTCTTTGATAAAGTCATCGAGTAAGCTGACGTCCAGTTTATCAGTGCCAAGTCCTTGCTGCTGCGGTATGAGCACGGTAGGGACAAAGCTGATATCTGAAATACTCACTTGCGGGGCTGGGATATTTGGCAGCTGACCACTGCGTAAATCAATCCCCGTCGCAGTGATAGGACCACGCTCATAAACGCGCGTCGTACCGGTCAACTCGGACGTGTCTGGTGTTGGTACGGCTGGTGGTTGGGCAGCATTTTGCGCAGTATTTAAAGGCACACGGTTTGGTTGGACAATAGCCTGCTGGACATTGCTTTGCTGCGTATTAGGGGCTTGACTATTAGCTGATTGCGTGACGTTAATTGGTTGAACGGTATTCTGCTCAACATTGTTTTGAGCGCCAGTCTCAACTCCAACATTGGCTTGAGCATCAGTTGGCGCCGTGCTAATCGTTGCATTTGGCTTGGCTAGGCGAATGATACGTTTACTAGAATCGATAGCGCTAGGTACTGCTGTGCTGCTCGTAGCGGGCGCTGCGGCGGTATTCGCTTCTTCAGCTGCATTTACTGGCGCTGATAGCAGCATGGCACAAGCCGCAGCGAGTGCTGTTAGAGTCGCAAGCCTAGGCGCTTTACTAGAGTGCGATGCTTTATTAGAAATAGGGGTTTGGCTGATGGCTTTCATAAAAATAATTACCTTTTAATCGTTGTCGTTTATCAGTTATTGTAGTTACTGACTTGTTATCTATTCATCCATTGATTGATCGTTAGGTTTTGGCATTCCATAAAATCGTACAAATTTTTCATACCCTAGCAAATTAATCTGACTGCTAACAGTAGTATGATTGTTAAAAGCACAGAATAATGCCGTCTGTAGCCACTAAAAAAAGATGCAGATTAGTAGCGCCTGCGTATTATAGATGATAAACGCTTATAAATGATAAGCCGTGGCTTTCATGCGATTGGCCATCCAGCGCATCGTGTGGCGTACTAGTGGCGACAATGCCGCGCCGCCATTTGCCAGCGCCAACTCGCGGTGATGTAATTCTTCAATATCCATTTGCGCTAGTATTTCTCTTGAGCGTTGATCTTGCGGTGGCAATTGACCGATATGGTCTTGCAAATGCTCACTAACTTGCGCTTCGGTTTCGGCGACAAAGCCCAAGCTAAACTCATTAGAAATCGCCCCTGCTACCGCGCCAAGCCCAAATGACATGCCATACCATAAAGGCGTAAAAATACTAGGATGGCTACCAAGCTCATCTAAGCGAACCTCGCACCACACCAAGTGATCGACTTCTTCTTCAGCCGACTGTTGCATGGCTTGCTTGACGTCATCGTTTTTTGCGGCAAACGCTTGCCCGTGATACAGCCCTTGGGCGCAGACTTCGCCCGTATGATTGATACGCATCAAGCCTGCGACATGACGGGCTTCGTTGATACTTAGCTCAGGAATCTCATCACTGCTAACAGGCAGCGGGCGAGTGCTAGGATTTGAATGCGGTACAACCGCTCGCAATGCTTTATCTACGCCAAGTAATAGCTGGTCAATTTTTGATAAGGAACGCTGCGCCATGATTCACTCCTGATGGCTGTATGAATTATAAATAGAACTTATGATGAATAGGTTTAAGCTATTTAATAGGCCACTAAGCCTATCAGACAACACTTATCGAACCACTATAACAAACAATAGACAATCTCGGCAGCGAAATTATTGGCTTGCCGATTCATATTGCGTTTGACGCTAGTCGTATCGATTTTTCTCGTCATCATGAGTTTGGATAACGGCGTGTTTGATGTGTTTATTAAGCTTAAGATATAAAAATATACCAAAGATAATATTTAATAAGCCGGTAACTAAAAACAGTTGCGGCAAATTTAGACCCAGCGCATTTAATACCACAATCGAGAAAATCGCCGAACACACCATAAAAATGGCGTTAAAGATATTATTGGCACCGACGATACGCGCGCGATGGCTTTTTGGCGCATAAGCCTGCATAGAGGCGTATAAAGGCACGATGTATAAACCGCCGCTAAAGCCCAAAAAGAACAAGTCGGCAAACACGCGCCAGCTACCGCTCAGACCCCATAAATCACTGATACCAAATAGTCCAGCCGAGCTGACATTGAGTTTGAGCCCTGACAAAGAAAAATATAAATCAATGGCAAAAATGCTAAGACCTGCAATGCCAAAGGGCAGTAAGCGCAAGCTGACTTGATTTTTGGTCAGGGATTTGCACAGTAGCGAGCCAATCGACACCCCAACTGAAAATAGCGTTAATAAGAAAATCACCACGGATTCATCGCCATGCAAAATGACTTTGCTAAATTCTGGCGTTTGGGTCAAAAACGTCGCGCCATAAAACCAAAACCAGCTATTACCAAGAATGACAAAGAATAAAAAAGGCAACGAGTATAAATAACGCACCGTCGCCATACTGGTGGTAAAGATATTCCAATTAATCTTCAAATCAGGCTGCATCGCTGACATGGTAGGAATAAAACGGGCGGCAAAATAGCCTATCGCCGCAACAAAAAGCACCGTCACACTTATCCAAAATAGCGGCTGGGTAATTTGGGTCAATACCCCAGCGATAATCATACCAAGCAAAATGGCAAGCGAGGTGCCCATTTGAAACAGACCATTGGCACCGACCAGCTCATTTTTCCTCATCGCTTGCGGCAAGTACGCATACTTAATCGGCCCAAAAAACGTCGACTGCGTCCCCATCAAAAACAGCGCCACAAATAACAGCGCGTACCATTCAAAGACAAAGCCAACAGCAGCGATAATCATAATGCCTATCTCAAGCAATTTGATTAAGCGCGTCAGTTTTGATTTTTCAAACTTATCAGCAATTTGCCCTGCCAATGCCGAAAATAAAAAGTACGGCAAAATAAACAACATCGCCGCCAAGTTATTTAAAATACTGACTTCCATACCCAATTGGCTGGCAGCAGTATAGGTTAGCACCAGTATCAGCGCTTGCTTAAAAATATTGTCATTAAAAGCACCCAAAAATTGGGTAAAAAACATGGCATTAAACCGGCGATGCTTAAAGAGTTGAAACTGATTGGCCATGAAAATTCCTACAGGTGGGGCGCGGCTAATAAAGGAGAAAACAAACTTTTACGCAGTGATTGGCAGATAAACAATTATCAATACTATCAAAAACTTATCGAAATATAGCATAGGTTTTATCTATGTTACGCCGTATAATAGCAAGGCTTTGGTAAAAATACATGCGCACAGTGCTATGATTTGAGAATTAACTAAGTTATGATTTGTAAATTTTAGCCGTCCAAACCTTTAATTTCAGCGAACTGTTCTACGTTTATTCACCGGTAAGACGAGGCGATTGCCATCGACCGTCACTTGTGCCGCGTGAGGTGATAGGAAATCAATATGAAACACCAGCCTTCAACTCTAGCGCGCCACTCATCGGGGATACCGCCTGTTGCTGCGTCAAATGCGCCGCTGTGTTCGGCTAAATTTGCTCATCCTACTCATATAAATCCTATGGATAACCCTCGTGTTTGTTTTACGCGTACGGCGCTATTTCGGGCATTGACCACCAGTTTGGTTGGTTTTGGGGTCAGTGTTGCTATCGCGCCTAGTGCTCTTGCCGCCACCGATTCAAATAATAATACGGCCAATAATGCAAGCAGCAGCCAACTTATCAAAAATAGTGGCAATGATGCGACCACTGCACAGCCGCAACGACAATCGCAGCCACCAACGCCAAAACCGCCTTCCAATTCTTCGGCTCAGTCCTCGTCTAAACGAGCACTTTCTAAAGATGCCTATGAAGACAGCCAGCTTGATATTGCTTTGGACGCCTTGCGTCTAAAAAAAGCCGTTGAAGAAGGTATTATCGATCAATCGGTAATGGATGATTATAGCGAGCAGAACTTAGGTATTAAAAATCCTAACAAAAACGCCACCGCGCAAGCAAATAACACGGATAAGTCCCAGTTATCAAATAATGATATCGATAGTATTAATGACTTTGCTAGTGCTATCGGTAATGGCATAGATAGTATAGGCAACAACCAAGCATTTGACAGCAATGAAAACTTAGAGCAGCAAGTTAATAGCGTGCAGCAACAAGGCTATCAGATGATGACGCCTGACGAGATTGATCGCGAGCTGGCGGCGATGGATAAGCAAAACGCTCAAGATATCGGCAATATCACTCAAAGTAATGCCGTTAATAATATCGATGGCATGCGTTATGACGACAATGACTTTCAAGCTTTAGATGGCGCATTTGATGCGCCTGTTGCAAGGTTAGACGATAGCACGCCGCCAATTGGGCTCGATGTGAGTTTAGATGCTACCAATTTACCAGCACCAAGCAATCTTGAAACCTTGGGTAGAAATGAGGCCGCTGCTAAGCAGGCGGAGACAGATGATGTGATGTCGCGTCCTATTGACGTCAGCGACTCGGTTAGTAGTGGCACTGGCGATAGCGCGACTAGTGTGGACATGGATAGTGGGATAGAAAATGCCCAGTCGGACAGCATCAATCCTGATGATTATTTGCCTAACTATGAAAACGATGTCAATGCGGTAAAAGAAAGTATCGAACAAGCGGCGAAACCCAAACCGATAGCACGTAACAAAAAAGGCAATATTGTTAAGCGCCTTTATAATCGCTTTTTTAATGGTGGCGTTGTCACCCTACCGCATGTTGAGACGACCATTTATTTGCAACAAGCTGCCGCAGATAATTTAAACGATAATAGCAAAAACAACGCTCAAAACAGTACAAGGAATGCTAAACCAAAATTAACCAAAGCCGATGATGATATTCAGCCCTTTAAGAATATCAAAGCCGCTATTGATGACACTACCTTGCAATCTGTGGTTGATTTCACTGCTGCGCTGCCACGTCTACGACAAAGCGCCTTAGATGCCGCCAAAGCCGTCGGCTACTATGATGTGACCCTACGTTTGCGCCAATCAACTACCGATACCATTGATGTCATTATTGAAAAGTTAGGTGAGCCGGTACGCGTGGATAGCCGCATTGTTGACATTCGCGGCGAGGGCAGCGAGCGAGAAGAGTTTGCCAAGCTGGAAAAAGACCTACCGCCACAAGAGGGCGATATTTTTAATCACCGCGTTTATAAAGACAGTAAGGCGGCGCTTGAATCGCTCAGTGATACCTATGGTTACTTTGATCAATATTGGCTCAATAAATCGGTCGATATTATCTTGCCCGACAATACCGCCGATGTGTCGCTGGTTTACAATACGGGCGATCGTTACAAGTTTGATGAAGTGGTGTTTTTTACTTATGATCAAGAGTCGGGTACGCTGACCCGCGATCCTGAAAAGCTACCGGTTGAACTGTCGTTATTAAAGCAGCTGGTCGACTTTGAAGAAGGCGAGCCATTTTATCGTCCGGCCGTGACCAAGTTTAGTAACGATTTATCGGCGACCCGTTATTTTAATACTGTCAACGTCGAGACGATTTTGCCGCCAGACGAGCGTACAGAAAGCAGTACTTTAGCCTTTGATAATACGCCTAATAGCAGTAGTGCTGAGACTACCGATGATGACTTCGATAGCAATAATATCGAGCAAGATGAGGCAGTCAAAGCCGAAAGTGACGCTGAGCGTTACGCTACCAGCAGTGAGACAGTCAATCCAGCCGATATCGCTGCCATCGAGTTTGAAGCCGATGAAGAAACCTTGGGTAAGCTGCAAGCCATTAGACAAAAAGCTGAACGTTTAAGCCGTCTGCCGGATGATCGCGTCTTGGATGAAAAAGGCCAAAAAGCCACTAGTATTTTGGGTAAAATCAGCGACTCTATCAGTAATGTCGCACAAAAAATCTTCCCTGATGAAGAAAATATCCTTGCCGATGAAAACTTCGTCCCGCCAACGCTTGCTGGACGCAAAACCCCGCAGGACGTGTTAGAAAACAAAAAAGTGCCGCTGTACGTCTTTGTTTCGGCAAACAAACCACGTGATGCCCAAGTTGGTCTCGGTTATGGTACCGATACTGGGGTGCGCGCCACTGCTAAGATAGATTATAATCTGATCAATCGTAAAGGCTATCAAGCAGGGGCAGAAACCGAAGTATCGCGTATTACCAAAAATGTTGCCGTGTATGGCAGTCGACCATGGAAGCATCCGCTAAACGATAAGTTGGATGCCCGTTTGACCTATGAAGAAGAGGTCATCGACCAAGGTGAAGGTAATTTTGACTTATCTACCCGAACCTTAAAAGCAGCATTGGCGCGTAATATCCGCCGTGAAAATGGCTGGGATCGTAGCTACTCTGTACGCTACCGTTTAGATGAGTTAGAAACTGGCGTCGATGAGGAAGAATTAGACAATCTGCCAGTGCGCTTTACTTCCTCGAAACCGACGCAGCACGCTTTGTTATTTGGTTATGGCATGAGCAAAACAGACGTCGATAATGCTGCCAATCCTACCCGCGGGTTCCGTCAGTATTATGCGCTTGAAGCAGGTTCAGAAAGTCTGCTAAGCGATACCGATATGGCAATTTTACGCGCGGGTGTGAGCGGTCTTTATAGCTTCGGGGCTGACGATAAACACCAAGTGCTGGGCAGTTTAAATACCGGTTATATCTGGGCGGATGATTTTTATGAAGTGCCTTATAAACTGCGCTTCTTTGCTGGCGGCGATCAAAGTATTCGAGGTTATGATTACGAAAGCCTATCACCGATTGAGAAGGGCTATCTCACCGGAGGACAAATCCTGGCAGTCGGCAGCGCGGAATATAACTATGAGTTTAGACCAGGTTTCCGCGGCGCAGTCTTTACCGATGTCGGTAATGCCTATGACAAAGATTTTGAAACCGACACCAAAGTTGGCGTCGGCGTCGGTATCCGCTGGGCGTCGCCGGTTGGTGTGGTACGTGTCGATGTTGCTGCTGGCGTGACGGAAGATAGCATCCCTGTTAGACTGCATCTGTTTATCGGGTCACCTTTATAAATGGCTGCTATAAGTACGCCTAACAACAGTGCTTATAACCAGCCCTAATAGAAACTAAAAACAGACTTATTTTTCATTCTAGCGCTTGCTGGTAATCCTTCTTTAACATAGCTGAGTGTCATGTTGACCAAAAATACCCCGCCAAATAAGCCCTCGGATGAAGATCCAGCACAGCGCGATGCCCGCGCTGTTAGACGTTGGTTTCCCCTGTCTTTTTTGCTCAAATTAACGGTTCTTATTTTGATTGTACTGGCGATTATGTTCGCCATATTTTTATATGCGGTCGGTACTGAGTCAGGCACAAAGTTCATTTTAGAAAAAATCAGTGCCGAGACGGGGGTTAAGTTTAAATACGGTCGGGGTAATCTGCGCGATGGTATTTGGGTCAGCGATATCGATATCAACGCCACCGAAGACCTTGAGATATTGGTCGATAAAGCTTATGTCAAAATAGGCTGGCGCGCGGTATTTGCCAAAGAAGTGCTTCTACGCGATGCCGACATTCAAACCATTGAGATTATCAATAATAAGCCACCTACGGGCGAGCCGTTTGATTATCGAACGCTTAGCTTGCCAGTCAATTTGCGCTTTGATCAAGCAAAAATAAAAACCACTATTTATAAACAAGTCACCAAAGACCCTATCGTTGTGCATGATATCGAAGCGCGAGATTTGACTTGGGTTGGTAGCGTGGTGAACGTCGGGCGCGGCAAATTGCAGTATGCGGATATTGTAAAAGTCAGCGCTTTAAAAGGTCAGGCAGATTTACAAGGCGACTATCCTTTAGATTTGAGCGGAATTGTCGAGGTAAGTGCGTTAGAAAAAGCCTACATCGACCCGTTAAATATCACCGCAACCGGTACGCTAAAACGTACCGTTGGTAAAGTCCGTAGCCGTTATAACGATAGCGATGTCAGCGGTGATTTTGTGGTGCAAGGCTTAGATGAAGGTTCGCCGTTTCAAGCAAAACTTAAATGGGACGATATTTTAATTCCTTATGCCGATAGCCAAAATATCCACCTAAAAAGCGGTATGGCGACCGCGTCGGGCGTCATCTCGGAGATACGTCTGCGTATCAATACCGAGCTGACCGCCAAAGATATCCCAGCGGGTCACTATCAAGGTCGCGGTATTATCGCCAACAGTCAGCTGCGCGTTGATCGTTTGGATGCGCAAGTACCAGCAGGCAATTTGACATTGCAAGGTATTTTGGACTGGAAAGAGAGTTTTGATGCGGTAGTCCGCGCCACAGGCAGTAATTTTGATATTCGACAGGCGATTCCAGATGAATATGCCGACTTTAAACCCTATGCGCCGCAAAAGCTCAATGGTCGCTTATCGGTACATTATCAGCATAAAAATAAAAATGGCAATCTAGAGATGGATGCAGATTTGCGTCAGCGCGATGGTGAGCATCTCAATGCCAATATCGTGCGTGGCAAAACGCCTGCTCGTGGTCGCAGCGCCAATGCTAAGCAAGTCACGCCTTGGTATATCGATGCCAAGTGGCAAAATCTGGTACGCCGCAATCTGCCAAATATCGGTAATGTCGACAGTCCAAGCGGACAAGCCAATGTTATTATCCGCGGCTCGAATTTATCGGTCGATTGCAAAGCGGTGATTAATGAGTTAAATGCCGCCCCTAAAGGCAACTATGATGTGCGCGTGCGTAAAGCCGGCGACGTGATTAATATCAACCGTCTTAATTACAAAGGTATAGTAGGCGACCTATCTGGTACAGGGCAGATTCAACTGGCCAGTAAAAAACACCCGCTAACGTGGCAAATTGATGCGCGTACCAATGGCTTATTACCCAAAAAATATCGTAGTGACTTACCGCTTGAGCGCTTAACAGGGCATATCAATGCGCGCGGGCGTATGCTCAATATCAGTAAAAACCGTGTCAAAGGTCAGCGCCATATTATTAGTTTTACTAATACCGATTTAAAAGCAAACCTTGATGCCAGTCAAGATAGCCGCGCTATTGGTATCACGGGCAGCGGTGATGCCAGCGTTGATATTATCGGCGGCGAGCTGTCTGTTTTTGATGCTCGTTTTGATGGTCATATTGATACCGCTGACGTACCAAAGGGCAGCTTATCGATTGATGCTGCTGGTACGCCAAAGCTGATTCGTATTCGTAAACTCAACTATAACGGTGAAGCCGGCGCAGTAAAAGCGAACGGTGTCATTGACTTACGTCAAAACATTGGCTGGACGGTCGATGGCCGCTTTGACAAATTTAACCTTGGCTATTTTTTACCCAATAATGCCGCCATTATCACTGGTGATTTAAAAACCAGCGGTGTGTGGCAAACGCCGCCAAAGAACCAAGCCAATACTAATTCTAACGCAAAGGGTAAGCTGAAAAACTTTGCGGTGAAATTTGATGGTGTATTGGACGCTGAGCAACTGCCAGCCGGTAAACTTAGCATTGACGCCAGTGGTGACGCGCAGCTGATTCGTATCAAGCGTTTCCGCCATGTCGGCGCCGCAGGTAGTATCGATGCCAATGGTACGGTCGATGTGCGTAAAGGTATCGCTTGGAATGTTAAGGCGGTGATGAATCGCTTTAACTTGGGTTATTTCTTTAAAGATATCCCAAGTACCATCACTGGCACTATTGATACCGATGGGCGCTGGGGTGACAATCAGCAAATCGTTAATATCAAACAAGTTAACCTAAGTGGCGTGCTAAAAGGCCAGCCGCTCAGTGCCAAAGGTAGTCTGGCGGCGAAGCTGCGCCTACCAAAAGACTTGGGCAGTTATTTTAAACGCTTACAAGCACAGGATGCACAGGCACAGTATCAGCAAGTTAATGCGCTAATCGATAGCTTAAATGCCAATAATTTGGTGCTACGTTGGGGCGATAATTATCTTACTGCCAATGGTAACGCAAAGCAGCTACAAGCTAAGATTAATATCACCAGTCTTGACCAGCTATCAGATAAGCTTGCTGGTAAAGTGACGGGCGGCGCAACCTTGTCGCAGCCCGCAGGCCAAGCGCTGCCAACGATTTATATCGACTTGGTTGGTGAGCGACTAGCGCTACCGGGCTTTATTTTGCGTCAAGGTCGTATCCGCGGTAAGCTGGTCAATTTGGCCAATAGCCCAAGCCAGCTTATTATTAGCGCCGAAGGTTTGGATGCGGCAGGTCAGAGCTTTAAAAAGGTCAATGCGACTTTTAATGGCACTGAGCAGGCGCATGTGGTCAATATTGAAGTGGCAAATGATGAGCTTGCTATCGCCGCTCGACTCAAGGGTGGCTTTAATCGCGATAAGCTCAGTTGGTCAGGCGTGATTGGTAAAGGGCGTATCAAATCAAAATATGCGACGTTAAACCAACTACAACCTGCACAATTAATTGTCAATTTACCCAAAAAGCAGGGTAATAATTCTACTGACTTAAAAGTGCAGCTTGCCGCCCACTGTTGGCAGGCGACCGACCAAACGGGCAAGCTGTGTTTGCGTGAGAATCTCATTGCTTCACCAGCGGCAGGTCAAGTCAATGTAGCGGTACAAAACTTGGATACTTCGCTGTTTTCCGTATTCTTACCCAAGGATATTGATTGGCAAGCGAAAATTAATGGTAAAGCCATCGTCGGTTGGCAACGTGGTCGTCCGCCGACGATCAATACCACGCTGTATTCTGACAACGGCAAAATCGGCTTGATGCAAGATGGCGATAGTCAGCCGGTTACCTTGCCTTATAAGCGCGTGTCGGTCATTGCTTTATCGGTCCCTGAAGGCATCAAACTGCGCACGGATATCAATACGGGTCGCGGTGCGCGTGGCTATGCTGAGGTTATCGTTGACCCTTATAAAACACCGAAACCTATCTCGGGTGCGCTGGTGCTCAATGAGCTGAATTTGGCAGTGTTTAAGCCTTTCTTCCCCGGTATGCGCGTGCTCGAAGGTAATATCACTATGGCAGGTGGTTTGGGTGGGACGCTCGATAAACCGCAGTTTTATGGCGATGTGAAATTGGCTGATGGCCGTATTGCGATGCTCGATTTACCAATCAATTTAAGAAAGGTCAATGTCGATGCCAAAATTCGTGGTACGCAGGCGAATATCGACGGCACTTTTAATAGTGGTATCGGTACGGGCAAGCTGACTGGTACGGTAAATTGGCAACAAAAACTGCAAGCTAAGCTCAGCATTATTGGCGAGCGTTTGGTATTGACCCAGCCGCCATTATTGTTGGCTGAGATTAACCCTGATATCGACATTATCGTGCGTCCGGGTGACCGTTATGTCAATATTACTGGCGCGGTCAGTGTGCCGTCAGCGACCATTCGTCCACCAGAAGCCAGTGAAGATATCATTACTCAAACCGAAGATGCGGTGGTTCTTGATCGCCGTTTGATTGGTAATATTGATGAGGTTTTAGCGATTTCAAAACCTTGGTCAATCAATGCCGACATCGGTATTGACTTGGGCGATGACATCAATTTCCGCGGTTTTGGTGCGGTGATTCCGTTAGCAGGGGCGATTAATGTCACCCAAAATGGCACAGGCGTTATGCGCGCCAAAGGCGTCGTGCAGGTCTCTCGCCGTACCAATGTCAATATTTTTGGTCAGAGCTTAGAGCTGAATTACGGTCAGGTGCGTTTTAATGGCGATGTGATGAAACCAAATCTGAGCATTGAGGCGGTGAAAACCATTAGCGGTAAGACCGTCGGCGTACGCGTCAAAGGCAATACGGAAAATCCAAACATCATTGTCTTTAACAATGCTGGCTTAACCCAGCAGCAAGCGATGAATGCCTTGATAACGGGTCGTATTAATAATAAGAGCGCGACACAAATCAGTGAGCAAGGCTTTAAATCGCAGGTGACCAATAACCTTGCGGCGGCGGGACTAAGCTTTGGGCTGAGTGGCACGCGCAATCTGACCAACCAGATAGGTCAAGCGTTTGGCTTCCAAAGCCTAACCGTTGATGCGTCAGGCAGCAGTGATGACACCAACGTCAACGTTACTGGTTATGTAACCCCTGATTTGTATATTCGCTACGGAGTCGGGGTGTTTAATGCACAAAATAGCCTATCTATCCGTTATCAGCTAACGCGCCGCATTTATGTCGAAGCAACTTCAGCGGCGGAAAACGCGGTCGATGTGGTTTATAGTTGGCAGTTCTAAGCACTTAAGTTTTAATAGCCTTACTATACTGTCGATTTTTAAGTCGCTTGTTAGTGGTTCATTTAATGCAATAAAAAACGCCTTTATCAAAAGGCGTTTTTTTATGCGGTGAGCAGTTGATTTATTTGGTTAAAATTAAGCGGTTATTGCGCGTTAAGCGTAAGCGATATTCTTCGCCTTCGTGCTCGATACGCACTTCTTTGGTTAGCGCAAATAGGTGCTGTGATTGCAGAGTAGGCAAGCGGTTTTCACGGCAGTTTAAATAACGAGAGATGACCATGCTCATAGTAAATTCCTTTTGATAAAATAATTAAAGATAAGGCAGTGGGTAAAGTAAGTTATTAACGATAATAATTATCATTTACATTGGAAGCTTTTGCAAGCTATTTGATAAAATAAATCACAGTTATTATGTAAACTTATATAAAGCAGCATTTACAAACGCTATAAATCAAAACAGTCGTACCATTATAAGGGGCAATAGAATGAGCAGTCATGTAGAGGCTTCAAGCAAAAATTCGTTCGCTAAAAATGAGGCAAGTGCTCCTAAACCGCTAAAAATCGTCAATGTTGCGGTGGCGGTCATTTATTATCAGCATCGTTATTTGCTCGGTTTTAGAAATGCATCGCAGCATCAAGGTAATCGTTATGAGTTTGTAGGCGGCAAGATAGATCCTAATGAAACCGCTCAACAAGCGCTGATACGCGAAGTCGCTGAAGAGACGGGCATTGATATCGCAAATAATACTGCAGTGAAACTCGGTCGGCTGCATCATGACTATGGCGATAAGCAGGTATGTTTGCAGGTTTACAAGGTAGCACTAAGTGCGCAGCAGTATGAACAGCATAGACATTGCCAGCAGGGATTGGAGGGTCAAGCATTAACTTGGGTGGATAAATCGAAGTTATTAGCAAGAGATTATCAACTGCCAGCCGCTAATAAAACCATTCTTGCATGGTTGCGCTTACCACAACAGATAGCAATTACTTATCCATTGGCACACTTTGACGACGCGGCTGATCCAGCAGCAGCTTGGCTACAATTTCATGCAGCGCATTTGGCGCATGATGCTTGGGTTTATGTCCGTCCAAAAGCCATGCACTCAGATAATAATATAGCGCAGCTATTACGCTTGCGTGCAGATATACAGGCGATTGTACCAGCTGAATTTGAAAGCGACCAAGCACATAAGCAAGCTGTAAACCATCAAATCGTCGCAAAGCAGTTAACCCAAACGCAGCTTATGCAGGGGTCAAGTGATATTAATAACGATATTCACCAAAGCCAAAATGTAATTCACGACGATTTGTCTACAAACCATTTATTAAACTATCCATTAATCATTAGCTGCCACGACGCCCAAAGTATCGCTGCCGCTAATAAGTTGGCTCATAGACGTTTAGAGCAACAATTACCACCCGTTATCGGTATTTTTCTATCGCCAGTTTTAGCAACCCAAACCCATCCTGATGTCGAGCCACTTGGCTGGCAAGCGTGGTCAATATTAGCAGAATTAGCCGATATGCCAGTGATTGGCTTAGGTGGTTTATCGCCGAAAATGAGCACACAAGCAGAGCAGTATGGTGGTAGTGCCGTTGCTGGTATCCGACGATTTTTGCGGTAATTTTTAAGATGGTATTTATACTATTTGAGAGTATATTTTAGGCCAATAATTAACCAAAATATGAAAGGTAAATCTAAAACTGAAAGCAAATGTAAGGCCATACAAGAGTAGGGTTTAATGGGGGGCAAGCCACTGATTTTAAATCTATTTTTACACAAGGTAACTATGTATTGCTTGTATGGCGTAAATACAGAATTACTTACAAACCGTTGCGTTTTCCTACATTGCTACACTGTTTTGCTTAGCCCTTTGCCATTACTATAAACCTGAAAATTACCAAAGGGCGCAGAATCAGTTTGTTAAGGGCGATTCATCTAGCAACTTTTTATCCAATCACTTGCTATTTAACCAATTGCTATCCAACCACTTCTTATCTAGCGTAATTTTATTCATCACAGCGCCACTAGAAGGTATAGTAAACATAAGTAATCCAGTATTTAATTTTCACTCATCTGTCTTTTGTATTTAAAGTGATTGTTGAGCATTATTTATACTGAGTTAATCGCTATAAAATTTGATAAATGAAAATTTTAACTAACACTATTAATAAATGGTACTCCTATGAAAACCAATAAGTTACCTAAGTCAGCCTGGCCTGATTCGCAGGCAGCTGGTTCTCAATCACAGCAGACTAAATCAAGTCAGCATTACCTTGATAAAAACTATTTAAAAAAAGGTTATCGTAAGACAGATAATACGTCACAATCGAGTAATGCCAGCAACGACGCCAGCTATCACAACGATAGCGCCAACGACATGTCAGTAGACGATGTCGCTCTAAATACCTTGGCAACAGATAATGAATTTGGCTATAAAAAGAGTGGACAAAACGCGCCTATAGCCGCCACGCCTGCATTGATTCAGAAAAGCAATCACCGCCAAGATAAAGATAATACAAGTTTTAAAAGCACTCAAGATTTGCAAAGCCGCAGTTTTCAAGATGGCGGCGGATACAAAAAAGCGCTTGCTTATAAAAAAGTACAAAAAACTACTGACCTCAATACTTCCGATATCAATATTGACAGTGAAATTAACAGCTCAGCGAAAAGCTTAATTGAAAGTAATAACTTCAATAAGTCAATTACTGCTGAAACTGTTGATACAGACGACGTCAATGAAGATATGGGTTTACCAACAATACCGGAGCGCATATTTATGAATGGACTTATTAAACACACAGGTATTGCTTTAGCAATTATCATACCGCTGGCGGCGTTTTCAGCGTATGCGGCGACGCCACCCGTCAATAGCGCGGCTAAAGCTAATGTGACGGCTAATGCAACGACGGATAAAACCAACACCGAGACATTAGCCATCAAGCCGAGTGCCATCATTCATAAGTCTGCAAGTGTACCAACCACAGTTGATAGCGTTGATCTGAAAAAATACGCCGGCACTTGGTATGAGATAGGTCGTTTACCGATGTATTTTCAGCGCAATTGTGCCAGTGACGTGACCGCGACTTATGTTGAAAAGACCGACAGTTCAGGCATCAAGGTGATTAACCAATGCAAAGCGCAAGACGGTTCAGGAATTACCGCTGAAGGCTTAGCCAAACCAGCAGATAGTACGGGCAGCAAATTAAAGGTAACTTTCTTACCTTCTTGGATTCGCTGGTTGCCCGTCGGTCGTGCCGATTATTGGATACTCGCACATGATGCAGACTACAAAACAGCATTGGTTGGCACGCCGGATAAAGACTATCTATGGTTGCTAGCGCGTTCACCGAATGTTAGCCAAGAAACCTATGCCAAATACCGCCAGATTGCTCAGCAACAGGGCTATGATTTAAAAGAGTTTAAACTTACCACGCAGACCAATCAAACGGTGAAGTTGGTTCCTTAAGCTTTTCATAACCATACATAGCATAACCATATAAGTATTTTATAATTATCCTATTTTTGTTTGATTTATCGATAATTGACAATAGAGCAGCAGTGCAAGCTGCCTTTATTTTTATGCAGTAACTTATAAAGCTATGAAAAACGCGATAAGTACGTCAAATTCGGTTATCACTAGCAAAATAGGGCGTTTTAGGCTAAAATCTACCTTATCTAAAGACGGTGACGATAAAGACTGTGACGCTAGTTAGTGATAGTTACTATTGCCAATCACTACCGCCAAAGTCGAGCATGACCGTTTTAATATCATTATTTAAGTAATGATGACCCATCTATTTATATTTCTTTCTACTTTATAGCTATCTAATTACTGACCAAAAGGATGTTTCTCGTGAGCAACGCTGATACCTTACGCCAATTACATCAAGACCATTTGAGCAATTATAACCAACAAGAGCAACAAGCCATTGAGCTTATGGGCTTATTAAATAAGCTTTATAATGAGCAAGATGTGCAAGTGACATTGTTTGGTGATACGCTCGATACAACCTCTGTGGGTCAAATACTGGCATTGCATCAAAAAGTCGCGCTGCGTGATAAAGGTGCTAAACCTATCGCTGTCGCGGATACTTTAGTAATGGTTAAAACGCTTGCAGAGAATAAAGACATCCAAGCGGCGCGTATCGATGTTGGTCAATTAATTGCTAATGACAGTGATTTACAAGCGGCATTACAGTCTATTAACGACAATAACGCTGCAAGCAATGGCGCAACAGACGTGGTGCTGTATGGTTTTGGCCGTATTGGTCGAATTTTAACGCGTCTATTGTTGTCACAAGCGTCAAGCGCTAAAGGCTTACAGCTAAAAGCCATTGTGGTGCGTCCAGCAGCAGCGGGCGATTTAGCTAAGCGTGCTTCATTGCTGGAGCGCGATTCAATCCATGGTAGTTTCGCTGGTGGCGTCGTTGTCGATGATGAAAACAATGGTTTGATCATCAATGGCCGCTTTGTACAAGTGATTTATGCCAAAGACCCAAGCGAGATTGACTATACGGCTTATGGTATCAACGATGCATTGGTTATTGATAATACCGGTATTTGGAAAGATGAAGACGGTCTTGGCAAGCATTTGCAATCGACTGGTGTGAAAAAAGTATTGCTAACGGCTCCTGCTGGCGGTGATATTAAAAACGTCGTTTATGGCGTCAATAACGATACGGTCGGCGATGACACTATCGTCAGTGCAGCGAGCTGTACCACTAACGCGATTACCCCAACGCTCAAAGTTTTAAATGATGAGTACGGTATTGAGAATGGTCACGTAGAAACCATTCACTCGTTCACCAACGATCAAAACTTAATTGATAACTATCATAAAGCTGATCGCCGTGGTCGTAGTGCAGTATTGAATATGGTTATCACCAGTACTGGCGCGGCAAAAGCGGTCGGTAAAGCATTACCAGAGCTTAGCGGTAAATTGACGGGTAATGCGATTCGTGTACCAACGCCAAACGTCAGCTTAGCGATTTTGAACTTAA